>JACLAD010000424.1_pt1 | contig 10076 bp, 10 predicted proteins | sample 8027901 | NCBI WGS metagenome assembly JACLAD01 (sample SAMN15725071, study PRJNA655200) | protist metagenome | isolation source: fluorescence activated cell sorting (FACS) single amplified genomes of... | place: Spain: Blaines Bay Microbial Observatory, Mediterranean Sea | collected 2016-07-05
GAATTGAATGGGAATGCTTAGAAGCGCCGGAGGCGCAATCTCTTGACAAATGGCCCGAACCAGTCAGTGCCCAGAACAGAATCTGTTCTTAGATATGTATGGATAGATATATATTGGCTTATGTTAATCAAGATATTGGATTATCCTACTTAAGATATTAACTTATCCTACTCAAGATATTGACTTATCTTATTCGCTGAACGAGTATTACCTAAGTGACCATTTGGTCCGTATCGGGCCGACTTTGTCACACATAAACATAGTATCTCAACTTCCCTTATGCCACACTTCTTAGGTTCTATTAGATCAAGTCATTCTGACTCGATGGTCAGATCTCTGCCGGTAGTATACACTAGTGTTTAGTAGTCGCTAGGCAGAACACTCTTGTTGTGTACAATGTATGTACAGTATAGGAATTCTTATGTATTATTAGTTATTATTAAGGTACAAATTGTAGTAAATATATAGTAATATACTATGGATGCAGATGTGATACTGTATGTACTACAGTATGCACGTGTTATATGTGTGTGTGATAAGGTCCATCAGCCTTTGATTATTTTTGGGTGATCGTCTTTAAGGGAATGATATTGGCGACGAGGAAGCGGCAAATCTACAGCTCGCCTCAAATATCCATAGGAATTCCTTTAGAGTTTGAATTGTAGACAGACTGCAGGATACAAAAAAATTATCAAATTAGCCAAAATCAATCATTTATGGTCCGATGTTCCAAACATAATGTACCAACTAAAAATCATTTATTGAGAGTATATATACTATGTAATATATACAAGAATTGTTTAAACGTGCTCCACTCAGATTATCCCTAACTATATCATTCATATATATTTGGGATTCCATGGGCCGGGATCGGAGTCCATCTTTATAGACTTGACTGGGACGACAGAAATGTTCAGCCGAAATGAGTCAACTTTTTCTTCGCAATTCGACAGAAATGCCACAGCCTCACTGGGAATTCCTAGACTTGTCGCCCCGGCCAAAACGGCCGCCCCATCAGATCCATACACTTCAACAACGGTGCGATCCAGCCTGTAAGAAAATAATGTACGGATTGAGTTCATGCTATTTCAAAACAATAATTGAGCTGCAGCGATCATCCAACATGACTCACCAAATATCAAAGCTTACAATGCCATCTTCTATAGGAAGGGGCATCGCTTCTACACGACCCCAGTTATTACCCGCATTTTGTCCCATACTGGGACCGAGTTGTAGTAAAACGCCACCTCCTGCAGCACTTACAACTCCGACCCTGACTTTTAACTTTGGGGAGACATTGTGAGGATACAGATCCAAGCCAAAAGTACAGTTTGCACCAGGATACACGGCCGAAACTTGAACACGCGATTGTATAGGTACCATGATACCAGTAGATAGTGTGCCCGGACTCTTGAATTCAAGTTCGACGCTTTTCTCCGCTGAGCCAAGTAGATTCATAATTTCTTTAGCAACATGAAACCTTAAAGACCCATCTTGCTGCAAGACAATTTCACGAGGAAGGCTTTGGGCGCCGACAAAGCTATGTCAAAGGTTGGTACTGAGGGAAACAAAAATTGAGTAGATATTAATCAAGTATTATAAAAGAAACTCACCATCCTTTCAGTGTTCGATTCAGACTATTGATGCAATCAGTGGAGCCTTTCACACCGGATATCCAGGAAAATACGAGCCATCTACCTGGCTCAACCTCCATTGCCTCATTTGCATAGCCTCCGCTTTGTTGACGACCCGTCCTATTGATTATCAATGATCCATTGACTTCCTTTCCTGTTGCCCAATATACTCCATTCGTGGAAAAGCCAGGGGCCCCTGTCTTGGAGAATAGAAGAACGGAAGTCTGTTCTGATTGATTCGATAGAATAAGGTAGGTAGGACACTCAACTCTGGGTCCGTCCCCAGGAGTTCCCCGATATAACACGCCTTTATACTGCCATCCCCCTGTAAACGAATAAACCAATAAATAGATACGCGAGTGTAACAAAAATCTGAAACTTACCAAACTGCAGGTAAGGAGCCTCGTATATCAGAGCAAGAGGTCGGGTTTCTGTTCTTGAAGCGTTATTGCAATTATTGTCAGATCCAGCCATAATTATCCTCCAGATAGACCTTTCTTGCACATAATAGACGTGAACATCGCCACACATCCTGACATTGGGAGCTGGGCTGCTTGGTGAGGCGGGTCCATCGGGACCTTTGGCAAGAAGCCCTCCAGCTGGACGAAATTCTTGAAGATTTACGTCTGAAGTAAGCCACATGAAAGCACCGCCCGTGATAGCCGCAGTAGTAGCATTTAGCCTTTTCTGATCAGCAGGGGGTAACTCCACTATGTTCCCTGTCCCTCCAACACCCTTCTCACCTGGCCATGGTCCTTTCATCAACGCTGGTTGGTGAGTCACCATTGATTGAAAACCATCGTCGGAAGAAGCATGGCACCAAGCACTATGGTCTGACGGTAATCTCCATTGTGTTGTCGCATTTGGATCACATAATGGGAAAAGATGGAAAGATCGCGTTCTCTTATCATAGAATGGAACGGGATCGTTTTGCCATCCATACGGGCGGGTGTAGTGATACCCAGGTCTCGCCGGATCCAAATGGTTACCCTCGCCAGAACTCAGAGCGAGAGCCAATACAGCAGTAAAACAGTGCATTTTCAGAGAAAGTCGCGCTAAAATAATTGGACAGTGTACAGGTGTGCGTATGAGTGTAGTAAAAAAGGAGTCGTTAAGAACTGTCACATCAAAATAATATCGTCGCATCACAACAATATATGCGTATCAAAATAATCGGAACACCTAATGAGGTGTTGGGGGTATGCATACCGGTGTATATGATGGGATACATATATATGTATATATATATATGCGTATCAAAATAATCGGAACACCTAATGAGGTGTGGGGGTGTATATGATGGGAGCGTGACCAAAACACAATTGGAATTCCGAATTATGGAAAAATTGGAATTCTAAATGGCGGCTTCTTTTTGGTAAATTATTAATGGTGCTGTCATGTACCCTACACTCCCATATTGGGTCGACTGGGGACCCATATTGGTTGCCGTAGTCGCATCATATCTCGTCGCAAACGTGATTATAGTTTGCAGTAAATACAGACAAAACCAGCGAATAGGCCAAAAGACCCAGGATCTCGCCTTGAGTAGTTCATCCATGAAGAGTCCGGTACCTGTGACAATCATTACGGGCTATTTGGGTGTTGGCAAAACAACCCTTTTTAATAATATTTTGCGGTCGTCACAGCATAAGCGCCGAATTTTAGCTCTAGTCAACGAGTTTGGTGATGCTGCCATAGATCACCAGCTTCTTGTGTAAGTGTTCGTTTAATGGTTGCAGATAATCTGAGAGTAACAAACATTTCCATTACATTTTTTTACTGCAAACACTTGCAAAAACTGCCAGAAATAAAACAACTCCAGGAGAACTCAAGCAAAGTAATGTATTTGTGTTCAAGAATGGATGTATATGTTGTTCAACTGAGAGTCGCGGAGGAATTGAGATTGAGGGTGTTTTAGACAAGCTCATCTACTTTTCAGAGAAGCAGCGAAATTTTGATTATGTTATTCTAGAAACTACAGGTTTGCCAGATCTTCAAATCTTTAGAGAATTGTACTGCTTTCGATTTCTTGCATATATACTTGGAGAAAATCTTATTCAATTAGACGACCATATTGGCAATCCTGAATTTGCTGATGTTAAAGGTCGAATGATAATTATTGAAGCATTAAATTTATTATAATAGGTCTTGCAGACCCGGTTCCTGTTATCCAAATGTTTGAGCGCATTAGGTACAAACTCTGAAAAGTATTTGATATAAAAAAAATTAATCGGTTGTTATATCGTCCACCAATGTTTTTTTTATTTTGCATCATTGCAATTGCGCTTTCCAGAATGGCTGGTGGCTTGTATCATTTAGATGGCGTCGTGACGCTAGTTGACATACCCCGACTAATCGCAGACTTCAGGCAGAAAAACATTAGTTATTTACCTTCAAAACGGTTCTACTTCGTTTCTAGTAAAATATTAGATTTGGGGTAAGGTTCTAAACCTTGTCATTGTAGGCCAATGCAAAAGCGGCAAATTGCGATGGCAGACGTAATCGTGATGAGTAAATGTGACCTCATAGTGAGTTCATCACATATAAGTGTATTATTTTCTCTTCCCTGTGTTGTTCTCGTCCCTTCTTTTATTTAAATAAATCTCACTTGAGAAAATAGTTATTTGAATCAATGCTGTCTTCCATTTATTGGCAGTCTGATTCAGCTGTTATTCATCAAAGCAAAGAAACACTTCAGAGCATCAATCCACGTGAGTGAGAATTTATACAGGCAGTACAAACCTTTTGAAATGCTTATACTAATCCTTTGACTCAAATTCAAGTGGCACAAATCTTTTCCAATGGAAAAGACAAACAACTCAACGTTCGTTCCATGTTCATACGAGCTGTTGATTGATATCCACATTTGTTGATATTTTAATTTCAAAAATTTGACCAACAGTTGGCCCAGCTCATCAATATAAAAGCTTTTGACGCAGCAACAAGCTCACAACGATTGCAGAGAAAAGATCTTGCCGAAGTGCATCTATTACATATGGTTTGCCTTTTACTTATCAAATTATATACACACAAGTTGTAATCAAGATATTTCCGTTTATTGATTAGAGAGAAGTTGGTGCTGTATCCTTGTTCAATTGTAGCACAGATGGAACAAGTGTAAATAGGTAAATGCCTGTATTTGGTCGATTTTATGTTTACTAAAGAGTGATAATTTTTGATTAATTTTTTTTGTTAGGATCCGTACGTGGATTGCTTGGCTAGTCGCAGCATTTCAAGGAAGGTCGGTTTATTCAACTCGTCTTTTCCAACGAGATTTGTTTTATTGAAAGAATCTTTGTACAGACTACTACGAGTAAAGGGAATTTTCATCGTAAAGGGCATGCTGCGACAGTTTGTTGTGCAGGTGATGGTTCATGCTTGATGTATTTCCATTACATGCCTTACTATCTGTGTCTAAGGGCGTTGATAATGACATACGCGCATCTCCGGGAAACTTGTGGGCTGATTCAAATACCTTACCTACAATAAATTTGATGCGTAAGAACTTCGAATCGACTTCGAACAGGGTGAAAGACTTAAGGACACAGACCCAGAATCGCACCGAGGACAATCAGCTTCGTCTTCGATCTACAGTTGTCGTCATTGGTGCGTCATACATACACGCACGCACACAACGCCACGGCTTTGAAATGCTTCCTTGTAATCTTGTCTCATTTTTGTAATTTTGGATCTCTAAGGAATCGGTCTCGATGCGGCATTATTGAAAAAAAAATTCAATGAACTTTTTGAGGCTGGTTTTGAGCAGCAAAGAAAGAGTACTGCGATGGCATCAGCACGGCTTTAAGACAAGTATAGATTATTGTGGTAGTCTAACCCCTACCCTACCAGCGCGCTGGGGTTCGACTACCACAATTATCGTGGCACAAACACAACAGAACTGTTTGAAGCATTGAAAAAATCAAAGGGAATTCCTATTGTTAACACTATGTATTTAATCTAACAATCCTTTTTTTTCGAAGTGTCGCAGTCTAACTCCTGGACACCCCTCCATTCCCCAGTATACCGGGGGATGGAGGGTGTCCAGGAGTTAGACTGCGACATTAAAAAAATAGAATAGCACGGGTTCTATGCCCGAAAGTGCACAGGTTTTCACCATCCAACGTTATTGGACCGTTGAACAGAACACACTTTGGTTTTGATAGTACTATCTACATGTAGGAATTCCTACTGTATTACAATTGTATTACAGTATTACTGTACTGTACTGCGGTACTACTAGTAGATGTACTTACTTACTTATACTTGTAGGAGTAATGACTGCAATATGTTGGTTGGTCATCATAATAAGGAAAGCCATGAGACTATATATAGTAGAGCTATCCTATGTCCTATGTCCTAAGTACCTCTACTATTTATTTATTTATTTATTTCCGTCCTTTATTCGTGAAGTCTGTCTCCTCTCCAACACTAACCCTAACCATTCTTTTCCGCAAAATCCCACAAGTGATGCTCCTCCGTACCCATCTTTGTGAGATGGTAGGGCTGCCCCCTGAAGCATCTTGAAAAGAAAGCAAAAACATAGTCCCGGCCAACACTCCACGCAGTCTGCATGCATGCATTCCAGTCATTCATTCATGCATTCATTTCAGTCATTCATGCATGCATCCATTTCAGTCAGCTGGTGTTGAGGATAAGCATACTATGAGGTTCATGTTCGGGTTCGGGTTAATGTTCGGGTTAGGCATGGGATACAAATAGGTCAGTGTGCGCGCATCAACATACTCGGTACGATAACGAATGCCTCACCGTTTCTTCGACGAAATCGGCGAGCAAAATATCACGAACGGATAACGGCCACACACGGCGGAAGTTCTGGGCAACCATCATCACATCGAGATGTACATCCTCGCCGATACTTTTGGACATTGGCATACTAAGCTGTTCGACTGGACAAGGGGCGTCAGTATCTGTTTGGTTCATAAAAAAATATTGAACCCCAGAGGAAAACCGTGTATCTAGTAAATTGTTGAAGAACCCTTCAACCCCACCAATCAACGTCGATATTAATTCCTCAAAAAATAAACGGAGGGTGTATATTCGTGCATGCCATGACCTGGAAAAAGGTACATATGATACGATAAATTGTTTTAAATACCACGGCATGGGAAAACAATAGAAGCTTCACAAACTTCAGTCGATCTACGACCAACTCAATGCGATATGCACTGTCCATTGCTAGTCACGAAAAGCATTTGCAACACATTAGAATATGGAGCATCGTTTCTTCTCAAACATGTCTAATTTTGTGATATTACTTAATCCGCATACCATCATAAATGGTCATATTGTGTGACCAGCTAGTTAGAGATATGGAGTTTTCAAGTGTTGTGACTTGATGAAATGTGTATGGCGGGACATATAGCATGTCACCCGGCTCGAGTTCAGCAACCATAGCATGGCGTACATTCTTAAAACGAGGGAATCGCGAGAGGTCTGGGCATATGAGATTCACCTAGGCGTGTTTGTGACATATCACAATTCTAGGAATTCCATTTCTAAGAAATGAAATGAAAGGATCGTATCGAACCTGTGACTTATGCCACAATGGATGGATGCGTGGAAATAGATACAGCTGTTCATGCTCTGTCGAAGGAAACATCAAAAACCGTTTACGACCGCGAATCTGAACAAAAATGTTGTGATCATGATCGACATGACAGTGCGTCGTAGTTCCAGCAGTTGAAATCCACCTAAGTACGTCAATATGTACTCACAAATAATTGAAGAAAAGACCAATTTATCTTTTCAAAAAGTTATCTAGATTGGAAAGTCGAAGTGGCAAGGTATGCAATATCAACCTACATGAACTGCATCAACTTTTCCTTATCTTCTGGATTGAGGAACAACCAATCCAAGTTTGAAATATCTTGACGTAAGATCTCTGGTAATTGAAAAAAAGCTTGCATGCGCCGATAACTGGTGTTAGTTTGATTTTGTTTGGGAAACTTTAGTCTATCAGTATTTGGACGTGATTGATTATAAGCAGAACTGCAGGATCTGGCTATCGAGGATTGTGCAGATGCAAACATTTCAAAAAATGACAATTTTATTTCTTGGGCTTTGGTATCAGGTAAAACTTCATCGGCGGTAGCAACCTGCACCATATTGACATCACATCCAATGGATTATGGATAAGGAAATTAAGATTGACAACATGCCACAAAGATCATAAATTGTGCAACTTACCCGCGGTAAGACACCTTCGACGATTTGAAAACCAGGGGTAAAATCAATTTCGGACACACCGGTTGTAACTGGTCTGCCAGTATGAAAGGTATTAGTTTGCAATCCTTTCCGAATCTTCTCTTCATTTTTCTTCTTGAGAACTACACAATAAATCAAAGAAGCCAAAATAGAGAAGTAAAACTTCGCACCTGATTTTGAAACGAATCTTTACAATCTTTCTCTATGTTTATTTTTGTGCATTCCATCCAATTATTAGCCAGGCACACTAACCAGCACAGCCCGGACCGAGACAACCGGCACCAGTCATTTTTGCATTGAAGTCAGGACTGTAAAATAACATGCCGTTTCCAATTTTAATAGATCCATCCTACAAAATAGATTGAAATGAAACAAATTGCTCGATTCTGGAACCAAATTCTGTGGCAAAGGCAGTAATAATTTAAATGACCCCAAGCAGCGCTGGGTCGATATTGGATTTTAGAAACGAGGTATTCCACTGTCCGGAACATCATAGGCACAAAGACAAATATTCAGATTTGTTGCTCGGCGTATCAACACTCCTGTAATATCACCTTTTGAAGTGCAGGCCATGTTATGGCAGTTCCATTTCGAATAAGGATTGGCCTGCATTTAAATTTAATTGTTAGTTCACTTATTCATTTAAGGGTACGAATTTGACCATACATGCAATCACTGTTTCTCATTTACAACAATATTACTTTCGCTCGTTCATAAGCTGATTCCAAAATGGCTTATTTGGTGTCCATTCGAGGACCTGCATGTTCGAAAAATAAGCCATTTTGAATAAAAAAACACGCAGCCATAACCACTTCTAGACAAAAAAGACATGCATGTTCCCCCATACAAAGCACGATACGACCTTCACAGGCTCCGGGTCAAAAATAAAATTTTTATGATAATCCATGTATGCTTCCGTCCAATCTTTTCCAGTTTTGCAATGTCTCGCCGATGGGGGTGTCATCATAAATACATTATCAGCCACCGCACATGTCGAAGGCATTTTATAAAGTTTTGGATTGTGCAATGCTAATATTGCATCTAGGACTGATAGGGTGACATTATCACTTTGGAGTATTTGACGAGGAAATACGCGAGCGTGTCCGCCTTGTGCGATGAATTTCGCTTGCAAAGAATGACCAGCCCATCGGTTAGTGTGTATACTCTTGCCGATAACCTTAATGTAAAGTATTCAAGCAGACGTTGTGCAACATTTAGCAGCAAATAAATATTTTGAAACAATGTACTGTTGTCATTGCCTTTAAAGTCTCTGCTTTGTTGAATCCTCGGCCATTTCCATAATCTACAGCAAATCTACCCCAAACATTTTCGTTAGCAATAATACGAGGGTAATAGAACACCTTTCTCATTTTTATTTTTATCATTCGCACGTTTGTTTAAGTACACAAATATCACCTACTTCGGATCTCCGAGCAAAATCTTCCACATTGTGCTGTCCTGACAAAATGGATGCATTTTAGGTTTATAGAGCAGGTGCACATACAGAAATGCGCGTGAATGCATACGACCCGTACATTATTATACTAGAGGTTACAAAGATTTTCTGACTTACGACGAAGCCTGTAACGAATACGCGGCCTACATCCATTCGACGGGGACCAGCCAAGATTTTGGATATCCATTGTATTTGAATCAGTGATTGCTGTAAATCAGATTCCATCAAAGTGTTTGTGCGACCTTTATCTTGCATGTCAACGAGCAGAATGTGTCTAGTGCAATGAACAAGAGTGTTTTATCCAAGAAGACACAAGTATAAGGTCTGCATTACAAACCTTGTGGTCGTGTTCGAATATTTCCAGGGTCCCAGCCTTCCTGTACCTCTATGACTGCCAACAAGTAAACTTCCGAAAGACTTCAACTTTGAGCTCATAATAGTCGCGTTAAAATTTCGTTTCTTCTTTTTTACTGGTATATGTTTTGAATATCCCAAAACCCAGGTCAGTGTGTTATAAACAAGATCCAAAAATGAAGAATGAGCTGTATTGATCGTTGTTTTGAGTTCATTCAGAATCCACAAAGTTTGGTTCGCGGACGAAAAATTACTCAAAACTTGTACTGCCGATTGACTTGTGGAATTCACATGGTCTGAAAGTGCGACAATTGCAAATCTTGGATTTTTGTTCAATCTATTATGGGTCGTGGAGCAGCGAATTTCGACTTCCTCGACCAAGTGCTGAATGCCACGCAAGGGTCCTG
>JACLAD010012558.1_pt1 | contig 10076 bp, 7 predicted proteins | sample 8027901 | NCBI WGS metagenome assembly JACLAD01 (sample SAMN15725071, study PRJNA655200) | protist metagenome | isolation source: fluorescence activated cell sorting (FACS) single amplified genomes of... | place: Spain: Blaines Bay Microbial Observatory, Mediterranean Sea | collected 2016-07-05
CCATCCATGACGATCCAAGATATATATACAAAAGGTTTTCCAAGTATTGGGAAAGCACAAAAACATGATTTCCTTAAACATTGTCTCTCAAGTCGACCCTCCGTTTTCCAATCCACTGGGCAATGGTACTTTCTTTTGTAATAAATGCAAGAACTATTCAAATGACTTTAGCTTGCGCTCAATCGAAACACATTATAGGCGTTGCAAAAGTTGTCACAACCTTGCTATGAGAGACCTTCAATCTAAAAAAAGCATTGAGGAACGCTTGCTTGCAAAACTTAAGCAAAATCTAAAGTACCAAAACAAAAAAGACCTAGCAAAGGCAACAACATTGAATCATGTCAACGAAATTCTGGTAGCGCATGGTCTGATGGACCAAGAGGCGCGTTCGACTGTCAAAACAATTAAGGCGAATTTCGATCCAGTTAAGGAGCAATGGTTCTTCTCGGTTATCTTCAAGTAAATAATGCATATACAATCAATCCAAGAAACAATGTGGGAAAACAAAATGCCTGTGTTCTCACAAAAGGTGCGCCCACCATTTTACCGCAGGGTCAGTGATGGTCGACTCTGCTTTCATTGCGTCAAATGCAACAGCTACAAAGCGCAAGACCAATTTTATCTAAGTTACCTGAAGAGAAGATATAGACAGTGTAAAGAATGTGTAAAACGAAGGGAAAATAAGATGGATGACATCAATAGGATACGACGTCAACTGTAAAAAGCACTTCATCAGCGTGGTGAATTGGGCTTTGCACAAAGAACAACTACAAAATTTATCCAAGGAATCATTGACTTAAAAGGCGTGCGTGCCGAAAGCGTTAAGAGAATTAAACTTCCAAAGCAAAGTTCGAATGTCTTGGATTTTGACCTGTACGAACTTGTTCTTTTCGTTTCAGCTTGGGCTTGTTCTCTCTTTAAACTACGACTTTACAAAGTCCTAATATATATAAACAGTTAAGTCAGAGGGAAAAAATGTCCAGCACAACAAACGCTATCGCCAACACCAACACAGAAATGTACAGGCATTCTGTTCAGCACCTCGCGTGCACGTACGAATGGTTTCTTAAAAGTGCGAAGAGGAACGATAGAGTTCATCCTTTCACGAGTATTAGGGAATTTTATGGCGGGCTTAACCTCAGCGAAAGTAACTTAAGCGATATTGAAAGCACTCACTCTGAATCTTATGCAAAAAAAGAATCAATTTAAATCAATCAATCTGCTATTTTCCATTTATCTATTTTTAACTCCTCCGCTCGTGACCACAGGGAGCATTTACTGAAAATTGATCCATTGATCATCACAGCTCTCACAGTATGTTTTTTCCACACTCATGGTCGTGGCTAACACATTCTGTCCACTTTTCCGTGCTTGGACCTTCGAAACCGCACCCATTGCAATAGTATGTGTCCCGACAGCGTGTAATGTTGTCCGAGTCCTCTCTTGTTGGAACTGAAGAGTTTCAAGTCGGTTTCGCAGATGCGTCAAAAGCTTTTGGGAGGACTGAGATTTTTTTTTTTTTTTTTTTAATAAAAAAATCCTTCCAAGTTCCAGATCAATCTTCCTTCTCTCTTTGAAAAGTTTAACCTTGCCTCGGTTCGCTGGAGAATCAAATACGACAAGAGACCATCAGCGAAGAAGCCTGCAACGACTCAGTGACAAGCCCGGGATCAAATGAGAAGAACTTCAATACGGCGGGAATGGCCACCAGTGTGCACGCTAGGTGCTTTCGCCTGTTCACCCCTCTGTGACTAGCGATTTGCCCTGTCAGTTCTTTGAGCGTAACTAGTAGAAATGGCAAGCTCAGGCTGAACCAGCAAGAGTAATACGATGGTACACCCACAAAAGCGCAACTGCAGAAATATCAGATGATCCACCAGGGCTCCTCGCCGATGTGTTTCTTTCTGGACAGCGGCACGCTTCAACTTTTTGGACAACCTCGAGCTCGATATCCTGGGTGCATACGATGATCTGTTTCAAGCGCTCACCATGCCCACGTTGCGCATCGATAATCTATTGGACGACTTACGCGGTTTGCTCCCCACGGATTTCAACCTTCCGTGCGACCTTGGCGACGAGTTTGCCGACTTTGCCCTTGGAAATGATGGTGGTGGGGACGACGGTGATGATGCTACTGAATCTGCTGTATCTTCTCTTCTTCGTGCTGGTAGCACATCTTCTGACAGCGAAGACCAGCACGTTGCATATGTGCACTTGGCGGACGTCATGAAAAATGGAATCTCAAATGTACTTGCATCAAAACAAAAAGAAGCAAGCACCACGAGCAAGCCAGTCACAATAAAACAACGGCTCAAGAATCAAAAAGCGAAACTGAACGGTGGATGGAGAGTCAAGTGGTCGCTTGCCACTCCTACCACCCTTGAACCACGAATGAACTATGACGATGAAGATCAAACAGGGGAAAGACTTCCCTTCAAAATATCTGCGGATCTTCGCATACGACCCCGCCCAGTGCGTTCAAAAATTTTCCTTGAGATGACATATGATGTGAATATTGGAGGTAAAGAGAGCGTAGGGCCTCGTTGCTTCATGGGTGTTGAAAAATATACTGGTAAGGTATTACCACTCATTGGTAGAAAAAAAAAACCAACGCTGTCTTTCAAATCGCTTCTAGCAGGTGCCGCATTCAGCAAGGATATCTTTCCTTTAGAGTTCAAGCCATCAGGCAACCCATGGAACAAGGAAGGTTGGAAGATTAGTTTGTTTGCTCGTGTGGTCACGAAACTGCCAAGCGGCCTTGTCACGGAGTGCAGCGGATGTTCTAGTGGTGCAAAGTGTTTGCGCAGTGTTGCAACGAAAATTAGTGATATTAGTGGGCGTTCGGGATCTCGGGTTGGAAAGAGGCAAAGGTCAGTATGCTCAAGTGTTCTACCGCTGCTGAAGAAACAATGCTTTGAATTTATGTTTAAAAATTCAGACAAACATACTATGATGTGGACAGGACTGCCTCCTGACATACCGTCTGAAAACGTTTTGAAGTTCAACCCGCACGCCGGACAAACCCACCACTTACCGGATCTATCTATATTCCCGGTTAACCAGGAAAAACCATTCAAGGAAAATTTCCAAGACCTTTACTTTCGAAGGGATACGTATGGAGGTTGCCTCGTGGCAAGGTTTCCATTTGAAAATGACTTTACCATTGATGCGGGCCTGCAAGCAAAATATCTAAAGATGATGCCTGAGAGCAAAACAAAAAAAACAGCAAAAGGTATACCAATGAGACCGAAAAGGGGGCTGATGCAAGCTATCTGCTCTAGGCTCTCTAATCAGCAGGAGTTTCAAAAGAAAATAATGAACCATTCGTATAAACAATGCTCGAACATCGACATTGACGTATCAAAACCTTTCAAATCAGGTTTTAACTGTGCTCTAAAAGAAAACGGGCGCTGCCCCGCCCTTCGTTGCAAGGGAGCAGATGAATGGGGAAAAGGCAGAATTTTCTCGCAGGTCTTCTACTACCAGGTGGAGCACATCTTTGATAATAAGCGTGCTAAACAGCACAGTTTCCCTTCTGCTGTCGTTAATTCAGCAGCTAATTTTGTAATGGCCTGGGGTAAATGGAATCAAGGTGTCAGTAACATCGGTTCTGGGACGGCAGACGAGAAATGGACACTTACGAAAAATGAGAAAAAGGCAGTTTATGGGTCAGATGCTATGCGCAAGTTGAAAAACCTCTTAAGTGGGTGCAATGGAGGTTGTCCAGGAAACCCTAATTCATGCGACGAGACTCTTCTTACTGCAGCATTGGAAGAATGGGGTTGTGGGTGGGTCTCAAGTTATTATTATGATGGGGGTTTTACTAACTCCTAGTAAGCAAGTCGTATAAAATGAGCTACGTATTTCTAACTAAGCAAGAACTTTACCTAGTGTGATGAATGCGAAAATCCACCTCTACCTCCATACTATCTGTCCCAAGTAAAAAACATTGAATGTAATCGCAAGAGATGATTATCTAATGTGTAGGATGAAATAATCACTGAGACACGAAGTTGTGTCTCAGATCACTGAAACAAAGGCTAGAGAGTATGGCTACATGTAATTTCGCTTTCTAAAAGTTTTCACTCTTTTTAAAAGCAACACGCTCGCCTGACCGTTTCTAGGGACCGCGAGCTACATCGGCTTTGCAAGAATTTTCCTGCTGTCGCGGTGGCATTGTGATTCAAGGTGTCGATATAAAAGTTAGCGTTGTGTTGATTGATTAGAATCACTTCATTAATTAAATGATGTGACTAGCCGTCAACTACCGGTCTCACTACACTGAACAAAGAGAATAGTCGAGGGAGGGGGGGAGGGGGGCAGCAGCTAAAGTGAAAGCGTCGACAAAGATTTTGGCTCCGAGCTTACGTTACAGTACATCAACTGCTGATGGCTTGACGTGCTTGAAACCCGATGTTCTGTTTAAGTTTGTCCGCACCGGCGGAAGGACGTCTGAAGATAAAAAATCCCCACCCGGTGTAGTTTCGCATTTGTGCTGCAGGAATAAGCGTGTCACAGAATCAAGCATACTCGGAAATGGTGTTTATGGTAGCACGAGTGTGCAAGAAGGATGTAAGGGCTAACAACGGTCTTGACGAAACTTGTGATCGTAAACTCAATATTATTTTCCTGTCTTATTACCTCCTGAGCTACTACTGTTCGATAATGGTGTGGAATCGGAGGTTGGGCACACGGTTCTCTCGCAGTCGCTCAACCTGATGCACAAGACCGGATCCACCAATGTACACATCACGTGGCCCAGTGTCATCCTTTTTGGGTCCCATGGCGAAAATCGTATCCGGTAGGCACGTTAAATTAGAGCAATGCTCAAGTAGCAAATTTCCTCCAAGCCTAAGATCTTCAGGTAGTCCAGTAAGAGTTGAGCATCCAAAGAGATCCAAGTCACCACCAACAGAGAGGTCCTTTGGCAGCGATTCAAGTTTTTTACAACCGTCTAAAAGTAAATGTCTTCCCACTTGAAGATTACTTGGTAGTGCTGTAATTGATTTGCATCCAGAGAGAATAAGGTCTCGACCGATACGTACTGTTTCATCCAGCGTGAATGTACCAGCCCAATCTTCAAGCACCAAATTACCACCAATTTGCATGATGCTGGGTAGCGTTATCAAGCTCGAGCAATTGTGAATAATTAAATCACCAGGAATGTCTAATTTGACAGGGAGGGCAGCCAAAGAGCAATGATTCAGATAGACGCTGCCGCCAATGCTAGAAAAATCAGGTAGCTGATATAGCCCTTTGCAATGATAAATGTACAAATCACCGCCAATGCAAAGATTTTGCGGGAGCTTATCCAAACCAGGAATCCTACAATTTATCATCGTAAAATCCCCACCAATATTCATACTATCAGGGAAGGTAATAGGCCCAGCAATCCACTCTAGCGTAAGAAAGCCATTGACGCCGAACTTATGTGGTAGCGCGATCAACATGCCGCTGTTCATCACACGAAGGTGCAAGTCTCTACACGAAAGATCATCAGGCCATACAGTCAACGGCGTATTCTCCACGCAAAGCTCCCCTGTGACCCGTAGACCATTTGGTAATGCAGTCAGTCGTTCGCAATATTCTAGTTTCAAGTTTCCTTTCACTTCGAGGTCAGTAGGTAGCGCAGTCAATAGTCTGCACATTTGAAGCAACAAATCTCTTTCGCATCTAAGATCACTAGGCAGTGCAGTCAATGGACAACCATGAATCAACAAATCTCCTTCCACAATGAGGTCACTGGGCAATCTAGTCATCTCCTCGCAATTCCACAATTTCAAATTTCCTCCGATTTTGAGCTTGCTGGGCAATGTAGTGAGTTGCTCGCAGTCCCATAGGTCAAGGTTTCCTTTAACGTAGAGGTTACTTGGTAGCTCAGACAAGGTCAGTAGTTCATTTCTACGAAAAACTAGATCACCACCGACTGTTAAACCATGCGGCAAGACTATGTTCCCAACCCAAAAATTTCCCGCAACTTTGAAGTTAGCGGGCAAAGAGGTAAGAGTTGCGCAGCCACGAATATCTAGGTCTTTACCGACTTGCACACCTGAAGGCAGGAAACGCAAGCGTTCGCATCTATGCAGGTTTAAACTACCCAGAACTGTCATGCCTTCAGGTAACAAGGACAGCTTTTCACAGTCCTTGAAATTGGCATCCCCTTGAACGCGTGAGAGCGCATTTGGTAAGCTACAAAGCTCACTGCAGCCGCTGAAATCTAAAGACTGTCCGACTTTGATATTGTCCGGCAGGGTCAAGATTCGATAACAACCACGTAACGTTAAATCGCCAGAAACATGAAGGCTGCTGGGAAGCACAGACAGCGATTTGCAATTAATTACATCCATAGTACCTTTGACAATCAATTTTTCAGGTAACTCCAACAAGTTCGTGCAATCTTGCAGAATGAGATCTCCATCCACGGATGTTAAGTCATTCGGCAAACTCAAAAGTTTTGAGCATTCAGAGAGATCCAAATTCTTCCCAATACATATACCACTTGGAAGTCGCACAAGCTGTTTGAAACCAAGTAGACTCAAACTTCTTGCAATCGAACAATTCTCTGGGAACACAGTTACCAGAGGACACTTAGAAAGTGTCATACAACCACCAGCGCGAATGATGGTCGGCAGTCTAGAAATTTGTTTGCAATCTTCGATAAGAATGTCTTTTTCGACAGTGACATTTTCTCCAAATGATACAAGCGCTTTGTTGTCTTTGAGTTGAAAGCTACCACCAACAGTGACACTACCGCCAACAGAATGCAACGCATCGCAACCTTTAATAACAAAATCTTTGACAACAGCGAGATTGGATTCAAGGGAAACGAGTTTCATGCATCTTTCCAGCGTCAATCCTCCTTTGCAGCAAGCGAATTCGGGTAATGAAGCAAGTTCGGTGCACTTTGAGATGTGAATATCACCTCCAACACTGGAGAGTGGCATTTCTATTGAAGTCATACTTGTACAACCAATAAGCGTGAAGTCATGTGTAACACTGACACCATTAGGAATATCCGAGAGCAATTTGCAGCGGTTTAGCCGTAAGCTCTTTTTTATCTCTATATGAAGCGGCAAGCAAGTAAGCTCTGGGCAACGGTCAATAAATACGTTACCACCGACGTAAGCCAGTTCAAGTGGTAGAGCTGTAAGTCTATAGCACTTTATAACGCTCAGGTCACCTCCCACAAAAGTCAAACTTTCAGGCAACTCCGTCAGGTTGACACACCCCTTCAATATCAAGTCGCCTTCCACTCGTTCAAGCCCAGCCGGCAGAGCGGTCAGGCTCTCGTCTCCGCTGTAGTCCAAGTCTCCCACGCCCATTTTGTAGCACGTCTTCACAACCCGACCACTTTGCACCAGCTTACAGATCAATATGTTTGTTTACAAGGAACAAGCTACTCAACGAATAGTCCAAAAAGGGGAAGGAAAGGAAGGTCGAGCGCTAGGCCGGTTCCTCTTTCCACCCAAAACAAACCTCACGATGAGACACACCACCCAACCAACCAACACTTTTTCGAGCACAAGTCACTCGTACTGGGGCTCACCGAGAAAAGAAACACTCGAGTGTTACCTGGTCAAATGAGCCAACGTGTCGAAAGGGGGTTTGGTTACCTGTGCGTGCCAAAGGGATCGATGCCACCACTCGTCCAACTTGTATTGTGCAACATTCACAAAACAAAGACGTGCACACAAATGGAAAGATAAGATTTTTTTTTTTTTTTTCCTCCTTCCGTTTTTTACCAACTTTTTATACCAACTTCCCCCACAGTGCACTGTCAGTGAGTCCCATGCATATATGGCGAAGATGGTTTCTAATGGTAGATATCATTCTTTATGGCCATTTATTCCTCAACAGTACAACCGAGCGTAAACGATCTCTATGAAACACCGCCAGCAACACTTGATATGATCCTTGACTGTTTAGACCCGGAGAAACACTACATTTGGGAGCCGTTCAAAGGTTCAGGTCACTCAACAAGGTATATGCAGAGCCGTGGATTTGTAGTCATCAATGGAGACCACAAGGATTTCTTTCAACAAGCTGTGCCACCGAATCGTATTGGAAATCATTTGGAACGTGTTCTAGTGTCCAATCCTCCATATAGTATCAAAAGACAAATTTTGAAGCGGTTATCGGAACTTGGTGTGCATAAGGTCGCTTTACTCTTACCTGCTCCAGTCGTTTTCACCAAGTACTTTCAAGCATATTGCACCAACGATATTGCTTTGCAGCTAATCATTCATACCAAGCGATGTTCATTCCTGGATCCTGTTACTGGCAAGCCCACTAAGAAGACCGCATCTTTTGATATCCTCTGGGCTTGTACCAATTTGGCGTTCGATCAAGATATTTCCTTTTCAAAGACCTAATGATAAACATGTTAATCTTCAAAATTTAACCATGAGAGATCACATTCTGTACAATTAGAGTTGCCGCACGCAAGGCATTCCGACCATTCTTGTTCTGACCTAGTAAGACCACCAAGTGTATCACTGCTGAGGGTGTCTGTTGGACTCGGAGGTGAATTATTGGAGTCAATCAACTCGTTGTCTTCCTGAGACAAACGTTCAACAATCTCAGCATGATGGTTATCACCTTGTGTGATATCTAATGGTGGCGCAATTGTCAGATCTGGATGTTGAGCATCCAAAATTATCTCTCTGATATCAATAAGTGAAAGGCTTTTCCATCGCTGCATGTAATTGGAAGCTCTGTCATACCACGAGAACCAATTTCGGCATTTTGCTCGCCCCTCATGCGCAAGTTCCACGTCGAGCTGATATTTCCATGCTTCCAACTGTTTGAAGCCAACAGTCTTGCATAGAGCACCAAGTATGAGGATTTTCTTTAGCGCTTTCCCTTGAGCGGTACTCAGAGGTACATACCATCGAATAGTTTTATTGGTGTTCATTTGAAAATGTGCAATCCCAAATTCTAAGCAATACATGGGGAATGTAGGTGATGCCTTAGTTACAAGTAAACGTGCGCCGAGTCTTTCACCTAGCGTGAGTCCAACAAAAAGCCCTCTTCCTGGTAATCAAACCCATGCTCCTACACCTTCACCTAGTGAATCACCAAGCAAGGCACCGTCGAATAGTCCAAGCAAGGCACCGTCGAAGAGTCCAAGCAAGGCACCGTCGAAGAGTCCAAGCAAGGCACCGTCAAGGAGTCCAAGCACCTTGAAGCGTACCTCTCCTGCTCCTTTACGCGTGAGAGAGTGGGTTTGAGGACTGACCCGGCAGCCTACCAGATCCCGAACGAGAGAGGAGAGGGCAAGTAAGCGAACTCGGCGCTTTACTCGGACTACTCGAGGGTGCCTTGCTTGGACTCATCGACGGTGTCTTGCTTGGCACTCGGCGCTTTACTCGGGCTACTCGACGGTGCCTTGCTTGGACTCTTCGACGGTGCCTTGCTTGGTTGATGAGTCGTTAAAGGACTCTTAGTAGGGCCGTGAAAAGAAAAAATGAGACACGGTGCCTGCATCCTTGGTATTGTTTTGTTGGTATTATATTACTATTATTGGCCTTCGTTCGTGCATGATAAGGATGGACGTCTCTGCTCTGTGTGTGACGGTGCCGATGTAACCTCGTTGCTCGCTATTCTTTGTCCGATGCCGCTGTGTTTCAGGTTTTCAAGTCTGGTTCGGGTTTCTGTGGTGTGGCGGCTGGATGGACTTTGGAGCATTTTCCCGCTCTTCCGAGTGTGGCGTTGTCTTGATTTTCAGGATACGAGTACAATTCATCATGTTTGAGCTTGCCTAGATGATTGATCTTGCGTTTTTCACGGCTCATTGCAACGCATCGCACGTACATGGGAAAACCCAGAAACAAGCAAGCGGACCCAGCTCCGACGATAATAAGCGCATACAGATCCAAGTCGGCGTCGTTGGTAAAAGCGATGAGCGTTTGTGCCATCATGGACAACGTTACAAGGGCGAAAACGCACACAACAAACCAGTCGATCACTGTGAGGTAATTTAGCTTTGGCAGATCCGATGTGATTACATATTGGTATGCAACAACAGCCAAAAACAGCGTGCCGTTAAAGGCAATGCGGTCCCCGAACTGTTCGAC
>JACLAD010001191.1_pt1 | contig 10072 bp, 9 predicted proteins | sample 8027901 | NCBI WGS metagenome assembly JACLAD01 (sample SAMN15725071, study PRJNA655200) | protist metagenome | isolation source: fluorescence activated cell sorting (FACS) single amplified genomes of... | place: Spain: Blaines Bay Microbial Observatory, Mediterranean Sea | collected 2016-07-05
CATCGAGAGCGGATCGGTGCATGGTGTCAGTTTGGCCAGCGGGGTTGAACTGGCGTGCGACGCTGCGATCCTGTGCACAGGCACATTCCTGGGCGGTGTTCTTTTCAGGGGTGAGGAGAGGTTCGAAGGTGGGCGGATAGGGGAGGGCACAGCTTCGGTTCTTGCAGCACAACTGCGCGAAGCTGCCTTGCCCATGGCGAGGCTGAAGACCGGCACTCCGCCGCGGCTGGATGGACGCACCATCGATTGGGCGCGGCTTGTCGAACAGCCATCCGACCAGGACCAGTGGACCATGTCGCCGCTGGTTCGTGAACGGCGCAACCCGCAGATCTATTGCGCGATTACCCGAACCAATCCTGCCTGCCACGATGTCATCCGTGCCAATCTTGCGCGGTCACCGCTCTACTCGGGGGCAATCGACGCGAAAGGGCCGCGATATTGCCCATCCATCGAGGACAAGATCGACCGGTTCGGGGATCGCGATGGGCACCAGATATTCCTGGAACCAGAAGGGCTCGACACGCATCTTGTCTATCCGAACGGTATCAGCACGTCTCTTCCGGTGGATGTGCAGGAGGATTTCCTGCACGCGATTGAGGGTCTCGAGAGTGTGCGGGTTGCTGAGCCCGGATATGCGGTCGAATACGATCACGTGGATCCTCGCTCGCTCGATCGCTGGTTGCAGATGCGGGGCCTCAAAGGTCTGTATTGCGCGGGCCAGATCAATGGCACGACCGGGTATGAAGAAGCGGCTGCGCAGGGGCTCGTCGCTGGATTGCATGCCGCGTGCGTAGCCATGGACAGGGAACCGCCCGCCTTGGATCGCGCGAACAGCTACATCGCGGTTATGGTGGATGATCTCACCTTGCACGGTGTCAGCGAACCTTACCGCATGCTCACGGCGCGGGCCGAGTACAGGCTGCGGCTGAGGGCCAACAATGCCACGACACGTCTTACGCCACTGGCGGAGGATATCGGGTGCATCTCTGGAAAACGCCGCAAGTGGTTTGATGATCGCCAGCAAGCCCGAGCATCTTTCGAAGATCATCTCCAGACCGAATACGCACCGGGAGATATGCGCAACCTTGGCTTGACTGCACCCGACGACGCGGGGCGCCAAAGCCTTGCTGACTGGATGCGGTACCCGGATTACGATCTCGAACGGCTTGGGCGCCTGGGTCTCGTTCCACGTGAAACAGAGGCGTCACTGAGGAACGAAATCGCAGAGGATATCCGCTATGCGCCCTATGTTGCGCGACAGGATGCGGAACTCCGTGAACTTCGGTCCAATGAGCGGGTCGATCTCGAACGCGGATTTCCATTCGCCAAGGTGCCGGGACTGTCGAATGAAATGGTGGAGCGCTTGACGGCATCGCAACCTGAAACACTCGCACAGGCCGCCAGGGTGCCGGGCATCACCCCCGCTGCTATGGCAGCGCTGTTGGTCTTCGCGCGGCAGCACGCTGAGAAGACCGCTGCATGATCGGTTCCGAGGACGAGGCGCGGCATTTCGTCGCAGAGAGATGCTCGGCCCATGCGTTGGCTTCACTCGATAGGTTCGCTGATGCATTGCTGATCGAAGCGGAACGCCAGAACCTGATTTCCCGCTCGACGATGCCTTTGCTCTGGCAACGGCACTTCGCCGATAGCGCGCAGCTCTTGGACCATGTTCCACGTGAAACGGATGGACCTTGGCTCGACCTTGGGACTGGTGCCGGCTTTCCGGGTCTGGTGACGTCAATCATGCGGCCTGACGTTCCGCATGTCCTTATCGAATCGCGCAAGCGGCGTATCGAATGGCTTGAGCGCGCAATCGCCCTTCTTGAGTTGCCGAACTGCAAGGTGTTGGGATCGCGTTTGCAGCTCGTCGAGAGCTTCGAAGCGGGTGTCATCACCGCGCGGGCATTCGCGCCGCTACAAGAACTCATCAACTTGTCCGCACGGTTTTCCACCGACCGGACCACTTGGCTCTTGCCGAAGGGCCGCTCGGCAAAGCAAGAAAGGGATGAGCTCGATTCTGCGTGGCGGAAGATGTTTCACGTGAAACAATCGGTCACCAGCCCTGACGCTGCAATTCTGGTCGGCACCGGCCGACCCAAAACCGGGAGCCGCAGATGATTCGCATAGCGATTGCCAACCAGAAGGGCGGGGTGGGGAAGACCACTACGGCAATCAACATCGCGACTGCGATTGCGGCGACAGGCTGGCGCACGCTCCTGATCGATATGGATCCACAAGGAAATGCGTCGACTGGCCTTGGCATTCCCTCGCATGATCGGGACTATTCCACTTACGATTTGTTGCTAGGCGAAGGCTCTGCAGCCCAGTGTGTCCAGAAGACCCGTATCCCTAAACTCGACATTATCCCGGCGACTCAGGATTTGAGTGGCGCTGAAGTGGAGCTGGTGGGTGAGGCAGACCGGATCGATCGGTTGAAATCGGCGCTCACGGAAGTGAACGGGTCTTATGACGTCTGCTTCATCGATTGTCCGCCCTCGCTCGGCTTGCTGACGCTCAACGCGCTGAGTGCCGCCGATTCACTACTGGTCCCGCTGCAATGCGAGTTCTTTGCTCTGGAAGGGTTGAGTCAGCTCTTGCAGACGGTCGAAAGGGTCCAGCAAGGCATCAACCCTGCGCTCAAGATCATCGGTGTTACCCTGACCATGTTCGATCGTCGTAACCGGTTGACCGATCAGGTGGCGCAGGATGTGCGCGAGGTATTGGGCGGGCTTGTGTTCGATACGGTGATCCCGCGCAATGTCCGGCTGTCTGAGGCTCCGAGCCATGGCCTGCCAGCCCTTATTTACGATCATTCCTGTGCCGGTAGCCGAGCCTACATGTCGCTGGCGCGCGAATTGCTGGGCCGGTTGCCCGCGGAAAGGAAAGCGGCGTGAGCACGAACGCGCAGAGCAAGACTGGCAGTCAGGCCGTACCTGACCGATCCAAGCGCAAGCTGGGCCGGGGGCTGGGTGCCCTGTTGGGCGAAACCCAGCGCGAGGAGAGCATTGCTCCGGCCGAGGGTGGCACGACCATCTCCAGCACTGGCCAGAGCGGCGAACCTGGCAAGGCGCCGCAGAGCGGTCTCGCCTCCATCCCGGTGGCACGAATCGAGCCACTGCCCGGTCAGCCACGCAAGATCTTCGACGATGAGGCACTGGAAGAGCTGGCGCAGTCTATCGCGCAGCGCGGGGTCATCCAGCCGATCATCGTTCGCCCATTGGCGCGTAAAGGGCGCTATCAACTGGTAGCGGGCGAGCGGCGGTGGCGGGCGGCCCAGCGCGCGAAGCTGCATGAGATTCCGGCAATCATCCGCGACCTCGACCAGCGCGAAGTCATGGCGATCGCGCTGATCGAGAATATCCAGCGCGAAGATCTCAACCCGATTGAAGAGGCACGTGCCTATCATCACCTCGCGGAAGAAGAGGAGATGAGTCAGGCGGAGATCGCTGCACTCGTCGACAAGTCGCGCAGCCATGTGGCGAACCTGCAGCGGCTGCTCACACTACCCGAAGCTGTGATCCAGCTGGTGGAACTGGGCAAGCTCAGCATGGGCCATGCTCGCGCTCTGATCGGGCATGATAACGCTGAAGTGCTCGCCGACGAAGCGGTGGCCAAGAACCTGTCGGTTCGCGAAGTCGAAAAGCGTGCGCGCGCCAAGGGAGACGGGGCAAAGCCCTCTTCCAAGGGCAAGAATGGCGGTGCGGCGGGCACAAACGCCGATATCGAGGCGGTGGAGCGCCATCTGGAAGAATTTCTCGGGATGTCGCTCAATATCAAACCCGATGCTGATCCTCGCTCGGGCGCCATTACGATCCGATACAAGACGCTCGACCAGCTCGACCTGCTTTGTCAGCGTCTGACAGGCGGCGAAATCTGAGCTTCAGTCAAAGAGAAGTGCTTCAGGTTGCTCCGCGTACTCGCGCCTAGCGCTGTTTGATATACTTGATCCGCTTGTCACGCCGCGGCTGGGGCTGCGGCTGCGGATAATATTCGACCGGTACTTCCTCAACCACCCGTTCGCGGATGATTTCGGTCTCTTGGACCTCGTAGACTTCTTCGACAATTTCTTCAACGATCACAGGAACATAGCGCTCACCGCGCTGCTCCTCTATCACGACCACCACACCACCTGACTGGGTCGTGGTCGTGTAGCCGCCGCCGTGGCCATAGGCGTATCCTCCGCCATAGCTGCCGCCTTGGGAATAGCCATAGTTTCCGCCGTAAGCGGGGGGTGACGAGTATCCGTAGCTGTACTCTCCTCTACGCGGGTAGTGCCCCTGATAGGCGTATCCATCGGCTGAGTAGCCATCACCACGATGGCCATACCCATCGCCATACTGATACCCGTACCCATTCGCAGACTGCGCTGCAGCGGCACGCTCGTAGTGCTGCAACCACGCCTTGCAGTCGCGGCGTTCCTCGTCGCGGCCGGCGAGCCCGATCGCCGTGCCGATCGCGACGCCGGCGATCCCGCCAATTCCGCCCCCGATCAGCGATCCGGCTAGCCGCGATCCATCTTCGGCAAGCTCATCGCCCAAGATTGCACCACCGGTCCCGCCGATGAGACCTCCAATAACACCGCCGGTTTCACCCCGCCGACGCCGGTCGCGCAAAAAGGCACGGCATTGCTTGACCCAATCGTCCCGATCGTAGGCCGGCGGCATTGTCGGCGTCGGATAGGCAGGAACGGGCTGCTGCGCATAGGCCGGAGGCGCCGCGTAGTACTGCGTAGGGGCCTGATAATACTGCGCGGACGCAGGCGCCGCCATGCAGGTGAGCGCAATGCTGCTGGTGAGGATGATCTTACGCATGATCGGTGAGCCCTTCCTGCGAAGGACTTCGAAGCGGCCCCTCACAATGTCTTAAGAAAGGGTTACCACTTTCGATCCGGATACGAATGCTGCCAGAAATCCCCTGTCCCGTGCTGGGGCAGCGCCTGGCCGACTAAATTCGCGTCGCGATACGTGCTGCCAAAGCCTCAAGGCCGCGCGCGTCTGCCTCTTTGAAGCGGGCTTTGCGCGGACTGTCGAGATCGATCACCGCCACCACCTTGCTATCCCTGATGACGGGGACGACCAGTTCCGATTCGCTGGCTGAATCGCATGCAATGTGGCCGGGGAAGGCATGAACGTCGGCCACCAGTTGCGTCTTTCCCGTCGCAGCAGCGGTGCCGCAGACCCCCTGGCCCAGAGGTATGCGAATACAGGCCGGGCGCCCAATAAACGGGCCGAGCACGAGTTCGGCGTCGACCACCCGATAGAACCCCGCCCAGTTGAGATCGGGCACAAAACTCCAGATCAGAGCCGCGAGATTGGCCATATTCGCCACGTCATCGGCCTCACCCCCAGTCAATGCATCGGCAGCATTGGCAAGCTCGCGGTATCGCTCTTCATCGGGAGTATCGGCGGGCAAAGAAAAATCGAACATCGTATCTCCTGAATGGAAGGTGCGGGCATTGGCGATTGCCGCAAGCACTGTCGCCCCCTATTTCGGGTGCATGACCATACTTCGCAATATCGGCATTGCCGTGCTCGTCATCCTCGTCCTCGCAGCGATCGGCATTGCCCTTCTGCTCCGCGGATCGAAGGCAGAATTGACGGTCGAGGAAGTGACCGGGACCGATCCCACACTGGCCGAGCCGAACTCGGAGTGGTTTCCGACCATAAGAGTGGCCGAACCGGTGGGTTGGGCCGACGGAGAGAAACCGGAGGCCGCAAAAGGCCTGCAGGTCGTGCGTTTTGCCGAAGGGCTAGACCATCCCCGCATCATCTATCGACTGCCCAATGGCGATATCCTGGTCACGCTGACCAACAGCCCGCCGCGCGATGTCGGCGGGATAGAGGGCTTCATCATGAAGACCCTGATGGGGCGCGCCGGAGCGGGCGAGCCTTCGCCCAACCAGCTGGTGCTGCTGCGCGATTCGGATGGCGATGGGCGTGCAGACGCGCGTCAGGTGCTGCGCGAGGACGGTCTCGATTCCCCGTCGGGCATCGCTTGGCGGAACGGCACCCTCTACCTTGCCAACCACGACGCGCTGCTCGCCTTCGATTACGAGCTTGGCTCGACTACGATCACGGGCAAGCCGCGCAAACTGATGGACCTGCCTGCCGCAGGTAATCACTGGATGCGCAACATCATCCTCTCGCCCGATGGCAGCAAGATCTATGTCGCGGTCGGCTCTGCCAGCAATATCGGCGAGCAGGGGATGGAGGCCGAGGAAGGCCGAGCGATGATCTGGGAGCACGATCTGGAAGAGGGATCGAGCCGCCCCTATGCCACAGGCCTGCGGAACGCCAACGGGCTCGCCTGGAACCCGCTATCGGGCGAGTTGTGGACCACGGTAAACGAACGCGACATGCTGGGTGGCGATCTGGTGCCCGACTATCTTACCAATGTGCCAATTGGTGCGAATTACGGCTGGCCATGGGTCTATTACAAGAACACGATCGACCGCCGGGTCGAGGCGCCGATGCCGAATTTCCTGACAGAGTATGCGCGCTATCCCGAATATGCGCTGGGGCCGCACGTGGCTGCACTGGGCCTCACCTTCACCAATGAGGGCCACCGGATGGGGAGCGGATTCGCACGCGGCGCCTTTGTCGCCCGCCACGGATCGTGGAATCGCAAGCCTCCATCGGGCTACGACGTGGTGTTCATCCGGTTCGACGAGCGCGGAAATCCTGTCGGCAAGCCGGTACCTGTCCTCGGCAGTTTCCTGAACGGCGATGGCGAAACGCGCGGCCGGCCGACATGGGTCGAGTGGACCGACAAAGGTGGCCTGCTGGTCAGCGATGATACCGCCGGAATCATCTGGCACGTAATTGCGCCCAAGGCTGAACCGGCGCCAGCTGTGAAGCAGGTGCGCGGCAAGTCGCTTAAGCCGCAGACCGAGCTTAAAGGCGATCCGCGCGAAGCGTTCACCGATGAATTTGCGAAGAAATTCAACCCGATGGGCAACTGAGCCTGGGTTTAGCCCGCAAGCGCATCCACAGCCAGCTCGTACAAGACAGCCGCACCGGCTGTCGCCGAGGCTTTCAGGCCGGTAGCCTCCGGCACCAGGTGGTCGATGAAGTAGCGCGTGGTGACGTGCTTTGCGGGCTTGCGCGGATCATCGTCGCCAAGAGTGCCCAGCTGCTGGAGCAGGCACCAGCCCGCCACCGCGACCGCGCACATCTGCGTGAAGGGCACGCTGCCAGCCAGTCGATCGTCGAGCGACGCGTCTTCGCGCATCCACTTGGCGATCGCCGCGCATTCTCCGGCCAATGCCTTGAGATGCGGCTCCTCCGCTGCTTCCCGGGCAATATCGGCAAGTAGCGACTGCAAGGCCTCGCCATCGTCCAGGCCAAGCTTGCGGGTCACGAGGTCGGCCGCCTGGATTCCGTTGGTACCTTCGTAAATCGGGGCGATCCGGCTGTCGCGCCAGTGCTGCGCGGCGCCGGTTTCCTCGATAAAGCCCATCCCGCCATGCACCTGGATGCCAAGCGAGGCGACCTCGATCCCGGCATCGGTGCCCCAGGCCTTGAGCATGGGGACAAGCACTTCTGCGCGGGTTCGGGCTGCCGCATCGCCGATATCGCCGCGATCGACCTGCCCTGCGGTATAGTACAGCAGGCCGCGCATCGCCTCGGTCAGGCTGCGCATGCGCACCAGCATACGGCGCACATCGGGATGTTCGCTGATGGCAACAGGCGCGCGGTCACCGGCTCCGGCACGCGCCGACTGCACGCGCTCGAGCGCATAGGCGACCGCCTGCTGCGTGGCGCGTTCGGCAATCTGCACACCCTGTGAGCCCACATTGATCCGCGCATTGTTCATCATCGTGAACATGGCGGCGAGACCGCGATTCTCAGCGCCAACGAGTTCACCGATGCACTCGTCATTGTCGCCATAGGACATCACGCAAGTGGGCGAGGCATTGATGCCGAGCTTGTGCTCGATACTGACGCAACGCAGATCGTTGCGCGGGCCGGGCGTGCCATCGTCCTTCAGGTGGTATTTAGGCACGAGGAACAGCGAAATCCCGCGGCTACCCTCGGGCGCGTCCGGCAAGCGTGCGAGGACGAGGTGGATGATATTCTCGGCCAGATCGTGCTCGCCCCACGTGATGTAGATCTTCTGGCCCTTGATCCGGTACTTGCCCGCGTGCTCGCCTTCTTCGATCGGATGCGCGGTGGTGCGCAGGGCACCGACATCGCTGCCGGCCTGCGGCTCAGTCAGGTTCATCGTACCCGACCATTGCCCGCTGATCAGGTTTGGGAGGTAGCGCGCCTGCTGAGCGTCCGTGCCATGCGCTTCCAGCGCTTCGATCGCGCCGACCGACAGCATCGGCAGCAGGTTGAAGGCCATGTTGGCCGTGCCGAGGTTTTCCAAGACGTTGCAGGCCAGGGTGAAGGGCAGGCCCTGTCCGCCATGTTCCGCGCTGCCTGCAATCGCGTTCCAGCCTTGGTCGACGTAGCTCTGGTATGCCTCGGCAAAGCCATCGGGCAGGCGGACCACACCATTTTCCAGCTTGGCGCCCTCAAGGTCGCCGGCGCGGTTGAGCGGAGCCCATTCTCCGGCAGCGAACTGGCCGACGCCCTCCACGATTGCTTCGACCAGATCGGGCTCGGCGGCGGCGTGCCGCTCGCTCTGGGCGATCTCCGCGATACCTGCATTGGCTCGGATAGCGAGCAGCTGGTCCTGTGTGGCGGGGCGATAGGTACTCACGATGGGCATGTCCTCTTGGAATTCTCGGCCCCCGGATATAGCGCCCGGGGATGGTCCGCAAATACGTTACGGAAACGGTTCTGGCCGACGCTACGGGAATCGCTCGGGCTGCGCGAATCCTGCGCGATGGCGGGCTGGTCGCGGTTCCGACAGAGACCGTCTATGGGCTGGCCGCGCGGGCCGATGACGAGGCGGCGGTCGCACGCATCTTCGAAGCCAAGGGGCGGCCGAGCTTCAACCCGCTGATCGTCCATGTGCGCGATGCCAAGCAGGCAGCGCAGTATGCAGAGTGGGGAGACAACGCAGACCTTGCTACACTGCCTTGGCCGGGGCCGCTGACGATCGTTGTTCCGGCGCTACCCGAAGCAGTGCTGGCGCCTGCCGTAACTGCTGGGCTCCCTACTGTCGCTTTGCGGGCGCCTGCGCACCCCGTCATGCGCCAGCTCCTCTCGCAGATCGATTTCCCGCTGGCGGCACCGTCCGCCAACCGCAGCGGTTTCATCAGCCCCACTTCGGCGGAGCATGTCCTGGCGTCACTCGATGGCCGGGTCGATCTCGTGCTGGATGCGGGGCCGACGCAGGCCGGTGTTGAATCCAGCATCCTCGCGATAAGGGAGGACGGATCGTGGGAAGAGCTGCGTGCAGGGCCCATTGATCTCGATGCGCTGCACCGGCATTATTTCGACACAGGCCTGCCGCAGCGGGAGGAGCGCAAGACCCTCGAAGCGCCTGGCCAGCTTGCCAGCCACTATTCGCCCGGCAAGCCCGTGCGGCTTGGCGTCACCGATCCCGCACCGGATGAGTTCACGATCGGGTTCGGACCAGTCGCGGGTGACGTCACGCTGTCGCTAAGTGGGGAGGTGAAAGAAGCTGCCAGCAACCTCTATGCTTGTCTGCACGAGGCTGCGCGGTCCGACCAGCCGCGCATCGCGGTGGCGCCGGTGCCCGAAAAGGGTGTGGGCCGCGCAATCAACGACCGGCTGCGCCGCGCGGCTGCTCCGTCCGATCAGCGCCGGGGCTCGTAGGGAACGCTCGGCAGGATATCCTGGATATCTTCGTAAGTCTCGCGCGCCTTCTCGCATGCCTTGCGGTCACCGTCTTCGCAGTCTTCGCGCTGCTCGCGATAGCGGCGCTCCAGCTTCGCGAGTTGTTCCTCGCGGCGACGGATCTCGCGCCCGCGCTTTTCGTCGGCTTCGCTCTGGCTGGTGGTCGCCATGTCGACGGCCTTGCCCGCCACCTTGACCGGCGCGGTAGCAATGTCGAGCGCGGTCTTGGCGAGACAGCCCTGCAGGGCGAACGCGGCGAGGAGAGCGAGCGGGACGATCGGTTTCATGCCGCCAGTCTATGCCCTGCCTCGACGCTTTGA
>JACLAD010002616.1_pt1 | contig 10071 bp, 9 predicted proteins | sample 8027901 | NCBI WGS metagenome assembly JACLAD01 (sample SAMN15725071, study PRJNA655200) | protist metagenome | isolation source: fluorescence activated cell sorting (FACS) single amplified genomes of... | place: Spain: Blaines Bay Microbial Observatory, Mediterranean Sea | collected 2016-07-05
AGCTACAGGTTATTTCCAATAGGAAAAGCCAAGAGATAACCAGGCAAAGAGGATTAGCATAATAACAGATAACTTTTTAATTAAGTTGATTGATCTGGTTTCTATTCCTTTACGGCCAAATCCCTTAGGCAAATAAACTACCATGATCGAACCTCTTTCTTAATTAAAAAATGCATTAAATTTATAAGCGCATTCAGGAAAGGAATGTATATTTAAAAACCTGAGAAAAATATCATTTTAAAACTTCAGCAATGTTTGAATTTCTTCATAAGAAGGTGAATGAAACTATTAATATATCTAATGAGGAATTCGAATATGCCAAAACACTTTTCGTATCGAAAAAGCTGCGTAAAAAACGGTTCTTGCTTGACGAGGGGGAGACATGTATCTATACCACTTTTGTGGAAAAAGGATTATTACGCAGCTTTACTATAGACGATAAGGGGAGCGAACATATCCTTCAGTTCGCAATGGAGGGCTGGTGGACAGGCGATCTTTACAGTTTTTTAACCGGCGAACCTTCCGAATATAATATTGAAGCACTGGAGGATTCTGATCTTTTACTTATTACTAAACCTTCCTGGGATCTCCTGCTGAATGAGGTCCCTGCTTTTGAACGATACTTTAGGATCCTCATTCAGAACAACCTTATCGCCACCCAAAGGCGTTTAATGGGAACTATGAGTACAACTGCCGAAGAACGCTACAATAAACTGATCAATGACTTTCCGGAAATCAACCAAAAGGTTCCACAGCACATGATTGCATCTTATATTGGTGTCACCCGGGAAACACTCAGCCGTCTCCGTAGCCAACTAGCCTCAGGTTAATTCTTCAAACTTGCCCCTGTCCTTTTTCCGAAGTGGCAGACGCAACTATTCATTTACCATTCCTTATAAGAAAATAGTGACATACATCACATCCGTTTCTTATCATAGGTCATTGGCTACGCCCTGTCACGCTCCTAAATTTGTAGTGTAAATAATATTAACAGTTAAAAAGAAAAATTATGGCAACTACAAAATGGAATATTGATCCCACCCACAGTGAAGTTACTTTCAAAGTAAAGCACCTAATGATTTCGACCGTAACCGGAAGGTTCAAAGTGTTTGAAGGCAAGGCAGAGAGTGAAGATGATGAATTTAAAAATATACAAAACATCGAGTTTAAAGCTGATGTGAAATCTATTGACACCAATAATGACCAACGCGATGAGCACCTGCGATCTGCCGATTTCTTCGCCGCCGAAGAACATGCCGATATGATCTTTAAAGCAGAAAAATTTGACGTGACAAGTGAAAAGCTGCAGGGAGAATTAACCATACGAAATACAACCCGGCCTGTTACACTTGATGTTGAACTTGGCGGCGTCGTGGTAGACCCTTACGGACAAACAAAAGCCGGACTGGCGGTAAGCGGAAAAATTAGCCGTAAGGAATTCGGGTTGACCTGGGATGCAGTTACCGAAGCAGGAAGTGTGGTGGTAAGCGACCAGGTAAAACTGAATGTAGAAGTACAATTTGTAAAGGAAGCGTAGTATCCACGTCGGAAGAAATGCTCTCCTTTCTCATTACTGCCAAACCTGAAATAATTTGAAAAACAAAAGCATCAAGAGTTAAAAGAGCATTTATTCATAGATAATGTCAAAAAAACGCAGTATCAAAAACTAATAAATAAACTATAAAATGAATACCATGAAACAAGTATTTTCACTTTTAATAATTGCTTTTTTAAGCGCCACCACCTTTGCTCAAACTACCTGGAAAGTTGATCCCGCTCACACACAAGCTTCTTTTGGAATCACTCACATGACTATTTCTGAAGTTGAAGGCCGCTTTAATCAATTCGACGGGAGTATCGTAGCCTCAAATGAAAATTTTAGTGATGCCGAATATGAGATGACTCTTGAAGTATCATCAATAGATACAGGAGTCGAGATGCGAGATAACCACCTTAGAAGTGCCGACTTTTTTGATGCTGAAAACCATCCAAAAATGACATTTAAGAGCACTTCTTCAGAAAAAGTTGGGGAAGGCAAATATAAAGTAGCCGGTGACCTTACTTTTCACGGAATAACCAGGCCTGTCACTCTTGACGTTTGGTACCGCGGAACTGTGGAAAATCCTCAAAACGGTGATGTAATTTCTGGATTTGCAATCTCTGGGGAAATAAAAAGATCTGACTATAATTTGGGACCCGATTTTCCTGAAGCAGTCTTGAGCGACAAAGTTGTTATTGACGTAGACGGAGAATTTGTGAAACACTAAGCCCGTTTTTAAGAGGAAGCAAATGATTCCAAACCTTTCATTTGTGCAAAATCAGATATTGTCTTTTCATAAAAAAAGCCGCCTAATGTGAATATTAGCCGGCTTTTTTTCGTGAAGAGCAAATCATCATTTAGAAATGCTTCCCATACTTTCTTCCATTGGGGTTTCATTAAGATCTGCTGCGTCCTCAATCGTCATTTCTGTTATAAAATCTTCTTTGTGTTTATGCTACGAGCCGATGCGATTTTCGGAGTTGTTAAAAGAAGTAAAGGGAATTTCGGGTAAAATGCTGAGCAGGGAATTAAAAGACCTGGAAATGAACAAACTTGTGATAAGGAAAATATTAGATACTTCCCCGGTCACTGTAACGTACCAGATCTCTGAGTATGTAAAATCTTTAAAAGAGCTTACAAATGTAATTGCAGAATGGGGTTTGAAACATAGGGAGCGAATTATTCATTCCTGATAAAAAACAAACCTTCGTTTTTATACCTCTATCTTACATTCGCTATATTGATCCCTATTATCCGGGAACATTCTACTACTTCATTACCTTTTATCGAAATTAAAAAAGGGTGTTTTCCCTACTAAAGGAAACCTTTCTTTAAACTTATCTTCCGTGTGTAAAAACCTTAAAAAATTTGCTCATGAAAAAGATTAAATTTCCTGTTGCATTCCTGGCAATGCTAATGATGATTATCACATCTTGTACGCAAGAAGAACCGGATGGCATGAATTCGGATTCAAAAGCTACCTTATCATTTTCCACCCTGCTTAATGATATGATGGCAACATCAAAACAACAAGCTCCCGGCGACATACCGGCGTGCAGCGATGATGCGCCCGCTTATGTTCATGTAGTTCTGGAAGGTGAAGAGAATGTAGGTTCCATAGGTAGTCCTCTTGAAATCCCTGTAAATTCAACTCCCTTTGATGAGGATGGCGACGGTATAGACGAATACTTTACTGAAGAATCTTCTGATTTAGAATTAACACCCGGAGATTATCAGCTTACCTACTTTGTGGTATACAACGAAGATGATGAGGTAATCTGGGTAGCGCCATCAACAGGTGGCGAGCTCGCTGGCTTTGTTGATAATCCACTGCCGCTGGACATTAGTTTAGGCGCGGGCGTTAAAAAATACGTAGATGTAAATGTACTGTGTTTTGATGACCGACTGGTTAATGAGTATGGCTATCTGTTTTTTGATATCATTACCAATGAAGCATTGAAATTCTGTTTCTTTGCGAACTACTGTGATGATAATGGACGACACTTTACAGCCAATTACAGTGTGGACGTATGGTTGGGTACAGATAATACCGGCACTCCAATTTACACTGACCTTACTCCAAACACCGGTTTGAATGACGACGGAGATTATTTCGCAGAGCCTGTATGTGTTGCTCTTCCATTAAATGATGACGCAGAAGAAGAATACATATATTATGAAATGACCCTCCTCGATTGGGATGAAAATTACGGCGAGGTAACAGAAAGGATAATTTCAGGAACATTGAGCAGAAATGATATTGAAGGTAATTTTGGAGAAGATGATTCCATGGAATACGAACATATCCGTTTCAATTGTCTTCCAGAACAAGAAGTACCACCTGGACCAACATGTCTGCCCAACCCGGCAGTAGATTGCGAACGATTCCTATTTGTTCAGGATGTGGATATAGCCGACTTCTCTGGTGAGAATCCAAACTATCCAATATTTTCTGAAGATGGAGACGAAGTGGGAACCATTACCTTTAACCTTCAAAGAAACGATCAGGGCAGGGATCTCCTGGGTGCAAACGTTCAGTTAATTGAAGGCTGGACCGGGACTGCAGCGAGAATAACGCTACCGGAATATTTAAATGCTGATGATGTCTGTGTAAGAAATATTAATTCCTCTAACTTTGAGGTGGTTTACCAGGCTGGTGTAATTAATTATCCTGTAGTGGTTCGTTTTGCAGCGAATATTTGTCCATGATAATCAGGTGAAATATTACGGTTGAGAAAAAGGCTGTTCCATAAGGGACAGCCTTTTTCGTTACTGCTCTAGTACTCAAAATTTACAATACATCAATTTACCAGTTAAAATTTCCTGTGCTACCTTTTCACTACCAGGTCTTCAATTGTAGTTTCGGCAACTTCCGTGTCAGATAGAGTTTTCAAATATGCGACTAACGCTTCTTGCTCCTTTTCCGTGAGGCTAAGATTATCGAAGGGTAAAGTTTGGTGTGGCAAATTAAATCCTAAACCTGCTCCTCCACCTTTGTTGTAGAAATCAATCACTTCTTCTAACGTTTGATACACCCCGTTGTGCATATATGGTGCGGTTAAAGCAGCATTTCTCACTGTGGGAGTCTTAAACATTCCTTTATGAATCTTCGCCTGGTAAACCCAGTAAAACCCATTATCGTCATCGAGACGCGCATTATTGGCTGTCTCAGGTACTCCTATGACTTCTTTTTCTGTTTCGGTATAGAACGGTGGAACCGTACCGTTGGTGAGCGGTACAAAATGACAGGTGGAACACAGGGCTTTTCCCATAAACAGGTTGAATCCATGTTTTTCTTCTTGTGTGAATGTATTTTCTTCGGCTCTTATATTTCGATCAAATTTGGAGTTAAATCCATTGAGAGTTGCGATGTAAGAAGAGAGTGCCTTGATAACATCTGTATTTCTACTGTTTACCTGCCCAAAAGCCTCCTGAAACATTTCGGTGTAGGTGGAATCTGTAAGTATATCTTCTGAAAACTGATGCACTCCTGTATTAAATTCTTTTTCATTTGTAAAAACTGAAGAGATTTGATCCATTAATCCTTCAGATCTGCCATCCCAGAAAAAGCCTTTCTGAAAAACTGAATTAATGAGAGTTGGTGTATTTCTTTCTAAATCGTTTCCAGCATTATCGAGGTTCGCAACCATGCCGTCTGTATAGGCTTTTCCAGGAATATGACAGGTGGCACAGGACATTCTCTTATTTTCAGAAAGGTTTTCATCGAAAAAAAGCTTTTCTCCCAATGCAACCTGCTTTTCAGAAAAATTGCGATTTACCGCAGCCATGAAATATTTTACATTAAAGGAATCTTCTTCAAAAAATGTAGGCGCATCAAAATTAAATGGCTTGTTTTCTGTTCCTTCCCATAGTCCGCTCTCTAACCTAATTTTAACCCAATTTCTGGTTACAGGATTCATGTAATCCCGAATAAAGGTGTACCTGTCAAAAGTGTCAAAATCTTTGTTCTTTTCCACAAATTCAATTGCGACAGCTATGCTCTTTTTGAATTCCTCATTTAGTTGAGGGTTCTTCTTTTGAACAATGTGTTCAAAGGATAAAGCATAAGTTTTTTGCAGGCTTTCCAGTGAAACAATGGTTTCATCAAAGCCAAGATGACTTATGGGAGTATCAAAACCGGAAATAGATAAGCTTATGATCCTCAACAATTGCTGATGCGTAGCGACAAAATACCGTTCTGGATTGAGTTCCCTTTTTAAAATATTTTCTTTCAGGTTAGTCATTAAACCTTTGGTCACATTTACTTCGGCTAAAAATTCATTTTCAGAAACCCCTCCTTCATAAATGCTTTCCTCTATCTTTTGCAACCCCACAGGTGGTATCGTCCTGGCATTATCCTCCAAAAAAACCGGAAGTGCCGGCCCATTTACCCTGTGGCCTACGGGAGGATTAAGATAAGAAGCATAAGGCTCTGCTTTCTTAAATTCGACCCGGGCTTTTGCAAATACCTCTTTTGAATCTTTGCTTTCCGCTCCAATTTGTTCCAGTTCCTCCAGGTAATCAATGGATTTACCAATACTTTCTAAGTAGAATTGTTGTGCATCCCTCCAGTTCACATCCTGTTTTTCCAAAACCACTCTCCCGGCAACATCTACATATTCTTCTTTCTCTTTACATGAAAAAGCCGATAAAGCGCAGAAAACTGTCAAAGCACATCTCAATACAAGCTTCATACAAATAATTGCTAAATGAATATTAGTAAACCTCCGGGATAACCCGGAGGTTTTGATTTTTTTTATAGTGACAAATTTTATCTTGGTAACCCCTGCAGAACAACGATCTGTGAAGCCTGGTTATCTTCCCTCACGGCCGAAAAATCATGTCCGTCAAGGTTCTTGAAATCATCGCTCCTCCAGTAATGAGGCTGTAATGCAAGAATAAAAGTTCCGGGAATACCTACTTTATCTGAAACATCGATAAGTGACCCAAATTCACCACTCACACCTGTAGTATTATTTTCAGCCAAATCCTGTCTTACAACCAGTTCCAGCACTTTGTTAATGTTGTTTCCATTAAGGTCACTCTGGTATATTTGTGCAGCATGCCCCCTGCTGAATGAATTTGGATCTTCCTGAATGTACACGAAGTTTTCGGTAACACAAAGGTTATCTGGACTTTGCAACTCAGCCAGGTTTCCATCCATATTGTTTGTGTCTGTATTTCCGCTCACAATTTGAGTAAGTGTTCCTGTTAGAGGAGAATCTGCATCAAGCTGAAGTTTATAAACTGTTCCCCAGTCATTATAAGTTCCTGCTCCCGGCCCTCTTCCGGTCACGGCAAAAAATACGTTTCTTCCATTATCATCAGAGCCTTTTTGGTAATCTACATCCTCAACCCTCATAAAATGAGTTGCCAAAACATCATTGCTGGCTGCTTCCACTTCATCCTTAGTCATATTTTTGGCATCTTCGATTTCTACGAATTCCACTTCATAAGATACGCTTCGATCAAAATTTGCTTCGGAATAGATGTCGTTCTCATTTACCGGTTGCACACCGCCTGCGCCATCAGAAACTTCTTTGGTTCTCAAAACATATACTTTTCCATTTTCAAGGTCGTCATCTCCATTTTCAGAATAGTACAAAACTACCTGCCCTTCAGAGTTACTGGAGTCATCATCTCCTCCAACAATGACGGTTTTGCCGGCATAGGCATTTTTAGGAAGGGGAACTGCATTTTCCCAGGAGAACTCGCCAAGAGCATCAAGTCCAAAATCTGCCTGTGGAGTTGGAGAAGCCACCCAGGGATCAATTCCTTTTACATCGTAATGAAGACTTTCAGAAGCTGAAAGAAATAAATCCTGGCTACCGCCGTGAATAGCTGCTTCCCACATAGTAGCAGAACATTGACGGGCGTAATCGGCCACTCCTGAGTTCAAAAGATAGTCTCCTGCTATAGGATTGAAATCTTTATCCAGGAAAACCCTTGCTACCGCATAACTATCTTCACAATTCACTACGTACATATATCCATCTCCGTCTTTTAAGAAACCGGCACCATCAGCAGAGCCTGCAAGCTGGAAATCATCGCCAACAACATCTGGTGTGCTTAACAGTGAAAATGCTTTTACATAATTGAATTGAGGAGCTATCGCTACTAGTGGATCTACACTTGATTTGTTTTCAAAAATAATTGGTTCTTTGGTTAAATCCTCCCCGTCTTCACCATCTTCACCATCTACTCCGTCCTTCCCGTCAACGCCATCAACGCCATCTTTACCATCGACTCCGTCTTCCACTTCACAGGAATTAAAAAAGGTCAATACAAGAGAGAAAATAAAAATTCTTACAATTAGTTTTCGCATGTTTTTCATTGCTTTTGGTTTTAGTTATCGTTCCCAACAAAACTATTCCTGCACCTTTTAAAACATGTTAATTAATTATAGTGCTTTGATTAAAAAAATTTGATGTAGAAGTTAACAAGGTTAAATGAAGGTTAGGATTTAGAAATAGTATAAATAACAAGCCCTATAAGAAACAATTGTCGTCAGCCGGTAAAAAATTGCTTCCCAGGAACTTAATTATCTTTCTTTATCTTTATCTTCTCCTTCCAATAGATAGAAATCCCCATTATGAATATTCAGCTACGAACCAGGCGGTTAATAATTGAACCTATACAGGAACTAGACCTGGAAAAAATCCACGAATTACATTCTCTTCCGGAAACTGATCTTTTTAATACGCTGGGAATTCCTGAAAACTTAGATCAAACGGAAAGAATAATGAGAGATTGGATGAAGAAAAATAAAAGTGGTAAAAAGAAAAACTTCACCTTTAAAGTAACGCTGATTGAAAGTAAATCCTTCATTGGTTTGATCTCCCTGAACCTGGGAAAGCCCAAATACAATAGTGCTGAAGTCTGGTATAAATATCATCCAGACTTTTGGAACAAAGGCTATGCAACAGAATGTTTGAAAAGCGTTTTGAAATTTGGGTTTGGCGAACTTCATTTGCATCGTATCGAAGCCGGATGCGCCGTGGAGAATATTGGAAGCATCCGGACTTTAGAAAAAGCAGGAATGATAAGAGAAGGAAGAAAAAGAAAAGCGCTGCCACTTAAGAATGGCTGGTCTGATTGCTTTGAATATGCAATTCTGGCATCTGACATGGAAAATGATACTAATTAAAAAGTATAGAAAACTTCAGAATTGAACGATAAATTGAATGTAGTTTTGATTGCTACACCCAATCCTCTGCTAAAATAAAACCTATAAATGCTCTTTTTGACACAGAACTGAAGATATCTACTTTCTAATTTTATACAACAATAACAGGAAAAAGTACAGATAGAGATTCCAGGCACCAATCGTTTGCCCTCCTCCTACTTCGGCACATATGTTTACCGGGTGCTTACTTCATTCAGATCTTTGGAATAGTATTTCTTTCTTAGCCAAAAGGCCACTCGTACCAGCAGGATCAAAGCCGGCACTTCCACAAGCGGGCCTATAACACCTGCAAAAGCCTGACCTGACTCCAAACCAAATACAGCTATAGCTACAGCTATGGCCAGTTCAAAATTGTTTCCTGCAGCTGTGAAAGCTACCGCTGCATTTTTATCGTAATCGGCGCCGGCCCATCGTGTAATAAAAAATCCTATTATAAACATTACGGCGAAGTAAATCAATAACGGAATAGCAATAATAACTACATCCATCGGGATCTCCACAATGGCACCACCTTTTAGGGAAAACATCACCACGATGGTAAAAAGCAGTGCAATGAGTGTCAAAGGAGAAATAGCCGGAATAAAGTTTTCAGAATACCATTTTTCACCCATCTTTTTCACGAGTATAAAACGGGTAATTATTCCAAGAAGAAAAGGCAATCCCAGATAAACAGCTACACTTTCGGCAATCGTTCCTATAGAAATGTCTACAATAGCTCCTTCAAATCCAAAATATGGCGGAAGTACGGTAATGAAAAGCCATGCATAAAAACTGTAAGCAAACACCTGGAAAATACTGTTTAAAGCTACAAGTCCGGCGCCGTATTCGCTACTCCCTTCGGCTAAATCATTCCACACCAGTACCATTGCAATACAACGGGCCAGTCCAATTAAAATCAGTCCAACCATATATTCAGGATGATCCTGTAAAAAAAGTAGAGCAAGTACAAACATTAACACGGGACCAATGATCCAGTTTAACACTAAAGAAATGGATAAAATTTTCACATTTTTGAATACCCTGGGCAGTAAAGCATAATTGACTTTGGCAAGAGGAGGATACATCATAAGAATTAATCCAATGGCAATGGGAATATTGGTTGATCCACTGCTCATAGCATCTACTTTTTCGGGAAAAGACGGAAAGAAATAGCCAATGGCTACACCCATAACCATTGCAATAAAGATCCAGAGCGTAAGGTAGTTATCCAAAAAGCTTAATTTCTTCTGTTTTAAGGTGGCCATATCAATATCCGTTTCGTAGGTTTTCTGCATATGCATTTGGAAGTCGGCTGTTTTCTACCGCTTTTGCTGCTTTTTCAATATCATAATCAAATTTGATAAAA
>JACLAD010017212.1_pt1 | contig 10068 bp, 9 predicted proteins | sample 8027901 | NCBI WGS metagenome assembly JACLAD01 (sample SAMN15725071, study PRJNA655200) | protist metagenome | isolation source: fluorescence activated cell sorting (FACS) single amplified genomes of... | place: Spain: Blaines Bay Microbial Observatory, Mediterranean Sea | collected 2016-07-05
ACCTGTGAGGTTTTTAATATTTCTCCAAAGCAATTTTTAAAGCTTCAAAAAAGGTGTCAAAATGCCCTTTTTGGATGTTTAGCGGTGGTAAGATTCTAAGTTGTTTTTTGTTGGAAGAGGCTCCCGTGAAAACGTTGTGGTTAAACAGAAGTTCCTTCCTTAGCCCCGCGATTTCAAAGTCGAATTCCAGCCCTATCATCAAGCCTCTTCCATACAGTTTTTTTATCTGCGGAATTTCAGCCGATTTCTCTTTTACAAATTCAAAAAGTTTTTCAGCATTTTTAAGCAGGTTTTCCTTTTCGATCACATCAAGCACAGCGATTCCGGCTGCACATGCAAGATGATTTCCTCCAAAAGTGGTTCCCAGCAGCCCGTGTTTCGGTTTTATGGCTTTATCTATTAATATTCCGCCAATTGGAAATCCGTTGCCCATTCCTTTGGCTATGGAAATAATTTCAGGCCCAATTCCATATTTCTGAAATCCGAAAAAGTCCCCGGTTCTTCCGTAGCCGGACTGCACTTCGTCTGCGATGAGAATTGTTCCGTATTTTTTGCACATTTCCGAAGCTGCTTTGTAATATTCCGCAGAAGCTTCTTCGAGTCCGCCCACGCCACGAATCACTTCAAATATCAGCGCCGCAACATCTTTTTTCTGAAGCTCTTTTTCTAGTGCATGAAGATCATCAAAAGCAAGTTTTGTAACCTCGTGATTTTTATTAAAAGGAGCTTTTATGGATTCACTATCAGTCACAGCAACTGCTCCGGAAGTCCTTCCGTGGAAGCCTTTTTCGAAATAAATGATCCGGCTTCTTCCGGTATGAAAAGAAGCAAGTTTTAGCGCATTTTCATTCGCTTCAGCACCAGAATTACACATAAACAGCGAATAATCTTCACATCCTGAAATTTTTCCCAACTTTTTCGCAAGTTCCTCCTGCAATGGATTTTTCACGGAATTCGAGTAAAAGCCCAGCTTCCCAACCTGGTTTGTAACAGCTTTTACATATTCAGGATGGGAATGCCCGATAGAGATGACAGCGTGACCTCCATATAAATCCAGGTATTTTGTTCCGGCTTCATCGTACACGAAAACACCTTCGCCTTTTACCGGCGTGATATCGTAAAGCGGGTAAACATCAAATAAATTCATAATTATTTTTCTGTAATGTTATTGATCTTTTTAAAGGACGCCTGCATTCCACGAATGAGGGAGGAACTCATTCCGTGATGTTCCATTTCATTAAGACCTTCGATCGTACAACCCATAGGAGTCGTTACTTTGTCGATTTCTTCTTCAGGATGCTTGCCCGATTCAATCAATAAGCTGGCAGCTCCCAGACAGGTCTGCATAGAAAGCTCCTGCGCGTCTTTTGCGTCAAATCCCAGCTGTACGGCACTTTGGGTAGTTGCGCGGATTAATCGCATCCAAAAAGCGATTCCGCTGGCACAAATCACGGTAGCTGCCTGCATTTTGCTTTCAGGAATTACCAGGCTTGTCCCCAACCGATTAAAAATAGCGGAAGCGATTGCCACCCGTTTTTGCCCTTTTTCATTGCTGCACAGGCAGGTCATTGATTTTCCAACCGCAATTGCCGTGTTTGGCATTGCGCGGACAATAAACTGATCTTCACCGACAATTGCTTCGATCCTGCCGGTTTTAAAACCTGTGACTGTCGAAATGATCACGTGTTTTTCGGTTAACAGATCCTTGATCTCTTCCAAAATTTCCTCCAGCTGAGTGGGCTGCACGGCAAAAATGAGGATATCCGACTGCCTTACAGCTTCTGTATTGTCTTCTGTTACGGTGACCTTCGGATATTTTTCGTAGTTCTTAATATCTTCAGGTTTTCGCTTCGTCAAATACAGCGTGGTGAACGCATTGTTCACAATCAGGCCTTTCGCAATTGAAAGTCCGAGGTTACCGGCTCCAAGAATAGCTATTTTCATTTTTACTGGTTTTTGGTTGGTCCTGTTTACCAGACCTCACAGGTCTTCGAGACCTGTGAGGTCTTGATTTGGTAACTCATTTAAAAAAAATTTGCCTTTAACTTCAAACCGAGGTCTTCTTCAAATCCGAACATCAAATTCATATTATGAACGGCTTGTCCAGAAGCTCCTTTTAAAAGATTATCCAGAACAGAAGTTACTAAAAGTTTATTTCCGAATTTCTGAAGCCTGATCAGGCATTTATTTGTATTCACCACCTGCTTCAAATGCAGTTCCTGCTCCACCACGAAAGTGAAAGCTGCATCTTTATAGTAATCCTTATAAAGTTGCTGAACCTCTTCCAGGCTTCCACTGAAATTGGTGTAGGCGGTACAGTGAATTCCGCGTGAAAAATTTCCCCTGTTCGGAATAAAGTTTAATGCTGAAGAAAATTCAGGTTGAAGATTCTTTATACTCTGATTTATTTCAGCTAAATGCTGATGTTCAAAAACCTTATACGCTGAAAAATTATTATCCCTCCAGGTAAAATGGGTGGTTTCAGATAATGAAGTTCCGGCGCCGGTGGCACCCGTCACTGCGTTAATATGCACCTCATCCTGAAGCAAACTTTCTGAAGCCAATGGCAAAATAGCCAGTGTAATTGCCGTAGCAAAACATCCCGGATTGGCTATAAAATCAGCTTTTTTGATCTCTTCCTTTTTGGATTCCGGCAATCCGTAAACGAAGGAATGGCTTTTATCTAAAATCCTAAAATCTGTACTTAAGTCTACAATTTTAGTGGTTTCAGAAAAGGTATTTTCCTGAAGGAATTTTATGGAATTTCCGTGGCCTAAACACAGAAACACAACATCTACTTCAGCATTTATTTCTCCGCTGAATTGCAGATTTGTCTCCCCCAATAAATCCTGATGAATTGTAGCCACCGGTTTTCCTGCCTGCGAAGTACTGTAGATAAAATTCAGGTTTACCTCCGGATGTCTCAGCAGAATCCTGATCAATTCCCCGGCCGTGTAACCGGCGCCGCCTATTATTCCTGCCTGGATCATTGGTTGTTCTTTACGTGCTGAGAGATTTTTCCAGCATTCGACATAATTTTAATAAAACCTTTGGCATCATCTGCCGTCCAGGCATTGTTCTCTTCCCCGTATTTTCCGAAGCCGGAATTCATCAAATCATTTTTGGATTGAATTCCGTCGAGGACAAACCGGTAAGGGTGCAGTGTTACAAAGACATCTCCGCTTACCTGCTCCTGAGAACTTTGCAAAAAGGCTTCAAAATCGCGCATTACCGCATCCAGGTACTGCCCTTCGTGAAGATGTGTTCCATACCAGTTGGAAATATAATCTTTGTGCTGAAGCTGCCATTTGCTGAGGGTATGCTTCTCAAGCAGGTGATGTGCTTTTATCGTGATCAAAGCCGCTGCGGCTTCAAAACCAACCCTTCCTTTAATCCCGATGATCGTATCACCAACGTGAATGTCCCTTCCTATCGCATATTTTGAAGCAATTCCTTCCAGGATTTCAATGTTCTTTTCAGGAGCATTCTCTTTTCCATTTACAGCGGTTAATTCTCCTTTTGTAAAGGTTAATGTAACCTGTTTTGGCTCTTTCTCCTGAATTTGGGATGGATAAGCAGATTCCGGTAACGGCTTTTCTGAAGTCAGCGTTTCTGCACCACCAACACTTGTTCCCCAAAGTCCTTTGTTAACTGAATATTTTGCTTTTTCCCAGTTCATATCAACTCCGTTCGACTGAAGGTATTCAATCTCTTCCTGTCTGGTCAATTTCTTATCCCGTATGGGCGTAATGATGTTAATTCCTGGAGCCAAAATTTGGAAGATCATGTCAAACCTTACCTGATCGTTCCCTGCACCGGTACTTCCGTGCGCAATGTGCTCTGCTCCTATTTCCTTCGCATAGTTCACAATCTCAATCGCCTGTATGATCCTCTCAGCACTCACCGAAAGCGGATACGTATCATTCTTTAAAACATTACCGAAAATGAGGTATTTCACCACTTTTTGATAAAAGGAAGAAACCGCATTGATATTTTTATAAGAAGCCGCTCCAATTTTCTTTGCGTTCTCTCCTATTTTATTGATCTCTTCCTCCGAAAATCCACCGGTGTTTACACTCACCGCGTGCACTTCAAAATTTTCTTCTTTAGATAAATATTTAGCACAGTATGAAGTATCCAGTCCTCCACTATATGCTATTACTAATTTCTTCATTTTATTAAATTTATTTTATTTGATTCTATATTCCCCTCCTTTTAAGGAGGGGTGGCCGAAGGCCGGGTTGGTCAGCCCTCGCTCTTCTCCTTTTTATAAAACAGCGCCTGTTTAATATTTTTCAGCCTTTTAAATGTTTTATCATTGAACCTGCTTTGCTTTTGGGTCTCTTTTTTGCTCTTTTTTTTTTTGCAGGGTCGTACAACATTCCTGTACACAAGCACATTTTTCGCTCTGTACGGGTAAGGATATCAAAATTCTTGCAGGTTTGACATCCGCTCCAGAAGGTATCATCATCGGTAAGTTCAGAAAAAGTTACCGGCTGATATCCCAATTCGTAATTAATCTTCATTACTGCCAGTCCGGTGGTGATTCCGAAGATCTTGGCATTGGGATATTTTTTTCGGGAGTGTTCAAAAATGGCTTTTTTGATGTCCTTTGCAAGTCCCTGATTTCTATAATCCGGATGAACAATTAATCCGGAATTTGCCACAAATTTTTCATGGCTCCACACCTCGATATAGCAGAAACCGGCAAAACTTTCTCCATCAAGAGCGATAATGGCATTTCCGTTCGCCATTTTCTTCAGAATATATTCGGGTGTTCTTCGTGCAATTCCGGTACCACGGACTTTAGCCGATTCTTCAATGGTGGAACAAATAATCTCTGCATATTGAGCATGAGATTCATTAGCAATGACAATTTTCATGTGCTAAAAGTTTTAAGTAAAAGATTAAAAAAGGATTGGTTTTCGAAGGGGGAACCGGACTCACCTAAGTTCCATAGAATTAAGCACGCACAAAAGTGCGGCGAAAATGGCGGCGCGGCATGACAAAACCTTCAGAAGAATTTCTGAAAATAAAGGATTGAAATATGTGAAAAATGTGGTTCAAAATGTAAAAAATCAAATAATTAATGGACAGTGCTGTGCAGAAGATATTCCTTACCTGCGGATGGGCATCCGGCGGCGGAGAATCGGCCTTATTATTTGACTTACTGTATGCATATTGTAAATGTACTTTTAATTTTATAATAATCAAGAGAATCACACTAAAAATTGAAAAAGATCTTGATTATTATTCAGATACTGTCCGTAAAAATTTTGTTCTTTCATACGTTTTACCAAAGGTTCATAGTCATTCCTGTGCTTTAATTCTATGCCTACCACTGCCGGACCATTTTCCCTGTTATGGGTTTTTGAATATTCAAAATGTGTAATGTCATCATTTGGCCCCAGCACAGTGGCGACAAATTCTTTTAATGCACCTGCCCTTTGCGGAAAACGCACAATGAAGTAATGTTTGAGTCCGGCGTACAATAAAGCTCTTTCTTTGATTTCAGCCATCCTGGTGATGTCATTGTTTCCTCCGCTTACCAGGCAAACCACATTCTTTCCCTGAATTTCCTCTGCAAAAAAATCAAGTGCGCTCAATGCCATTGCCCCGGCAGGTTCTGCGACAATCGCATCCTGACTATAAAGGTCGAGGATGGTTTGACAAATTTTGCCTTCAGGCACTGTGAACATTTGATCCAGGTTTTCTTTACAAAGTTCAAAATTCCTGAAACCTACTTTTTGAACGGCCGCACCATCCACAAATCTTTCAATTTCCTCAAGTTCTGCTACTTTTCCTTCACTTAAAGCAAATGTCATGGAAGCAGCACCATCGGGTTCTACTCCAATAATTTTGGTGTTTGGAGAGAGCTGTTTAAATACAGAAGAAAGCCCGGCAAGTAAACCGCCTCCGCCAAGCGGAGCAAAAACATAATCAATAGTGTCTTTTGATTGCTCCAGAATTTCCAATCCAATGGTTGCCTGCCCCTCAATTACTTTTTCGTCATCAAAAGGATGAATAAAAACCAATGAGTGTTTGTCACCATGAATTATAGCGGCTTTATAGGAATCGTCAAAAGTATCTCCCTCAAGGATCACTTCAACCCATTTCCCGCCAAACATTTGCGTTTGTTCCACTTTCTGAAGGGGCGTAGTGATAGGCATATAAATCACTCCTTTTGTTTCCAGACTATTACAGGCAAAAGCCACTCCCTGCGCGTGATTCCCCGCACTGGCACAAATCACTCCTTTTTCCAGTTGTTCTCTCGGCAGACTTGAAATTTTGTTATAAGCTCCACGAATTTTATAAGAACGTACCTGTTGCAGGTCTTCCCGTTTCAGGAAGACATTTGCGCCATATTTCCTGCTGTATGTAAGCGAATGCGCCAGTGGTGTCATTACCGATACATTTGCTATGCGTTCTGCGGCTTCCTTTACAGCAGCAATTTGTGGCCTGTACTTTTTATCTTTCGTGAGAGTGTCGCTCATATCAATCGTGAATTTTCTTCATTTCTGTCATAGCTGTTCTTAATATGGCACCGGTCACTTCAACGGGATGATTTCTAAGGGCGTCATTTACGCCAATCAAAACCTGATTGTCTACTCCGGTATATTCTGTTCCATAAGAATGCCCTATCACTTCGGAACCAAGATTTTGAACATAATCCCTGATGAGCGGCTTACATGAATGATCAAAAAGATAACATCCATATTCCGCAGTGTCTGAAATAATGCGGTTCATTTCGAATAATTTTTTTCGGGCAATGGTGTTGGCGATTAGCGGAGTTTCATGAAGCGACTCATAATAAGCCGATTCTTCAATGATCCCTGCTTCAACCATAGTTTCAAAAGCCAGCTCCACACCCGATTTCACAAAAGCTACCAGTAAAACTCCCTTGTCAAAATATTCCTGCTCTCTGATCTCCTTACCAGTTGCTTCCGTTTTTTCAAAAGCAGTATTTTCTGTTTCCGCTCTCCACTCCAGAAGTTCACGATCATCGTTTTTCCAGTCTTCCATCATTCGAGAACTAAATGCTCCAGACATAATATCATCCATATGCTTTTGGAAAAGCGGTCTCATTAATTGCTTTAATTCTTCGGAAATTTTGAAAGCCTTAATTTTGGCAGGATTGGACAATCTATCCATCATGTTAGTAATACCACCATGCTTTAAAGCTTCTGTGATGGTTTCCCAACCGTACTGAATTAGTTTTGCTGCATATTCCGGCTCTACTCCTTCCGCCACCATTTTGTCAAAACTAAGGATAGAACCCGTTTGTAATAATCCGCATAAAATGGTTTGCTCTCCCATTAAATCTGACTTTACTTCAGCAACAAAAGAAGATTCCAGGACTCCTGCTTTGTGGCCTCCGGTTGCAAAAGCATAAGCTTTTGCCCAGGAAAAACCGATCCCTTCAGGATCATTTTCAGGATGCACGGCGATTAGGGTAGGCACTCCAAATCCACGTTTATATTCTTCCCTTACTTCAGATCCGGGACATTTAGGGGCCACCATTATCACAGTAATATCTTCACGAATCTGCATTCCTTCCTCCACAATATTGAATCCATGGGAGTAAGAAAGTACGGCTCCTTTTTTAATCAAGGGCTGAATGCTGTTAATCACCTGCGTATGTTGCTTATCTGGTGTAAGGTTGATTACCAGGTCGGCTTTGGGAATTAGATCTTCAAAAGTGCCGGTTTTAAATCCATTTTCAGAAGCATTCTTATAAGAGGCGCGTTTTTCTTTAATGGCATTTTCCCGCAGCGCATAAGAAATATCGAGTCCGCTGTCACGCATGTTCAGGCCCTGATTAAGCCCCTGGGCGCCACATCCTACTATTACTATTTTTTTTCCTTTTAATGCCTCCACTCCATCATTGAATTCATCACTTGCCATTAAACGGCAGGTTCCCAGTTGGGCTAATTGTTCACGAAGAGGAAGGCTGTTAAAGTAGTTGGTCATGATAATGTATTTGTTGTATTGAATTTTTCTAGTATTCCTGATATTGGCATTTCATTTTTAGAGACGGCAATTGTGCCCGAACGTACAAACTGCATCAAGCCATAGGGCCGTAATTTCTCATACAAATGATCTGTTTCTGCACGCCGTCCGGTTTTTTCTATGATAAAAAATTCCGGAGTGACCGCTACGATACGAGCATTGGTTTCCTTTACAAAATGCTGAATTCCGGAGTCTTTCATAAAGTCTGAAGATCTTACCTTGTAAAGGGCAGTTTCCTGCATAAACAGTTCTTCATCTGTATGATAGAAAGCTTTAATTACTTCGATCTGCTTTTCTATCTGGCCAACAATTTTGCGAACCTGTTCTTCGGTCACCTGTACCATGACAATAAAGCGCATCACGTCATTGACTTCACTTTTTGAAGCCGTTATACTTTCAATATTAATGTGCCTCTTCAGGAAAATTGCTGCAATCCTGCTTAGAAGCCCTAGATTATTTTCAGTATAAATCGAAACGGTATAATTTTTCTTTTCCATTACTCTAATCTTATTTCTGAAACCGACGCTCCTGTTGGAATCATTGGAAAAACATTTTCTTCCTGCTCCACCTTTACCTCCAAAAAGTAAGACCCTTCTGCTTCCATCATTTCTTTTACAGCATCCTTTAATTCTGAACGTTTAGCTACATGCCTCGACTGGATGTGATATCCTTTTGCAATGGCTATAAAATCGGGGTTGATCATTTCGGTGGAAGCATATCTCTTTTCAAAAAACATTTGCTGCCACTGGCGCACCATTCCCAAAAAGCTATTGTTTAAGACCACAATTTTCACCGGCACTTTTGTCTGGAATATAGTTGCCAATTCCTGAATGTTCATCTGAAATCCACCATCCCCGATGATGGCTACGACATCACGATCGGGTTTTCCCATCTTGGCGCCTATCGCTGCCGGAAGCGCAAAACCCATGGTCCCAAGTCCGCCTGAAGTAACATTGCTCCTCGAAGACTGAAAATTTGCGTAGCGGCAAGCCACCATCTGGTGTTGCCCAACGTCTGAAACTATAATTGCATTCCCGCCGGAACAGGTGTTAATTTCATCAATGACTTCACCCATTGTTAATTCGGGATTTTTGGAAGTAAGGTGATGCTGAATTAATTTGTCATATTCTATGGCATACATTTCTTTAAACTTCCCATGCCATTGCGAATGATCCTTTGGCTGCAAAAATTCCAGTAACAGGTGCAGCGTTTGTTTGACATCGCCCAGCACCGGAATATCTACTTTTACGTTTTTGTTCACCTCTGCAGGATCTATCTCAAAATGGATAATTTTTGCCTGTTTTGCATAAGTATCCAGTTTGCCGGTGACCCGGTCGTCAAAGCGCATTCCTATAGCAATTAAGACATCACACTCATTTGTTAACATATTTGGAGCATAGTTACCATGCATTCCCACCATACCTACGTTGAGAGGATGTTTTGTTGGAAGCGCCGATAATCCCAGAATGGTCCAGGCAGCGGGTACTCCAGATTTTTCTATTACTTGCTTAAGAAGATTTTCTGCACCGCCCAAGATAACTCCCTGGCCAAAAACGATCATTGGTTTTTTCGCATTATTAATGGCTTCGGCAGCACGTTCTACCTGCAAAAGGTTTACTTCGGGAACTGGTTTATAACTTCTGATTCCGGAGCATTTTTTATAGCTGAATTCAAGCGCAGCAAATTGTGCATCTTTGGTAATATCAATTAAAACAGGTCCCGGTCTTCCCGATTTAGCGATGTAAAAAGCTTTGGCGAAAACCTCCGGAATTTCTGAAGCATCTGTGATCTGGTAATTCCATTTGGTAATGGGAGTGGAAATTCCTACTACATCAATTTCCTGAAAAGCGTCACTTCCCAACAACGTTGACCCAACCTGTCCTGTAATAAAAACTACCGGAGTGGAATCAATATGTGCATCTGCGATCCCGGTGATGAGATTAGTAGCCCCGGGACCCGATGTGCCCACGGCGACTCCAACTTTACCGGTGACTCTCGCATAACCCTGCGCTGCATGAGCCGCACCCTGCTCGTGCCGGGTGAGCACGTGGTGAATTT
>JACLAD010005513.1_pt1 | contig 10063 bp, 10 predicted proteins | sample 8027901 | NCBI WGS metagenome assembly JACLAD01 (sample SAMN15725071, study PRJNA655200) | protist metagenome | isolation source: fluorescence activated cell sorting (FACS) single amplified genomes of... | place: Spain: Blaines Bay Microbial Observatory, Mediterranean Sea | collected 2016-07-05
CAAATCCTGCTCCCGCAACCAATCCCCCCATCGCCATTGCGCTCGTCAGGTTCATAACCTGAAGGGTCGAGACCGGCTCGGAAACGCTCCAGTGGAGCGTTTCAGGTCTCGACGGGCAAAGCCCCGGCGCAGGGGCGACGCCTGCTTCCCTGCTTACAGGCAATGCGACGTTGTCAGTGTCGGAATGAGCGTCCAAGCCGTGGCGACCAGCGCAACGATAGCGAGCGCCATGCTGATGCGATGAATGGCGGCATCGGGATGGGGCCAGCGCGAGGATCTCAGCAAGACGAGAAGCAGGGCTTGCAGCGCCAAGGCAGCAAGGCTCGCACCGATCAGCAGGAGCCGGCCCGGAAGCTCCGGGGCGAGCGTGGCCCAGCGGCTCGAGCACAGCAGGCCGTGCAGGCCGTAGACCGCGCTGAAACTGGCGAGCCAGAGCGTCAGCGGCAGAGACAGGCGCAGGATGGCGTTCATGTCAGCACCCCCGGCAGGCCGATCGCCGCGGCGCTCAGCAGGGCGACCAGCAGGGTGTAGTCGCTCCATAGGCGGGCGACGCGCATTGCGCCGAGCGTGGTCTGCGCCGAATGGCCCGACAGGCGGCGCGCCGCCACGACCGACCACATCAGCAGGCTGACGAGGCAATGCAGCAGCCCGTATCCGACGAAGACCCAGACCGTCGCGTCATAGGCGTGGCGCGTGGGATCGGGGCTTTGCGACAGAACGGGCAGCGAGGTTCCGGCGATGAGAACGAGGCCGGCGAGGGCGGCGCCTGCGCCCATGAGCGCGCCGAGGCGGGAGCCGAAGAAGACGAGACCCGCGCCCATCAGGACGAGGATCAGCGGCAGGGCCCCCGGTTCGAGATAGGAGGGCGGCGGCCAGTTCGGGGCGATGGTGAACAGGAAGGCATAGCCGAAGAGCAACGAGCCGAAGAAGGTGCCATTGGCCAGAAGCAGGAAGACCGAGCCCCACCAGCCGGGCGGATCGGGAACCTCGGTGGCAGGGACGAGCGACAGGCCCCGGCCCACCGGCAGCGCCCCTTCGGTCGTGCTGCGGCCGAGCCCCCAGACCCAGACCAGCGCGCAGGCGATCACGCCGATCGCCGAGATCGGCACGAGCCAATAGGCCTTGATCAGCATGCCCAGGAAGAACAGCCCCGTGACCGCAGACATCAGCATCGGCAGCGCGGAATTGCCGGGAAAGACCACCATGTAGCGCGGCGTGCCGCTGGCGATGTCGAGCGAGAGCGTCTCGCGCCGGCCGCGGGTCGGGTCGCCGAGATAGCCCTCGCCGCGCGCCAGCCGCACCGGCAGATCGGGGTCTTCATGGAGCGGATCGCGCGAGGTGACATGCGCGAGGCTGGCGAAGTTGTAGGGCGCCGCCGGGGTCGGCATCGCCCAGTCGAGCGTGCCCGCGCCCCAAGGGTCGCGCGAGCCGCGCACCGCCACCACCGCGTTGACCACCACGTCGATCAGCACCAGCGCGAAGCCGATCGCCATGACGAAGCTGCTGATCGAGGCGATGATGTTGATCGCCTCCCAGCCTTGTCCCGGCGCGAAGCTGTCGATCCGCCGCCGCATGCCCAAAAGCCCGGCCCAGTGCAGAGCCAGGAAGGTGCCGTGAAACCCCGGCACCACCAGCCAGAAGGCGGCGTGGCCGAGCTTGAAATAGGTCCGACGCCCGGTGAAATGCGGCATCCAGTAATAGAGCGCCGCGATCATCGGGAAGACGAAGCCGCCGATCAGCACGTAGTGCAGATGGGCGACGATGAAGTAGGTGTCATGCGCCTGCCAGTCGAAGGGCACGATCGCCACCATCACGCCCGTCAGCCCGCCGATCACGAAGGTGGCGAAGAAGGCGAGAAGCCAGAGCATCGGCAGGTGCATCACGGGCCGGCCCTTCCACAGCGTGCCGATCCAGGCAAAGATCTGCACCGCCGTCGGCACCGCCACCAGCGTCGAGGCGGCCGAGAAGAAGGCCAGCCCCATATGCGGGATGCCGGTGGTGAACATGTGGTGCACCCAGAGTCCGAAGCTCAGCACCCCGAGGCTCACCGCCGACGCGACGATCCAGCCATAGCCCATGAGCGTGGTGCGCGCCATCACCGGCAGTATGGTCGAGATCGCGCCCGCCGCGGGCAGGAAGATGATGTAGACCTCCGGGTGTCCGAAGAGCCAGAACAGGTGCTGCCACAAGAGCGCGTCGCCGCCCTGCGCCACCTGGAAGAAGGGCAGGCCGAAGGCGCGCTCCAGCTCCAGGAGGATCGAGCCGAGGATGAGCGGCGGAAAGCCCGTCAGGATCATCACCGCCGTGACCAGCGCGTACCACGCGAAGATCGGCATCTGCGAGAGCTTCATCCCCGGCGCGCGGTAGCGCAACACCGTCACGGTGATCTCGACCGCCGCCGAGATCGCCGAGATCTCGACGAAGGTGATGCCGATCAGCCAGAAATCCGAGTTGATCCCCGGCGCGCCGATGGTCGAGGACAAGGGCGGATACATGAACCAGCCGCTGTCGGGCGCGATCCCGGCCAGCAGCGCGAAGATCATCATCGCGCCGCCGAAGACGTAGCACCAGAAGCCGTAGGCGGTGAGCCGCGGGAAGGCGAGGTCGCGCGTGCCGAGCATCTTCGGCAGCAGATACACCGCGAGCCCCTCGAAGAAGGGGATCGCGAACAGGAACATCATGATGGTCCCGTGCATGGTGAAGATCTGGTTGTAATGGTCGGGGCCGAGAAAGGCCGAGCGGGGGCTGGCGAGCTGCGCTCGGATCAGCATGGCGAGAATGCCGCCGATGACGAAGAAGACCGTCGCCACGAAGAGGAACATCCGCCCCAGATCGGTGTGGTTCACGGTGGTGAACCAGCCCTTGAGGCCGGGCTCGGAGGCCCAGATGCGCGACAGGGCGCGGTGGCGCCTGAGCGCGTTCATGGTGTCTCTCCTTGCAGGAAGCTCTGCCAGCCCGCCTCGTCATGCGCGATCACGGTAAAGCGGTGGTCGCGGTAGCCCGCGCCGTTGAACTCCGAGCCCAGTCCCTCGTAGCGGCCCGGCGCATCGGCCTCGAGCCTGAGCACGTTCACATGCCCCGGCATGGCGTCGAGCTTGCCCGCCAGCCGCGGCACCCAGAAGCCATGCACCACGTCGACGCTGGTGATGGCGACATCGACGGGGCGGCCCGCCGGGATGTGCAGCACGTTTTCCGTCTCCCGCCCCGGCGCGTCCTCGTAGCCGAAGCGCCAGTCCCATTGCCGCGCCTCGGCCGCGACGCGCACCAGATCGGGCGTCGCGCGCGGCAACAGCCGCTCGCCCACGACGAGGCCATAGGCGAGGAGCGCGGCCAGCACCGTCATGGGAAAGACGAGCCCGAGCCAGACCACGAAGCGCCGCTCCTGCGTCTCTCCCGGCGGCCGCCGCCAGGCGAGCGCGATCAGCGCCGCGACGAAAAGGAAGATCGCCGTGGCACCCGCCAGCAGCACCCACCACAGCTGCGCGATGACCGCCGCCGCCGGCCCCGCCGGATGCACCGTCGAGAGGCTTTCCTCGCAACCCGCGAGCAGCAGGAGTGTTGAGCCCGGAAGACCCCAGCGCAGGAGAGAGCGGGCATGGCCGAGGAAATGGTTCAGACCGAGCGGGAAGAGCTCGAAGACCCGATCGTGGAGCATGAAGGGTATGAGGACACCGAATCCATCGTCGGCATCTGGGGCCACCCGCTGCACGCGATGAGCGTGGCCTTCCCCGTGGCGCTGACCTTCTGCACCTTCGGGGCCGACGCGCTCTACTGGTGGTCGGGCGAGCTGTTCTGGGCGCGCGCCGCGATCTGGGCGGCGGGCACGGCCTTTTTGTTCGGCCTCGCCGCAGGTGCCACCGGCACGGCGGAGCTTTTGATGGTGCCGGGCATCCGCATCCGCGCCCCGGCCTGGTCGCATTTCGTCATCGCCGTGCTCCTGCTGTCGATCCTCGGCGCGAATTGGGGCTACCGATTGCAGGGCTTCGAGGCGGCGGTGCTGCCCTACGGCATCCTGATCTCGGGATTCGCCGTTCTGGTGGTGATGGTCACGGGATGGCATGGCGGCAAGCTCGTCTTCGATTATCGTCTGGGCACGTCGAAAGGCAGCTGACGGCCCATCGGCTCGGTCAGCCAGCCCGGCACCGGGATCTCGCCAAGCTCCGGCTTGGCGAGGACCAGAGCCAGGATGCCCAGCACCGGCAGCAGCAACAGCAGAAGCGGCAGCACCGGCTGCGGCGCGCGGTGCGCGCCCGCCCGCTCGGCCACCGCGACCAGCACGTAGCCGACCCAGACATGAAAGCTCACCAGGAGCGCCACGAAGACCAGCTTGGCGAACATCCATGTCACGAAGGCCTCGCGCAAAAAGATCAGCGCCGTGCCCGAAGCGATGGCGAGAACCGCCGCCGGGGTGACGCAGAAGGTATAGGCGTAATGCGTGGCCCGGCGGATGCGTTCGTAATCGCCCTGGCCGATCGCCGGCTCGTGCCGCGCCAGCATCAAGGGCAGCGCGAAGAGCCCGCCGCACCACAGCACCAGCATGCCCACATGCAGCGCCTTGAGATGCGGGATGAGGCCGTAGACCCAGCTCACGCGACACCCCGCCCGGCGCCCGCCTGCCAGCCGCGTCGGGCCGAAAGCGCGATCATCGCCGCATAGGGCAGCATCGCCGGCACCCACATGATCAGCCCGCCGAGCTGCTGATCGGCCAGCGGCGTGAGACCCCATGCCAGCGGCGCAAGGGCATGGGCGGCATAGAGCGGCACTGGCGCGAAGGTCAAAAGCGCGCCGAGCGCGCCCATCTGCATCAGCCCGGCCAGCGACCACAGCACCGCCTCGATGCCGCCGCGCGCGGCGAGCACCGCCCGCCAGAACCAGAGGGCCGAGCCCAGCAGCGTCGCCTGCATGACCCAGTAGACGGCCATGTCGCGCAGCGCGAGATCGTAGGCCGCAGGCAGGTGCCACGCCCAGAGCAGCGCCGTGGAGACGAGAAAGGGCAGGGCCGCACCGGACGCGCGGCGCGCGGGCAGGGCGGCCGCCGCGACCAGCAGCACGTGATGCACGACACGGGCCGAGAACAGCCCCACCGACATCGCGCAGAGCGGCGAGACGAAGGCGAGGACCAGCACGCCGACGCCGGCAGGCCCCGTCCGGCTGCGCCACAGGAGCACCAGCATGAGAAGCAGGCCCGCCAGCAGAAAAGGATCGAGATTCCAGCTGTACAGCGCCAGATCGGGCGGGGGTGGCGCGCCGCAATAGCTGCCCGGGATGATCTCGATCGGCATCGACATGCTCCTTGCCGCGGTGGCGGTGGCGGTGGCGCGCAAAGCCCGCAGGGGCCGTTGCGCCGCTACCGGTACCCAAAGCCAGTTAGGCCGGTAAGGTCATGGTTCAACGGCGCAATCCGCGTGCCGATCCACACCATGCCCCGCGGCCCGGATCGGCCTCCATGCGGGGCCGGGCCGTCAGGTCCGGCCGGCCGCCTTCGCCGCGCGGGTTTCAGTAGATGATGCCCGCTTCGCTGCAAAGCTCTGCCGAGATCCCCGAAAGATCGGGGTTCGCATCGCCGGAGCTTTCGCCATCGCCATCGCCAGAGGCCAGCTGATCCGCCCCGATCCCCGTTCCGACGGAGCCCACGGGGGAGCCCGAAGCCTGGCCGGCCCGTTCGCTTTCCACCCCTTGGGTCAGCAGGCCCGCGCCATTCGATGCGCCATCCCCAGCCTCGCGGGACACCTCCCTGCAATGCTCGATGATGGCCTCCATCGTGGCGCGGTCCCCGGTGTCGAACTCCTTGTTGCCGAGATAGAGGGCTTCGGCCCCTCCGGGCCCCGCCATGCCGATGCTCAGGGCGAGGGAGACGAGACATGCGCGCATCATGGGGGTCACCTTCAATGTTCCTCTTCGGCCAGATATTCGCGCATCTCGGTCACCTGCGCGGCCGAGACGGGGCCTGCGCGCCGATCGCCGGTGCCGCGCAGATAGGTCAGCAGATCGGCGATCTGTTCGTCGCTGAGCTTCCACGAGAAGGGCGGCATGGCGAGCATGCTGGGAATGGTGTCCGTGGGCTGCGCCCGCGCCCCGCCGAGGATGATGCGGATGGCGGTCGAGGGGTCCTCGGCATGGACCTTGTTGGAACTGCTCAGCGGCGCGAAGAAATACGGCACGCCGGACTGGTCCGCCGCATGGCAGGCGGCGCAGTTGTCGAAATAGAGCCCGGCCCCGGTCTCCAGGCGGACGGGGTCGGGGGTGTCCTCCTCCTCGCGCAGCTCGTCCTCGAGGCTCTTGAGATAGGTCGCCACCGCGCGCAGATCCTCTTCGCGCAGGTGCTGGGTTGAGATCGAGACCACCTCGCCCATGCGCTGCATCGGGGCGGTGTGCTCGGCCCGGCCATATTTGAGAAACTCGACGATGTCGTCGGTGTCCCAATGCGCGATGCCACCGCCCGCTCCGGCGCGGATATTGGGCGCGAACCAGTTCTCCAGAAGCCCGCCGCGCAGGTACTCGTCGTCCTGGCTCGCCCCGAGCAGGTTCTTGCCCGAATGGCAGGCGCCGCAATGCAGCGGGCCATCGACGAGAAAGCGGCCCCGGTTCCACTCCTCCGAGCGGTCGGGGTCGGGGACGAACTCCTCATCCTCGAAGAACAGGAGCTTCCAGCCGCTCACCGACATGCGGATGTTGAGCGGGAAGGGCAGATCGTTCTCCGGCGTCTCGGCGTGGACCGGCTCCAGCGACTGGAGATAGGCGAAGATCGCGTCGGTCTCCTCGCGCGACATCAGCGTGTAATTGGGGTAGGGCATCGCCGGGTAGAGGTGCTGGCCCTCGTCGTCGATGCCTTCGTTCAGCGCGTCGTGGAACTCCTCGCGCGTCCAGCGCCCGAGCCCGGTCTCGTCGTCGGGCGTCAGGTTGGGCGAGTAGATCGTGCCGAAGGGCGTGCCCAGCGCGCGGCCCCCCGTGAAGGGCAGGCCGTTATTCTCGATATCGGTGTGGCAGGCCTGGCAATCGCCCGCGATGGTCAGGTAGCGGCCGCGCTCGATCTGCGACGAGGACAGCTCTTGTGCCGTGGATGCGGTGGCCATGAGGGCGGCCAGGCCGCCGATGGCGGATATCAGGGCAGGGGCTTTCATGGCTGCACCAGCGGGCCGGGCTGGCCCAGATACTTGTTGATGATCGCATCCACCGACCAGTAGGCCAGCGCGCCGACCGTGCCCGTGGGGTTGTAGCCCGCGTTTTGCGGAAACAGCCCGGCCCCGGCGACGAAGAGGTTGGGCAGGTCCCAGCTCTGGCAATAGCGGTTGCACACGCTGGTCTTTGGGTCCGTGCCCATGATCGTGCCGCCGGTGTTGTGGGTGGTCTGGTAGGGCACCGAATCGTAGGAGCCCTTGCGCTCGGCCACCACCACGTCGCGCCCGCCCATGCCGCGCGCGATCTCCTCGGCGACCGGGGTGAGATGGGCGCTCAGCCGGCGGTCATTGAGGGTGAAGTCGAAGGTCATGCGCAGCAGCGGACGGCCATGCCGGTCGGTATAGGTCGGGTCGAGATCGAGATAGTTGCTGCGATGCGCCATCGAGGCGCCATGCACCCCCACCGAGGCGGTCTTGAGGAAGTTGGCCTGCACCGCCTGCTTCCATTCGCTGCCCCAGCCGGGCACGCCCTCGGGGACGGGGTGGCTTTCGATCGGGCGGGCATTGGTGGTGTAGCAGGCGATGTAGCCGCCGCCGATGAAGCCGAGGCCGGTATGGTCGAAATTGTCGCCATTGTAATCGTCGGCCGCCATGCCCAGCGCCCCCGCCCCGACGAAGCCGTTGGTGTATTCCTCCTCGAAGAACACCGTGGCGCCCGACATCACCTGGTAGCAGTAGTTCTTGCCGACCACGCCCTCGCCCGTGCTCGGATCATAGGGCTCGCCGATCTGCGACAGCAGCATCAGCCGGGTGTTCTCCAGCGGATAGGCGCAAAGCACGACGATCTCGGCGGGCTGGAAGAAGGTCTCGCCGCTGGTGTCGACATAGGTGACGCCCGTGGTCCGCGACCCGTCGGCCGATTTCTCGATCGACAGCACCTCGCTGTCGGTGCGCAGCGCGAAATTCGACCGCTTCATCAGCGCCGGGATGATCGTCGTCTGCGGCGAGGATTTCGAGTAGTTGCCGCAGCCATGCTTTTCGCAAAAGCCGCAATAGGTGCAGGGCGCCAGCTGCAGGCCCAGCGGGTTGACATAGGCGCGCGACATGTTGGCCGAAGGCACCGGGAAGGGGTTGAGCCCGACATTGCGCGCCGCCGCCTCGAAGCGGTCCTGCGAGAAGGTCATCTCCATCGGCGGGTTGGGATATTCGTCGCTGCGCGGCCCCTCGAAGGGGTTGCCGCCCGCGACGATGTCGCCGTTGAGGTTGCCCGCCTTGCCGCAGATGCCGCAGATCTTCTCGAAATAGTCGAAATGCGGCTCCAGCTCGTCATAGGTGACGCCGTAATCCTGAACCGTCATCCCCTCGGGCAGGGGGCCGTAGCGTTCCTCGTTATGGCTCTTGGCCACGAAATCCGAAGGCAGGAAGCGATAGGTCTGGCCGTTCCAGTGCACGCCCGACCCGCCGACGCCGTTGCCCGGCAGGAACGAGCCCCAGCTGCGCATCGGCAACGCGGTCTGGGCCGAGTTGTTGCGGAAGGTGACCGTCGATTGCGACGCCTCCTGGAACATGCCGTGCCGCCAGTAATAGCGCAGCTCGTCCTGCGCAAAGGTGGTGGCGAAATCCTTGGTCGTGTCGCGCCATGGCCCCCGTTCGAGAGCCAGCACGTCGAGCCCCGCATCGGTCAGCTTCTCGGCATAGATCGCGCCGGTCCAGCCGAAGCCGACGAGAACCACGTCGACACCTGGGAGCTGTTTCGTCATTCCTCACCTCTCGGTCTGGGTCCCGGTCTGGGCTTCGGTCTCAGGGGCTGCTCCAGCCGGGGCGGCCCATCAGGCTGACCGGCGGAAGCTCGATGCGCGCGCCGTTGTGGCCGACGAAGTCGCGGTAGTCGTAGCGGGTGCCGGGAAAGCCGATGTAGCGCCACGCCACCATGTCGCGGTTGCCGCCATAGAGCGGGTCGGCGAAGAAGCCCTCGATCGTGTTCTTCAGGATCAGGTCGAAGAAGGTCTTGGCCGACACCTCCGCAAAGGTGATCTCCTCCTCGTCCAGCCCCTTGAGCACCGCATCCTGCCGCTCCTCGGAAAGCGCGGCGAAACCGGCCTCGTAGGTGTTCCGGCAATGGGCCTCCAGCGCGGCGAGCGCGCGGCGATAGAGCTGCGCGGGCGGATGCTCGCTCTGGTATCCTTGGGTGGCGGTCCCTTCGAGGAAGGGGCCTTGCATGTACCAATGCTGGCCGCGGCCGTAAAAGCCCGCCATCTGCCGGTCGAGAAAGGTCACCACGTCGGCCTCGGTCGCGCCCGGCCCGTCATCGCTGGGGATCAGCCGCGCGCAGATCGCCGCCACCGCCTCGCGCTCCGCCGGGGTGAAGAAGGAGGCCTCCGTCGTGCCGTAATAGGGCGGCTGGCCCCTGAGCGGCGACCACGGCATTCCCTCGCCGCGCCCGTATTCGGCTGCGTAGAGCGCGGACGGCACCGCGATGGCGGTGCCGCCGAACAGCATGGCCTTCAGAACCTTGCGTCGTGTCGGAGAAAACAAGCCACCTCTCCTGTCTCTGCTAGCTACGGTTGCACGGGTTCCCGACACGAACTGTATCGGGCCGCGGGACCGTCAAGGGATTCGGCGGCCGAACGGGGCCGGATCTTCAACTTGCGGGAAAGCGCGGCTCCCGGCTCCCGGCGCATAGCAGCGCAGGCGCATGGCAAGGCCCGATCCCGAGGCCAGTTTCGGCCGGAATCTCGCGGCAGGCGGCGCAGCGCTCGAGGTGCCGCGTGGCACCAGCCGTCAGCGCCCCCCCTATTGCCCCCGTGCGGCCCGGGCGGGCGGGGCGGTCAGAACGCCAATTCGAATCAAATGCTGCCGGTCCGCGCCCTGTGGCTGGCAACGATTCGCCCCGTGGTCCGATACTGTTTCCGGTTTGGCGCAAGTTCGGCGAGAGGCCGGCGCCG
>JACLAD010017359.1_pt1 | contig 10063 bp, 5 predicted proteins | sample 8027901 | NCBI WGS metagenome assembly JACLAD01 (sample SAMN15725071, study PRJNA655200) | protist metagenome | isolation source: fluorescence activated cell sorting (FACS) single amplified genomes of... | place: Spain: Blaines Bay Microbial Observatory, Mediterranean Sea | collected 2016-07-05
TGGTTCGTTTGTGAAACGTACATCATTAACTGATCGTGGTGAAAAAGTCCATTTACGATGCAGTGATAAGTGTAAATATTGTGCGAAACCTTTAGGTGAATACCCAAGTGTCAAAGGGAAACAATTGCATCAACAATGTTTTCTTAAATATCAAAAAGAAATTATTGGTGATGTATGCAAAATTTGCAATGATACATTATGGGTAAAAAACGAATCAAATGGTGGATTAGCAAGGCGAACATATTATAGTGATCTGCATGGGGGTGAAGTCCATTATTCCTGTTTAAAATGTGTTGTTTGCAATATAGGCTTTGATGATAATGATAATACCAGCTTCATGGCGAAAGAGATGTGTCATCGAGATTGTTTTATACGTCTATCAGAAATGAAAGGTGAAGTTTGTTTTTATTGTAATCGTTCATTATGGAATCGTACAAAAGATGGTTTCAATAGAAGTGGGATTATAAAAGAACCTAAAAGTAATCGGTTGATACATGCAAAGTGTGGGCCGAAGTGTAACTATTGTCTCAAGCCATTATATTTAGAAGAATTTTTAGATAATGAAGAGAACAAAGTCCATATGAAATGTTTTGTTAATTATAGAGCTGATGTACATGGTGAGATATGTGGAATATGTTCTCGTCCATTATGGGAGGAGAAACTGGATATAGCAAATACCAATAATGGCAATGGGCGTCGAAAAAGTACAGGATTTAAACGCCGATCTAGTTTTTCTAAAGATTACAATGCTGATGTACATATTCATTGCCTGGAGGAAGCTAAACGTATAATGCCTAATCAAGGAAATGGAAGTATTCATAGTAGTAGTCGTCGTCGGAATACATACATGTAATAAAAAACGAGCAAGAATTTTTAGAATAATACATATGGTGTATTATATATATATTTAAATACACATATATATGATATATTAATAGCTTGTTAAAAGCAAGAATGTTGTAGTTGTCGTCGTCTAGAGACCTAAAAGTAGTGTCGTCTTCTAAAATTATTCGTAAAAAAAAACATACTTATATTAGTACTATTAAAACAATAATAAGGTATGCTCCGCACTCTTATTCTAATTTCCCATTCAAGTATAAATTATTGTCATTTGTTAGGTATATGTTTCTGTATTCTAATGTTTGCGCTTTGCCAGGATTTTCGGCTGAGGAGAGGATAAAAAATGACTTCTACCGTGAGTGTGGTTGTGCATATATGGGTATAAAAGCCCAAATACATGCTGATGTTTTACCTGATATGTAGTGCTATTAATATTGTTGTAATGAGATTACATAAACATAGACGACTATTATCTATAAACTATATAGTATCTTTTCGCATACAGAAGAGAGGATATATATAAAACAAAAAAAGAATAAATCTATATCTATCTATATTTATTTTAAAATACGCAATAATAAATTAAAAACAAAGAAAGAAATAAATAAATAAATAAAAAAAAAATGGCAGGATCTAGCATAAATATTATCAAAAAAAAACGAAATGAAAAACAACATGATGATGGGGAAAAAGATTTAAAAAATAATTCTTCTTCAAAATCCATGGAAGAAAGGTTGCAAGCTTTAAAAGTATCCGACAAAGATCATCAAAAAATTTTAGATGATGTAAAACAAACACTTGAATCGTGTAGAAAAACGCAAGAACACCTTACAAAAACTCAAGAAAAATTAGAAGTAGTCAAAGATGAAAATGGAAATACAGTTGGCGCAGTTTCTGACCTTGAAGCGAAATGGAAAGCATTTCAAGATGCATTCGATCAAATGAATAAACAAATGATAGCTAATATTGCTGCATCAATGGGAAAAGAAGTAAATTTCGCTCGTGAAAAACCAGATCATAAACAAGTTTCAATAAAAGATTCTATCAAACTGATCCAAGATCCAAAATGCAAAAATATAGTTGTATTAACAGGTGCTGGCATCAGTGTGGAAAGTGGCATTCCAACCTATCGTGGAAATGATGGATTTTGGAAGATTGGTAGTGAAAATTATACCCCGCAAGAAATTGCAACTCGCGCTTTTTTTGAGAAACATACGAAGGAACAATGGCGATATCATATGGAACGTAAAGCTAATATGAGCAAGGCAAAACCAAATGATGGGCATTACAAATTAAAAGAATTGGAAGATTATTGTAGAGAAAATGGAAAAACTTTTCAATTGGTAACGCAGAACATAGATGGTTTGCATGGAAAAGTAGGACATAAGAATGAAGTTTATTACATACATGGTGATATGAATTATGCTCGCTGCCCAAATGTTGCTTACAATGGTTGTAATCAATCAAATAAAAAAGTTCCATTTCCAAAAATACCTGCAAGTTTAGACAAATTGAAAAATAACGATTTTAAATTGCCAAAATGCAAATGTTGCGGCAGTATTTTAAGACCACATGTGCTTTGGTTTGACGAGAGCTATTCTGAAGAATTATACCGCTTAACATCTACAATAAATGCAGTTAAAAATGCCGATGTTTTAATTGTTATCGGTACATGTTATCAAACATCTTTACCACAACGTATTTTAGGATTGTGCAAAACAAATAATACTCCGATACTCGATGTGAATCCAAATTTAAATGATGATGTTTTCAGCGCCCCATTATTGATGGTCAAAGAAACAGGGACGGTGTTTTTAAATACATTAATGGATACATTAAACAAGAAGAAGAAAACGATTAAGAGTAAGAAAAATCGAAAAAAATAAATGAAAAAAATAATTATTATGTTGTTATGTATATATAATTATTAGTGTATTATTATTATTATCTAAGGTGCTTTTTAATTAATTATTAGTAGTACACACACACACACACACACACACACACACAAGTATAATAATTTCATATTTAATTACTTATACATAATAATAATATTCAAGTATATATATATATATATATATAATAAAATTATTTTTACGCACAAGAATAATAATTTCAATAAAACGGGTATTATTATTATTATTATTAAAATGCAACATCATTGTCTATACAAATATACGAAGCGTATCTTATTTCTTTCATCACGTCATCAATATTATTCATCAGCTGCAACACGTAGTACAAAAAATGCAAAAAAGTTTAATCGAAAAGGAAATAATAAAGGAAAAAGAAAATTAAAAGGGAAGACAGCATCATCCTCACAATGGTTGCAACGGCAAGATAAAGATCCATTCGTTGCAGAAAGTATTAAAGATGGTTATCCTTCTCGTGCGGCCTATAAGCTTATTGATATACAGAAACAATTTAACGTTATACAGAAAGGATTTAAAATATTAGATTTAGGTTGTTGTCCAGGATCTTGGTTAATGGTTGCAAAGAAATTTTCAAAAAATTCACGAGTGGTTGGCATTGATTTAATAGAATTTGACCCTCCAATAGATGGAGTTGAGATTATTCAAGGGGATTTTGAAGATGAAAATGTATTGCATCATTTATCTGAGCTATTAAATGGCAAAGTGGATCTCATATTATCAGACATGTCTCCAAATTTAACTGGTATGCAAGATATAGATCAAATAAATATGATGTCATTGCAATCTTCAATTATTGAGTTTTTACCAACGCATTTAAAAACAAGTGGTAATTTAGTTACAAAAACGTTTCGTGGCCAATATGATAAAGAAATTTTTGAAACATTAAAAGAAAATTTTAAATCAGTTAAGCGATATAAGCCACCTGCTAGTAGATCACAAAGTAAAGAAATTTACATGATAAGCAAAGGATTTAAACAACAGCAGCCATAAGAAACCCCCAGTGTGTGTGAGAGAGAGAGAGAAGAGAGAAGGCTGGAAGGCGTTTAGAATCTATGATGATATATTATTTGTAATTTGTGTTTTAAAATATAAACTTAAAATACACGCGTAAATAAAAAGTACGAGGGAGAACGTATTTTCCATCATACAAAGCGCGCGTGCATATAATTTCATTCGTGCGAGAACCTTTCGTAAAGAAATATTTTAATATAAATCCAACCACATGTATACGAGGAGGTACGAAGTTCGTATTTTTTTTTTTATTCTTTTTTACGTTTTTATACATGTACTGCGCTAATCATCCAGGCTATCATACACTATAATCGTATTTTAAATTTTTATTTTATAAAAATACAAAAAACTCCTCTTGTTCCAAGTTTTGGTTTTGATATACACATACAGAGTCCTAAGTATACATCAATGTAATATTTAAAAACCCATATCTTCAGCAAATCCATCATCATCGAAATCATCATCATCACCATCATCCCAATTGTCCATATTCTCGTTATCAAGCTCTTCATATTCAGCTAATTGGCCAAAATCAATGCTCCATCGAATAATCCCACCAATTCCACCAAATCCTCTGCAAAATTGTGAACCTTCCTGTGAGCGATCCGTAATGAATTCCATACGGCAACCAAATTTTTTATAATTTTCAGCAAACCATTCTAAAAGTGGCATTTGTTCAATGATTTCAAGCTCTACACCAGTATCGTTATCATGAAAATTGCTTGCATCTTTCATTTGCTCTGGAGTTAAATGCAATTCTTTCGTGTCGCCTGTCTGGTTGTTTTTAACAACTAATCTTTCTATATCCAAATTTTCATATAGAATCAAAATTTCAACAGCACCCATTTCCAACGCAGTCAATGAATCCTTGATACCAAAACAATATTTACCCGTATCCCTACTGATTTCTTCAAAAAAGGATGAAATCAATTTTTTCTCTTGAACAAATTTCACATTTCTTAATGCTTCCCCGGAAAGTTCAATTGCTTGGTTGAAACCATTCTCACCCCCATAGGATACATCAACCATTTTAATAACTATTTTTTTCAAACGTGGATCAAATAAATCACTTCTTGATAATTCCGTTTTGAATTCCGCACTACCAGCCAATACAAGGCCTTTAATATTTGGCACGGTACCATCTGGTATATAAAGCTGTTTTGCAGTTTCAGCAACTTTACGCAAGTAATTATGACGCTTTTCTAATCGTAAGCGAGCGAAACGCAATGCAGATTGACCACCACGTCCATGCTTTTTTGGCAACTCAACACTAAATTTATGTAAAACTTGTCGATTGCTACCTGTTAACGTTCCAAATAAAGAGCCATTACCATCCATCACAAGAAAACCAAATTTATCATCTTGCTCTAACAATTCCCCTAGCGCTTCCGTATGAAATTTATTATCACACAAATACAACGATGTGTTGATAGGTTTAAAAGGTTCAAAATCATAATTTACTTTTTTCTCTTTTCCAGCATCTGTAATAATAGTTCCGCAATATATAATCAAGCCATTTGGCGGAAGTCGGTTATATAGTTTCAAACGTTGCTGCGTGGACGTAATCGCGCCAAGAACAGAAAGTCTATTTACACGTGATTTGATATTGGATGCAGTCCCATACTCATCGGTTAACATTTTCGATACTTTCGATACTTGCTCCCCAGGAGGCATGATTAAACTAATCATGGATGTCCCATTTCCCCTTGCAGCAGTTAAAGTTTTGATTAGTTTCTTGATTTTCCACATTTCTATGGCCATTTCCTCCTCCGTCTTCTCTACTGGTAAATTTTTTAAATTTGCAGACATGGCGTTTGTATAATTTTTATTATTGAAGTAAGAAAAAAGTAGTTTCGTTTTACTATGATGGTATATTATACTATGTATATATATAGTTGTGCGTGTGTGATATACTCGGTGGTGATATGTATAGACGACTGGTATATATATAAATCTATTTGAATTATTCATTCTATATTACTATATATATGTTGCATCATTTCAATGAGAATATTACTTAATAACACCACATAGCATTGATTTACTTTTATCATTTGTATTTGTGAAAGGCATTTTTTATATTATTTCAATGGTTGTTATTGTGGCAGTGAGAGAGGTGAAGAATCTTAGCCACCTTTTATATGTCACTTTTTGATCCAGGATTTAAAGTATATTTGTTAGACTAATAAATAAACAATTGAAATGAGATAAATAATTCAATATTTAATAGTTGATTGAAAATTATTTGATAGGGAATTTAAAGGGTCATTTTATTTTTGCCCGTCACAGGATACGTAATTTTTTTATTTCAACTTTTGTAGTCTAACCAACCCTACCAAAACATAAATCCGTAATGCTGTGCACGGCCTATTAGGGGTTTGTTGCTGTGTACCTGCTATTTTTTTAAGGTAAAACATCCTGGTCATCCTGGCTTTCCAGTACTGTTACCTCCTGTATGGACTGTAAGGTAGCTAGTCTACCACCAGTGGTATGTAGTCTATATGTGCGTATGTGTATTATGATACATCATCTTCTCATCATCACAAAAAAATATTATTTTTTTTGAATAATAATTTTATTATGTAATAATAAAAACAACGAAAAAACATTTCTTGTTAAACGGTATAACCAACAACCAAACAAATCCATAATGCCATCACTTCATCATCACCATGGATTACATAGAGGACAAGAATAAGAACAATAACGATATCGTGCTTCAAAAAGCACCATCGTCATCTTACTCAGACGACGAGGATGAAGAAACTACAATACATATATGTAAATTATTACATCAAATATTTGAACCATATCAACAAGAACAACAACTTGCAATAAATGAAATGTTATCAATAATACGTAACCATACATATCATGACATAGATTATCAACATCCAAGATTTATCTCTGCACTACAAAATTGCTTTGCTCACATAACAGATTCTTCCACCACCACCACAAATCCCAATATAAATCAAGTAATAGTTTTAAAAACATTTGTAATTGCAGAAGAATGTAATAATTATATTTTTCAAACAATTTTTCAAAGTGAAGAATTAATTAGACAATGCTTTAAAAAATTGATAAACGTTGAATCGTATTATTATGAGAATGACACTGATGACGATGTTAATGATAATTTGAAATCCTTTTTGCTATTTGTTTGCCATCGTATATATAAAATTATTCCACGTAGGCGCCCTTTAATAAAATCATTTTTAGGTGCCGTCATACGTCGTGCAACGCTTGTTCATGATGATTCAATAAAATCGCGTTCGTTTGTAACGTCCGTAGTGCCTTGTTTACAACTCTGTTCAGCTATAATACGAGGATTTCGTTCCCCAATCAGTCTTGAAGATAGGGAATTGGCATTGAAATTAATTTTTGATCTTCATGATATACCCGGCAAAATTAGCCATATTCAACCATTACTTGCTGTATTGCATCAACCGATGTTATTTTGTATAGAAGAATTTTTAAAACATGAAGTAATGCATGGTGATACTGGAATTTTATCAAAACTTGTACAAAAAATTACGATGACATGGCCTACTGGTTTTATGGGCAATTCACCAAAAGAAATATTGTTATTACAAGAATTAAATATTGTATTAAAATATGTAGGATGCAAAAAAGATGATGCTAAAAGATCAAATACTTTGACAAATGACGATGGCGGTGATGTTGGAAACGGTAGTAGTAGTCAGGGAAAAAATGAAAACCTAATAACAAATAATAAGGAGGAGGAAGATGGGGGTAAAAAAAAACAAGTTGTACAAAATAACCGTTCTCTGGTATTGAATTCAATGGCACGATCATTATTATTTTCACGTTTTGCACAATCAATGATGTCAGAAAATAGTAATATTGTACGTACAGTATTGAGAATGTGGCGTGATCCAATTTTGGTTGAATATTTTAAATTGAATATTGATCAATTAACATCGTTATGTTTACGACCATTAGTTACAAACTCCATCAAACATTGGAATGAAACTGTTCGTAAGTATGCGGGATTAGTTTTATCGTGGTTTATTAAAAATAACATGGATGGTACTATTCGTATTTGTAAAGTATTGTATGCAAACGAGAAGAAAGAAGAAGAAGTCGAAGATTCAAATTGGCGGGATGGTAAAGACAATTATAGCCAAAAAAGAAATGCAAACGAAGATATGAATGAAATGATAATTATCGATTGGATAACAAATTTAATACCAAAAGAGATACAAAATGTTAAAAAATTGGAAAAAACAAATACTACTACTATTACACCATATGAGGGGGAAAAATGTAATGATGGTGATGATGATGAGGATTTTTTAGATTCCTCGTTATCAAATAAAAAAACATCAAGTTCTAGAAATGATGATAATACTGATAGCAGTAGCGAATTGGGGGAAAAAAATATTGATTTATCATTATTTGATCTTGTTTTTGGAGACGATTTAGGCAAAGGATCATTTGCAAATGTACGTCATGCAAAACGTATTATACGTGGTACAGCTGCATCGAATTGGAAAGAGGAATATGCAGTCAAAAATATATCGAAAAAATTTGAAAAAATAGCGAAACGTGAGGCATTTGTTATGAATCAATTTTCAAATCCTTATTTAATAAAATTGATCACATCTTTTGAAAGTACTAAAACATACCATCTTGTAATGGAATATTGCAAAGCAGGCGATTTGCATTCAGTATTGGCACAAAATGGTCCATTGAGTACTCAGTCGGCCCAATTCATATCTGGTGAAATTTTAAATGGATTGAATTACATACATGAAAAAGGTTATGTATATGGAGATTTAAAAGTAGAAAATATTTTGGTACATTCATCTGGTCATGTTAGAATAAGTGATTTTGGTTCCACGCGATTGCTTTCAGAATGTGTGCCTGGGGAAGTGGAAGGAACAGCTGTATATTTAGCGCCTGAATTACTTCAACATAAAAAAGCTTCATATAAAAGTGATTACTGGTCATTTGGTTGTTTAATATTTCAAATATTAGCTGGTCGCCCACCTGGATGGGTAGTACTGCAAGATGATGATAAACATATTGATAACAACAATAACACCATGGATGAAGGCATATCGAAGAAAATTGTTAGTTTCGGAAATAATAATGAGAAACACGGTAATATGAAATACAATAAATTTCCAAATTTTTTTCACACTTTTGCATCTGATTTATTAAATGGTTTATTAGAGCATGATTATAAAAAAAGATTTGAATATAAAAATTGTGTTAATTCGAATTTTTTTGATCGTTACATTTTGCAACAAAGAAATAATGATGATGACAATAATAATATAGGTAATGATGGAATTGATGAAAATATTTTTGGTGAAAAGATCAGTCTAGACACTTTGTATAAGGAACAGGCGCCAAAATTAATGAAAAATAAAAATGTACCATTACCTGAAGGTGGATTGTGGAAACGACGTATGTTTTCATTAGTTGTATCAAATATTCCAACGTTGGAAAATTATGACACTAACTATAATTTGAATAATCTTGATGTTATAGTTGAAACTCATTTTGAATATAATAAAAGTTGGATACCATCGGGTCCATCATTTAATATTTTTGGTGAAAATATATTGGAAAAAGTAAATGAAAGTACAAAAAGTAATATTAATAGTAGTGGTAGTACTCAACCTCCTGTACGTGGGATGCATCGATTACCAGTCATTGGACAAAAATCTACAGTTACAGGAGTAGCAACTACACCATATAATCGACTACCATTACGTTTTCCAGGTAGAGGTGGTATAAGAAGAGGTGGTTTAAGAAGTAGAAATAATAATCATGGCAACAACAGCAACAATAATCACAACGGATCAACACATGAACGAAAAAAAAAAGCTGGGTTATTTTATAAAGGAATTGATCTAACAGCAGGTTGAGACATATAAAATTTAATATATATGTATGACATAATATATTATATTAATATTATTTCTCTTACTCATAATAGCTTATACGCGTACGAAGTGTATAAATTTCTTTTACTCCCGGAAGTTAACATCTCAAATATCAAAAAATGAATTTAAATACTCATTTTATTATATATCAACATTTAATTACGACGTAGTAAAATTACGAAGTATTTTAGAGTATCATATTCAAAAGAGTCTTCCTCTGTCTGTGATTCAGAGTTAGGTGAAAAAGCTACTCCTTCGTAAAAGTTGTATCATAAGTCACTAATCATTATACGAGTATATATTATTATTATTTAATATAAATATGCATTAATTATAAAAATAAATATATATATAATA
>JACLAD010013832.1_pt1 | contig 10053 bp, 8 predicted proteins | sample 8027901 | NCBI WGS metagenome assembly JACLAD01 (sample SAMN15725071, study PRJNA655200) | protist metagenome | isolation source: fluorescence activated cell sorting (FACS) single amplified genomes of... | place: Spain: Blaines Bay Microbial Observatory, Mediterranean Sea | collected 2016-07-05
GGCGCTTTCGCTCTGTGCCTCACTGCTAAGCGTTAGCGGGTGCTCTATGATGATGGGGGAAGAAGAGGTAGCAGAACAGGCGCCTCAGCGCCCGGCCATGAATGTTATCGATATTACAGCTGCTGACCGTGCTCCCTCAAAGCCAGTCGAAAGTACCAATGATACCCAATCTCAGGGTATGGACGCGTATGGCGCCATTGGTCAACCTCCTTTGTATTCGAGCGTACAGGGCGCGTATAAAGGTCGACCTCTAACCAAGCACATTGGCGACTATGTGAAGAACATGGCGCAAGACTTAATTGCGAATATGGAATACGTGAATAACAAGACACCTATCGGTGTAACCCATTTCGCATTGTTAGACACTGACTTGCAGAAAACGGATTTGCTAGGCCGTCAGATGGCGGAATCTTTTGTTCACGAACTGCATAAATTCCGCGTGCCGGTTATCGACTTCAAAGCCACCGAGTATATTCGCATTACTGACGATGGCGATTTTGTATTAAGCCGAGACTATTTGGAATTGAGCAGCAGCCTTCCTATTGAATATGTGCTAACCGGAACCATGACCAAGCATCAAGGTGGCGTTTTGGTTAACGCGCGTATTTTAGGCATGGAGTCACGCGCCGTCGTAGCAACCGCACAAATGTTAGTGCCGTTCTACGTGGTAGATGCACTTATTCCAAGTGACGGTAGCCAGCAAAACGGTATGCGCGATGGCGTAAAGTTAAGTCGAGGCTAGGAGCAGCAACATGATGTTTAGCCGTAACCTCAATGTAGCGCTTAAAAAGCGACTGACCTGCGCGCTGGTGTTTTGTGGTTTGTCGCTTAGCGGTTGTACAAGCACCAAATCCATAGGTTCTTTTTGGCTAGGTGAAGATGGCGAAATTACCCATCATGAAGAGCCGGTCCCTGTGCCCAGCCGTTCAGGCTTACAATACACACCAGACTCGCGAGATAGAGAATATCAGCAGCATGTTGCGGTAGAGCCCGGCTATAAAGACCCGCTACATAATGGGTACTCACCGTCCCAAACCCACAAGCGGCTGAACGATTACGCCTCGCAGCTGGCCATGGAGTTAATGGAAAATACAACCCGGTTAACTCAACAAGACATGGTAGGTGTGGCGAGTTTTGTTCGGCTTAATCAGTCGCTCAACAACAGCACAGTGCTTGGGAATCAACTTTCTGAATATTTAATTGCCGAACTTCAAGATTTTGGATTAGCGATTGTCGATTTTAAACTGGCAGGTGGGATTACCGTTACACCTGTAGGCGATTTCGTTTTAACTCGTGATGGGGCAGCCCTTGCTAAACAGGTTGAAATGGACCATGTGGTAACCGGCACTATTATCGAGGATGACCGCGGTGTGCGTGTTAATGCGCGTATTGTGTCGCTAAAGAACAAGCAAGTTGTGGCAAGCGCAAACGTGTATATTCCTGCGTTTATCGTAACGGACTTAAACAAAATGGCGAGGGCCGTCTCGCCATAATCCTATCGAGTAACGCCCACCTAATAGCGTTACTCATTTCTTTAGCATAACCGCTATCTATCTACGTTCAACTAAGTACGCTATACAGTGCGTAACATATTCTCTAGCCTAGCTCTGGCTTCTTATCATCTCTCTTGTCATAAAGCGGCTTGTGTTCACCGCATTGAGAAGGTCATTGCTTAGTGGCAATGGCTCCTTGCATAAACTGCTTACTAGTACCTCAGCCATCAATGGCGCCGTAGTTAAACCACGTGAGCCTAAACAGGTTAGGGTACTGACCACGCTGTTAGGCAGCAACGGCGCGCTTGTCAGTGGTTTACCTACGCTTAACATGGCGAACTGGCTTTTGATCACGTCAAAGTTATGCAGAGCACCAACCACAGGCTGATGGTCAGGCGAGCCCAAACGCGTAGCCGCCCTTGCTTTGCCGTCGTGTTGTAATGCCTGAACTATGCTGGTGTTTGCCAGTGCCTGTTCATGTGTGGCAAGGTTCGTTTCAGTTTCTTCGTTTCGAACCTCCGTAGTTAAGTCGTTTTTCACGTAGGTTGAACCTAGCGCATGCCTACCCTCTAATGCCGGAGTCATATAGCCCTTGTGACATAAAACCGTATTAAGACCGTCGATAGGAGGTTGCGTAGGAATGGCTTCTACTTGGCCGCGAACAGGGCGAAGAGAGAGACTGTTAAAATCTTCTGAATTTATTGCCCCTGCGCCCAACGCAAGGATAAGGTGATCGGCAATAACGTTTTTTTCATTACCGCTGAGTGCCGGCTTCTCTTGGGGTAAACCGGCATTGGCAGTAGCGCACGCCGTTTCATTTCCACCACATTTTTCAGGCTCACTAACATTAAAACGAATTTGTACTTGCTGTCTTACTGCCCCGTTAACGGCCTCGCCTGAAGCTATTTCCACATCATCCGCATCAAGAACGCCGGGTGAAGCGCCACCTTCTTGATTGTGTGGCGTTCCCTCAATCACTTTATGCGATACATAGGTGTGATTGGGTTTCAGCGTGAGTTTGCCGCTTTGAAGTGCTTCTTCAATCATGGCATTAACTAGCTGTGGAGGAGAAAGCCATCCGCCCAAGCCAATGTACAAGCCAGAGTAAGGAAGGGCTAGGTTAGCGATATCGCTCACTTCTTTACTGTCCACGGGCTTAATCAAAGCTTCAGGCCATACATCGGCTGTCGCAAGTTTATTTTGGCGCTCTGCTACTTTGTCGTTAAAGCTTAGTTGAATTACGCCACAGAAATCATGGGCAACGTCGGCTAGACCATTGTCTTTTACATGTTTAATAATATGGTCGTAGGCTTGGCGCGCATATAAAAAACTGTGTGCCTGAATGCGGCTAGCAATGCTTGCTTCACTGTGAAGCTGGGGGTAAAACCCACCTTGCGGGTTGCCAGACGCACCACTTGCAAGGGTGTCACCATCAAAATATAGCGTGGTGTTAATGCCGCGCTTCACTAACGCAAGGCACGCCGTGGCTGCCGCAAGGCCTGAACCAACCACTGCAACTTTGCTCGCCTCGGTAACTGCACTATTAACGTAGCGGTAGTATGGACCATTTGGCAGGCGAAGCTTATGTTGTACACTGTCGTTAGCGGTGTTAAAAACGCCGGTCAGCATGTCGCGCTTACGGCCAAACCCCTTACGCTTTTTGATGTCAAATCCTACGCCAGCAAGCCCACGCTTTACGATGCCCGCAGCGGTAAATGTGCCAAAGGTTGTGCCGGTTTTTGACAAGCGAGCCATTTGGCTAAACAGAGCATCGGTCCACATATCAGGGTTTTTGCTTGGAGCAAAACCATCTAAAAACCAAGCATCGATGAGGCCATTTACAGGAGAATGCCATTGAGGTAGAAGTTCGTGAACATCACCAATCCACAGGTCGAGCGTTGTAGAGTGGCTATCGAAATGTAAGCGATGACAACCTTCAAGTCCCATAGGGTAAAGCGAAGCGAGTGCTTGCGCTTCGTCTTTAAGGGTAGGAAAAGCTTCTAGCGCACGTTGCATATCCTGTTGAGGCAGTGGAAACTTTTCTGTGGTAATAAAGTAAAGGTGCTTAAGCGGATGATTCGGGTTCGCTGCTTTAAATTCGTTAAAAGCACGCATAGCAACTAAGAAATTAAGCCCAGTCCCGAAGCCTGTTTCAGCGATGACAAAAGTAGGGGCGCGCCACTGTTGCCAGCGTTCAATAAGGTCGTTGCCTGCTACAAAAACGTGTTGGGTTTCATCTATACCGCTGTCGTTAGAAAAATAAACGTCGTCAAAATGGTCGGCGACAGGCGTACCGCTCTCATTAAAATGAACCTGTGCATGCTTAGATTTCACTGTTTATTTTTCTCCGTTTATGTTGTTTTGGTGTTGGCACTCTAAATTGGGGGTTGTTTTTACTCGTTCATCAGCTTGCCCATCCGACGATTGACTTGAAACGTCAGAGCTAGTTTGTTGTGTTAGTGAACAAGACGCCTCTGCGAGTGCTGAAAAGTGCGAGGTGACTTTACTAGTAACGCGCTGTGCGCCAAGCATACCGCCAATGGTGACCCATGTACCGTTAATGTCGATTAATCCGCGGTGATCCATGGTAGGCGCTACAGCTTCTGTTTTTGATATAACCCAGGTTTCTTCTGCAATATCAAAGGTCCAAATTGCGCTATCCGCATTTGAAGGCTCGCCGTTATAGCCAATGCCATTGTAGTTGTAGGGGTTAGTCGAGCCACCCACAAAATAGATTTTGTTCGTTGCCTTGTCGCCAGCTGCCGCCATTCGATAGCGCGTAGTACCTGTTGGATGCTTAAGTATACGCCAATCAATTTTCAAAGGGTTTTTATTATCAATTACACCTTTAAAGCAGGCGGTTTCAGCAGCAAAGCTGCGGCGTTTATCGCTGTGCGGTGTTACCGATACGCCGTCACAAATTACCATAGTGTTATTAACGATGCCGCCAGCTTGTCCGAATACCGGATTACCTAAAAATGGGCTCGCCTGTTGCCATTGACCGGTTTGCGTATCGTAGGCCTGCACAAGATTTACGTTGCCATCGTTGTGCCAGCCAGAAACTAAGTACACGTAACGGTCTTGGTAAACCAGTGCAGTTGCATCATCAACAGGCACGGGCATAGGCGCCAAAAGCGTATATTCCCCAGTTGTGGGCGAATATTTATAAACATCTGGCGTACTAATTTCATTGTGATGTTCATCCACCGTGTAGCCGCCAAAAATATAAACGCTGTCTTTAACACCCACGGCTACGGATGCCAAGCGGCCTTTTAGCGCAAGGCTGGATGGAACTGGGGGAAGGGCTTGCCACTGCAAAGGTTTATCTTTGTTGTTGATAACAAGCTGCCAAGCACGGTTGTGAACATCGTTATGGGTTTTACCTTTGCCCAGCCCCATAAAACTAAATACATATTGTGTGTCGTCTATGGTGACAGAAGCTACGGCATTGTTTGAAACTGGCTCTGGTAGCGCGGGGAGGGCGATAGGCGCAGCTGTTGCTGAGACAGTCGCTGCAGAAGCAATGATAAAGGCAGCCACCACGAAAGAAAGTCGGGGCACCGCACTTAGGAAAATGCGTAGAGCAATGTTTCTTGGCTTTTTTAATAACACAGCAATCTTCAGTTTTATATAAATTTCGAACGTTTAGCCGCGTATTCTACCTGTCACCTTTTTGTTTTTCCGCAAAAGTTTGTACCTGCTTAAAACTCTTCTTTTCTTATTGCTTCTGTAAATAACAATCTATCAGTAAAAACAATACGTTTATTAAATTGCTGTTGTAAGTAATTTGTTAAATTTGACTGTGAGTCTATTGAAGGTAGTTCAGGGAGAAGGTATGGCGGGCGTGTTTCACCAATGTGGTCAAAGCATTTGCAAACGCACTAGAGACGAAATGGATGCTCGTGCACGTATCATCGCACATGCACTTGCTGAGCAATGTTGCAAATACTCGATGCTCTGCCCAGAGAAGATACGGGTAAAATATTTAAGAACAAACTTAGAGCTCAATTTAGTCAATAAAAGAAACCACTAAAGCTATTTTGAAGGTTTTGTGAAGGTATAAATTAACGCTAGTCATGACCCTGTGCATTCGTGCTACATTGGACTTATTCCTAATAGGTAAGCTTAGACAAAGACGGTAAAAACGAAAAAGAAGGGAAGTGGTAAACCACCTGTTTGTACACTTAAGCCCAGAATTGAAACAGGTACTGCAACGCTGAAGTTTGGCTAACTTGAGCTTGGCTATTGGCAGAGCAGACCACTTTACCATTCAAAATCGTTACCATAAGCCGCAACAACGCAAAGGGTAAACTATGAGAAGAGCAGTTATCACCGGTCTTGGTATCGTATCAAGCATCGGCGTAAATAAAGAAGACGTACTTGCTTCACTAAAAGCGGGTAAGTCTGGAATTACATTTTCAGAACAGTTCGCCGAAATGGGCCTTCGCAGCCAAGTTTGGGGCGACATCGAAATCGATTTAAAAGAGCACATCGACCGTAAAGCAATGCGTTTTATGGGCGATGCAGCAGGCTATGCATACGTGGCAATGCAGCAAGCCATTGCAGACTCTGGACTAGAAGAAAGCGATATTTCAAACGAGCGTACAGGTATTATTGCTGGCTCAGGTGGCGCGTCTTCTGAAAACCAAGTGCTTTCTGCGGATATTCTTCGCGAAAAAGGCGTTAAGCGTGTGGGCCCCTACATGGTGCCTCGCTGTATGGCTTCGACGGTATCAGCTTGCTTAGCGACACCGTTTAAAATTCGCGGCGTGAACTATTCAATTGCCTCTGCGTGTGCCACCAGTGCCCACTGTATAGGTAACGCACTAGAGCTTATTCAACTTGGTAAGCAAGACGTAGTATTCGCCGGTGGCGGTGAAGAGCTACATTGGTCACTATCAAGCCAATTCGACGCGATGGGCGCGCTAAGCTCGAAATATAATGACAACCCAGCGGTTGCATCACGTACTTATGACGCAGCACGCGATGGCTTTGTAAGCTCTGGCGGCGGCGGTATGGTCGTTGTTGAAGAACTTGAGCACGCACTAGCACGCGGTGCAAAAATCTACGGTGAAGTCGTAGGTTACGGTGCTACATCAGATGGCTTCGACATGGTTGCACCATCGGGTGAAGGCGCAATTCGCTGTATGAAGATGGCGATGCAAAATATCGATGCTCCAATCGATTACTTGAACACCCACGGCACGTCTACGCCTGTAGGCGATGTGAAAGAACTTGCGGCGATTCAAGAAGTGTTTGGCCAAGCGGGCGTACCTATTAGTGCAACCAAATCATTAACGGGCCACGCACTGGGCGCAGCGGGTGTAAACGAAGCTATTTATAGCTTGTTAATGATGGAAAATAACTTTATCGCGCCATCAATTAACATAGACACGCTGGACGACGCGGCACAAGGCTTAGATATTGTTACCCAAGCACGTGAAGCAACGCTGAACACAGTGATGTCAAATAGCTTTGGCTTCGGCGGCACTAACGCAACGCTGGTTATGCAGCGTTATAATGGTTAAGCAAAACCGTTAGAACCAATAAGTTTTTAGCTTCATTTAAGAAGCTTGAAAACAAAAAGGGCGTAAACCCGAACACCACGAGTGTTTGTGTTTATGCCCTTTTTTATTGGTGTTATCTATAGCTTTATAAAGTAAAGATTGCGAACACGACCGTTAGATATCCTAAAGCCATTCACCTTGCCGTGAACATCACGCTCAAATAGGATATCGCCAACTTGTGAGCTAAAAAAGTCACCTTTGACTGGCGCAATATAATGGTCGCTTAGACGGTGATGAGAAATTTTCAGCTGTTTATTTTCTGGTGAAAAGTGATAAGTGGAAGAAAGTTCAGGGCTGAAGTAACTGCCGACGAATTGCGATAACCAAGTTTTGGTTATTTTGACTGGTGTATAGGCAACCGACACATACGTATCGACATTGTCTACTTTCACTGTCATTAAGCTTTTCTCGTCATTTTTAGTAAATTTAACATAAATCTCTCCCTCTACATTCAGCATCTTGAATGTGTTTTTGCTGATAGGAGCGAGGGCGCTTACGTCGTCTTGGCCCCTTGAATACATTAATTTACCGTTTTCTAAATATATCTCTCGTGAGTACGTTTCTGGTTCATACCAATAGTGACCCACAAAGGCATTTAGTATGTCTTCACTTAACTCAAGAGAATCAGATATTTGTTTAGGTGAGATTGACTCCAGAAATGCGTCAGCAATCGCGTTCTGAGGGGGAGGGTTGTTTTTCTTTATAAGCCTGTCAGCAATTTGCAGAGCCAATTCCCAAGGTCTTGCATCTGCGCCATTATTCAATATTGCTATTGCTAAATTTTGTTTAGGAAATCGAGCCAAATACGAACGAAATCCTGCGTCTCCGCCGCTATGCTGAATATATTTGGTACCTTTGTAGTAGCTAATAAATTGCCCATATGCACCACCAAATGTTTCTCCGTTGTTTAAGGACGCAAGGGTATTCATTTGCTCGATTACGGCAGGGCTACCCACAGTCGGTTCGGTGAAATTAGCCGACCATTTCAGCAGATCTTCTGCTGTCGTAAACAAACTTGTTGCACCTACATTTGAAAAGTTCAGCACACTTTTTTTGTAACCATTGCCGCTGCGTTCGTATGAGTAGGCCCTATTGCTAACGATCTTTTGATGGTCGTCGTAAAACAAGCTGTTACTCATATTCAATGGCGTGAACAGCCTTTCCTGTGTGAATTGAGCAAAAGATTTACCACTAACACGTGCAACAACCTCTGCTAATAGTGTGAACCCGGTATTTGAGTACAGAAACTCTTCTCCCGGTTTGAAGTTTAGCTCTTTCTGTTTTGCTACCATTTTTAGTACGTGTTCGGTAGTGATTACGTCATCTAATCGCCAACCAGCCATACGCAACAAATTCCATTGATCACGCATGCCGCTTGTATGTGATGCTAAGTGTCGTAAGGTTATAGTGTGACCAAAATCCGGTACTTCTGGAATGTATTGTCGTATGTCATCATCGAAATTTAACTTACCTTCTTCAGCAAGTAGAAGAATGGCGAATACGGTAAATTGCTTCGATACAGATGCAACGTGAAACATAGTTTCTGGCGTAACAGGTATATCGTATTCTAGGTTTGCGCTGCCATAACCTTTTGAAAATATAATCTCTCCATCCTGCATTACTGCAACTGAGGCCCCTGGCTTATTAATATCATCGAATTGGGTAAATAGCCGGTCAAACTCGAGTGTTTGTTGTGAAGGGCCATTAAGAGGCTTTTCAGGTTTTGAAGATGGTTGGCAGGCGCTTAAACCAATCAATAGTAGTAAACTAATGACTAGACGCGCTGCAAGATTAGGCATTTTAACGATTCCTTGTTATCACTTATTTTCAATTTTTTCCGACGAAGAGCAAACGTCAATACGCTGTAGAAAAACGCAAAAGCTATTAAACCGCATAATAAGGCAGTGACTCAAATATAACACACGATTTTTGTTCGACAGCTGCTTTTACGCAATCCTTGCGCTACTTGCTACTTGCTACTTCTCAAACAACATAAGATTGCTCGATACCGGTCATGGCTGATTTGAGTGTTAGGCCACTTTTTGTCTTTTGAAGCCAGTGATTTTGAGGGGCCGACGTGTACGTGAAGCAGAAGGTCGGATTTTGATTAAGTGCAGTGTTTCGAGTGGCGCTAAACTAGTCGTTTAACGAAGTGCTCTGGAGCCACCTGTTAAGCCAAACTTTTATCACTTCATTGGCAGTCTTTGCCAATATCTGCCATAATTTACCAATGGTGAATATTCGGATATAGACAATGGCAACTTTAAATGTATCACTTCCTGACGAAATGCGTACGTGGATTGATGAACAAGTAAAAACTGGCAAATTTGCTAATGCTAGTGATTATATTCGCGATTTAGTACGTCGCAATCAGAGTGAGCGAGAGGCAATTAGCTTAGCTCTCATAGAAGGTGAATTGAGTGGGAAAAGTGATAAGAATGTTTTAGATATTATTCAAGCTAAGAAAACCCGAGCCTCAGAATGAATAAATACACCCTCTCTAACAAAGCAGAGGAAGATATCTCCGGGATTTACGATTATTCAGCCAATATTCATGGCGTAACTCAAGCTGAAGCCTATCTTGTTGCCCTACACGAAGCTCTCGTTATTTTGGCGGAAAACCCTAGTATCGGTACTTCAGCAGAGGATATTAGAAAGACTTACTTTCAACTGCCAGTTCATAGGCACATGGTCTTCTATAAAAAAGTCGATGATGGTATTTTCGTCATTAGGGTACTCCATCAACAGATGAAATACTCTATACATCTATGCTATTGAAATACGAAGGAAAGACCCAGTAATGTGGCGGAAGCGTCAAGTCAAATAAACTGATAACGACTAAACAAGGTATCTGGTTCGGGAATAGTGATTTTCCCGTAATGCCGTTTCAGTAAACCTTCATTTTCTAGTTCACCTAAAAGCTGATTAACCGTTTGCCTGCTGCTGTTTATCATTTGCGCTAAAGACTCTTGCGAAAGGGTGAGGGTAATCGC
>JACLAD010002693.1_pt1 | contig 10050 bp, 8 predicted proteins | sample 8027901 | NCBI WGS metagenome assembly JACLAD01 (sample SAMN15725071, study PRJNA655200) | protist metagenome | isolation source: fluorescence activated cell sorting (FACS) single amplified genomes of... | place: Spain: Blaines Bay Microbial Observatory, Mediterranean Sea | collected 2016-07-05
ATCTGGAGATGCTGCGCGGGCAACTGAGCTATGTACGGCTGAAGCCGTCCATCACGGTTCCACGTCCAGAAGACTTTCCAATTGAAACGGATGTTGCTGAGTTAGCTGAGAGAGACCCGCAATGATGGGGCTGACCCGGCTTGCTGACTTTTTGGGTGCCCGATGGGAACGCGCGCGGCCACGTTTGCGACTGTTCATCGGGGTTCTCGTTATCGCGCTTGTTGGACTAGCGGGACTAACGCCAAAGGTCGCCTTTGGTGTGCCGCTGACATGGCCATATATAAGCTTGATCGCTGCGGTGGGGTGGGGGCGATCTGGGTTAGCGTTTGCGCCAATCATTTTGCTCATCGTGTTTGGATTTGCCCAAGATGCCTCGCAAGCGCCGTGGGGCAGTCATGGCCTTGCGAACCTGTTGACCTATGGCCTTATTGTTGGCGCGAGCCAGACGTTTGATACTGATCGCACACCGGGGTTGGGCTTTGCCTTGCCTTTGTTTGGGCTGTTCGTGGGTGTGGCGCTTGTTTGGCTGATTGCGAGTATTTCAGTGGGGTATCCTGTGCGGGTTATGCCTCTGCTCGCAGCCTATTTGGCGACGGTTATTGTGCACCTTATGATTTCACCTCTGTTTGATCTTGGGATTAGGCGCGGCCAAATACGGGGGCAAACCGCATGAATGGGAACCGCCCAATTGATAGCTTGTTTAGCCGCCGCGCTTTGATTGCGGCTGGGGCGGGAGGCACCCTTTTTGGCGGCCTTATCGCGCGGCTTTTCCAGTTACAAGTCATGGAGCATGAGCGGTTTGACGTTGCCGCCGCTGAGAATGGCGTTCGACTAGACCTCGCGCCGCCGAAGCGTGGACGCATTTTGGATCGGTTTGGACGGCCATTGGCGGCGCATCGTCAAGCTGGCCGCGTGTCAGTTGTGCGTGAGCAAGCCGAGGACCTGACGCGTTTGATGCAGGTTTTGTCAGAGCATGTTGAGATGTCGCCTGAACGCCAAGCGCGGCTGATTACCGAAGCGCGCCGGCAGGCAAGCTTTCAGCCCGTAATTGTGGCGAGTGAATTATCGTATGAGGACTTTGCCCGGCTGTCTGTACTGGCGCCGCAATTGCCGGGTGTTCAGGTTGAGATGGCTTCGACGCGATCTTATCCGCGGGGCCGCGATTTCGCGCACGTTCTTGGCTATGTCGCCAAGGCGAGTGAGCGCGATCTTGAGCGGCTGAGTGAAGGCGCGACACCGCAAGAGCGCGCGGCTGTGCGGCGTTTGTTTAAACATCCCGATATGCGCACGGGCCGGTCTGGCGTTGAGCGCTATGCTGAGGAATGGTTGCGCGGGGAAGCGGGTTTTCGCAAGCTTGAAACCAATGCTGCAGGGCGTATTATTCGCGAGTTTGATGATCCGGCTTTGGCACCGAAACAGGGTAAAGACCTTTATCTGACCGTTGATTCAGACCTGCAGCGTTTTGCGATTGATCGGTTTGGCGAAGAAAGCGGCGCGGCGGTCGTGATGGATGTTGAGACAGGTGATCTTCTTGCCTTTGTCTCAACGCCCGCATTTGATCCGAATGATTTCGTCAACGGTATCTCGTCTAAAGACTATGCGGTTTTGCGCGATGATACTGAATATTCGCCACTTTATCACAAGGCGTATGATGGTACATATCCGCCGGGATCGACTTATAAAATGGTGGTTGCAGCTGCTGCGCTAGAGGCGGATGTGACCAATCCTCAGGAGCGTGTCTTCTGTCCGGGGCATTACCGTTTTGGGAATAATACCTGGCATTGTTGGAAGCGCGGCGGGCATGGCTCTATGGACATGCATAATGCGCTGAAACAGTCTTGTGACGTTTATTTCTATGAAATAGCGCGCCGGATGGGTGTTGAGCATTTGGCAGAATATTCCAAGAAATTCGGCTTTGGCCAGCGCTGGGAGCTTGGCATTATGGGCGGGCGCTCTGGCGTGGTGCCGAATGATGAATGGAAACGCGCTGCGCGAGGTGAGCCTTGGTATGAAGGTGAGACGCTGAATGTTGGCATTGGGCAGGGGCAGGTTTCGACTTCGCCGCTGCAGCTGGCGGTGATGACGGCGCGGATTGCTGCCGAGGGGCGACTGATGACGCCGCGGATTATTGGTGAAGGCCCGCAACCGGAAGCGGATATTCCTCATGATGAGCCACTGGACGCTGACCTGATGCGCCGGATGAAGGCGGGTATGTATGGCGTAACATCTGAGGCCGGCGGGACGGCGCTGCGCTCTGGCGATCTTGGCCTTGGTGGACCTCGTATGGCGGGGAAAACCGGGACTGCGCAGGTGCGCCGGATTTCTCGCGCTGAACGTGCTGCAGGGATCCGTAAAGGTGAGAATATTGAACGAACTTTACGCGATCATGCGCTGTTTGTTGGCTATGCGCCGCACGATGATCCGAAATACGCTGTATCTGTAATTGTAGAGCATGGTGAGGGTGGATCGCGTACCGCGGCGCCCGTTGCGCGCGATATTATGGCCGAAGCGATGCGTCTCGATGCGCGTCGGACACCAAGCTATATTCAGACCGCTTCAGTTGGCGGGTCTGGGTCTGCGAGTGGTGGGCCTTAATGGCAATCGCGCGTTCTAGTCATCTCGATTTTAACCGTAAGACGGTGCTTGGCCAAATTGGTGCGCTGCCTTGGGGGTTGATCCTTTTGATCTGCGCGATGGCGATGATCGGGGTTGCGACCCTGCATTCAGCGACATTTACAAACCCGGCTGAGGCTGATTTGCCGATGAAACAGGCGGTCAGGTTTGGCATGGCGATTGTCATCCTTCTGGTTGCTGGGCTGGTGCCAATTAAATGGTATTTGACTCTCGCATGGCCGATATATTTCGGCACCTTGGCTTTGTTGGTTGGGGTGGAGCTGTTTGGGCTTGTGCGCGGCGGGGCGCAGCGCTGGTTACAGGTTGGACCTGTCGGGATACAGCCATCTGAGTTTATGAAAGTCGCAGCGACATTGGCGCTGGCGGCGTATTATCACAAACGGTGGAATGATTATTCGGGCGGCTTCATGCTGCACCTGCCTGCGCTGGCAATCATTATGGTGCCTGCGGGGTTGATCTTTCGGCAGCCAGATTTTGGCACAACGCTGGCGCTGTTTGCATCTGGCGGGATTTTGATCTTTCTTGCGGGCCTCTGGTGGCGCGTGATTATGGCGATCAGTGTTGCGGCGATTGCAAGCGTGCCGGCGATCTATTTCTTTGTTCTGCAAGACTATCAACGTGAGCGTGTTGATACATATGTCGCGCAACTGACCGGGCAGGCTGTGAACGTCATGGATGATGGCTATCAGATCGAGCAGGCCAAGATCGCGATTGGCTCAGGTGGCTGGACGGGCAAAGGCTATATGGAGGGTACGCAATCGCAACTCGATTATATTCCAGAGCAGCACACAGACTTTATCCTAACCGTTTTGGCCGAAGAGTTCGGGTTCTGGGTGACGAGCGGTGTGCTGGTCATGTGGATGGTGATTCTGGGCTTGGGGCTTGCAATTGCGATGCGGGCGACGAGTATTTTTGCGCGCTTTGCAGCTGCAGGAGCGGTCGCGACGGTGACGTTCTATATTCTGTTCAATGTCGCGATGGTGCTGGGGTTGTTACCTGTTGTGGGCGTACCGCTGCCGCTTCTATCATATGGCGGCACAGTGATGTTGACGACGGCCGCCTGTTTTGGGCTGGTTTGCTCGGTCCATCTGGGGCGGAGCGAGGCCCTTTCTACGAACTGATGCTGTAATCAGCACACTGATAGACAAATCTCTGCCCTTTCTTGGATCGTCTCGTTGATTTTTGTTTCGGCCTAGCTAGTGTCCGGGCAAAATCATTCCTCGGGAGGAGATGTATATGGCCGGTATTGGTCGCAAGACAGACGCGTGGGGTTCGCGCTTCGGATTCATTATGGCAGCCGTGGGGTCATCCGTTGGCCTTGGTAATTTCTGGCGCTTTCCATACACCGCAGGTGAGAATGGCGGCGGGGCCTTCATTATCATCTATTTGCTCTGCGTGCTGGCGTTTGGTCTGCCCGTATTGATGGCCGAGTATGGCATGGGGCGTAAGTCTGGCATGTCAGCGATTGAAGGTATTCACTCGCTCGCACGGGCTGAGAGCAAAAGCTCCAATTGGGGGGTTGTTGGTTGGGTCGGGTCGCTCGCAGCGTTTTTTATCCTGACTTTCTATATGGTGATTTCAGCTTGGGTGATTGAGTTCATTCCAGAAGCTTTCGGGGGCAAGTTCTCCGGGTTTGCAGACGAAGCGGCGCGGCAGACAGCTGCGGCGCAGGCGCTGGACCCAAATGCTGCGGCAGTAACAATTGCAGATGTTTCCGGGCAAAATTTTGGTGAAGCCATTGGCAACCGAAACTTGATTTTGATGTGGTTGGGCATCTTTATCTCGGTTAACGTTTTGATTGTTGCGCAAGGCGTGAAGGGCGGCATTGAACGCGCGGCTAGCATTCTTATGCCGCTCTTCTTTGTACTGCTCGTTTTCATTGTTGGTTATGCTTTGACACAAGGTGATGCAGCGCAAGCCGCAGCATTTTTGCTAACCCCAGACTTCTCGCAGGTTACGTTTGATACTGTATTGGCTGCAGTTGGGCAGGCCTTCTTCTCAATTGGGGTCGGGTCATGTTTGATGATTACGTATGGCGCGTATCTGACGAAAGAAACAAACATCCCACGTTCGTCAGCGATTGTTGCTGGCGCTGATACGATGGTCGCAATAATCGCTGGCTTTGCGATTTTCCCAATCGTGTTTGCGTTCAATGCGCCAGTAGATGCAGGGCCGGGGCTATTCTTTATCTCTCTGCCAATGGCGTTTGGTGAAATGCCTTATGGCAACCTGATCGGCGGGGCGTTCTTTACGCTCGCGCTGTTTGCGGCGCTGACGTCTTCGATTTCACTTATGGAGGTTGGCGTATCATGGCTTGAAGAGCGCCAAGGCGTTCACCGTTGGGGCGCATCTATTGGTGTTGGCTTTGTGTTGTTCATGATCGGCGCAGGGTATGTTCACGCAGATAGCTATATCGACTTTGCGGACATGATTACAGGTACGATTATGCTACCGCTTTGTGGTTTGCTGGTTGCGATTTTCTCAGGTTGGATCCTGAGTCGGGATATGCTGACCACGGAGTTTGGCGAAGGCAACGTAATGAACCTTTGGCGCTTTGCTGTGCGTTGGGTTGTCCCGCCCGCGCTGGTGATCATCTTGATCTTTGGGATCATAGATAAGTTCTAGATCCATAATCTAATCTCAAGAATTAAAAGCCCCGCTCCTCATTTGAGGGGCGGGGCTTTCTTCTGGAGGTTATAGAGGAGGGGGAGGAGGCCTCCAGAAGTGTTGGGAGGGTTGGTTACTCGATTGGCGACAGAAGTTCTGGCGCTGTCACGAGCTGGCGCACGCCATGTGACGCTGTTTCGTTGAAGACGTTGCCGTCTTCAGCCCATTTGTGCAGCGAGTTGATGTCGACCTTGGCGCATTGCGGGCGCACGGACCACGTCACTTGCAGCGGTGAGCACACCTGTTGGGTATAGCTTGGCCCTGTTGTTGAACCGCGGAATACAACAGGTGTGCCAAGGTCTGATGGGATCATGGCTGGCTGGTGGAAACCGCCAGTTTTGCCGACCGCTGCCATCTGAGTGAAGTCGAGCGCATTGCTATCGTTCACAACGAGGAATGTTGCAGCCTCTACGCGCAATAGCGGGTCGGTACATGTGTCGCTGAGGCATGAACCAAGACCTTCGCCGGGTTCAATGTCGCAAGATGTATGGACGAAGTGAACCTCGATTGTGTCGCCTGGCTTTACCTTGCCATATGCGCCTTCAGCGGGTGCAAGCTCGGCTTCGATGAGGTCAGCTGTGCCGTTACATGCATAGCCGCCATAGTCACTGTCATTCACAAAAACGCTGTAGCCAGCCGCCTTATGCTCGGCATTTGTGTGCGTGTGAATGTTGCAAAGGTTCAGCGCGGTTGAGGCAGGGGCCATCGGAAACGCGGTTGTGTTGAGACCCGTTGCGCTTGAAATATCACGCGGCGTTTGCGGGCCCATTGCGACGCAAAGGCCAGCTTCGGTTCCGGCTTCAGCTTTCTCAACGGTCTCTGCAACTTCAGCCGCATCTGTACCGGTTGCACTGGTGCAGCCAGCGAGTAGAGCAGCCGAAAATGCTGCTGCGATAGTGTATTTCATGGATCGAGTTCTCCCACAGGTTGATCACCTGCCAGAGATTGTTCGTTATTTTGATATTACGAATAGAAACTACAAGATGTATCGATAGTTTTTATCTATTGATCTCATGGCAGGGATTGTTTGCCTCTAATCAACTAAAGCGTCGGCCAAATTCACGGGTCGCACGGATAAGTTTATCGACGATACCTGGCTCTAAGCTGGAATGGCCTGCGCCGGGCACAATGCTGAGGTCAGCGATCGGCCATGCTTTTTTGAGCGCCCAAGCGGTTGAGAGTGGCGTCACGACATCATAACGCCCATGCACGATGACGCCGGGCACGTCTTGAAGCTTTTCGGCGACTTGTTCGATCAGCCACTCATCCTTGGGCAGAAAGCCTTCATTATAGAAATAATGGCACTCAATTCGCGCGAAAGCATCCGCAAAGTCGTCTTCTTCAAAACGCTTTGGGCGGCTGATGGGGCCTTGGATCGTGATGGTCTCACCCTCCCAACAAGCCCACGCTTTGGCAGCTTCGATACGCGCGGCGTAATCGTCACCCGTTAGGCGTTTATAAAATGCAGTGAGAAGGTCGCCGCGTTCGTCCTCGGGTATCGGCGCAACATAGCGGTCATAGGCATCAGGGAAGAGGCGGCTTGCGCCCTCTTGATAGAACCACTGAATTTCAGCTTTTGAGATAAGGAAAATGCCGCGAAGGATAAGGGCGTGCACACGTTCTGTGTGTGTGACAGCATAGGCTAGCGACAGGGTTGAACCCCATGAGCCGCCAAAAACGACCCACTTTTCAATGCCGAGATGCTCTCGCACTGTCTCGATGTCCTCGATCAGCGTCCAAGTCGTGTTTTCACGGAGTTCGGAGTGAGGGGTAGATTTACCGCAGCCGCGCTGATCGATCAGAATGATGCGATAGACGCGCGGATCGAAAAAGCGGCGCATCTCTGGGCTTGAGCCGCCGCCCGGGCCGCCGTGCAGACCGATGACGGGCAAACCGTTTGGATTGCCTGATTCTTCCCAGTAAATTTCGTGGAGGTCGCTGACCCGCAGAAAGCCTGACTGTCTTGTTTCCAGCGGTGGATAAAGTTTAAGCATTTGGAGCCTTTGTTCACGACCTCTTCACCTATCGATACTTATCGTGTGAATAAAGGTATGGACGGCGATTTTATCACCTGTATGAGTAATTACAGGTGGGACAGAAAATTTTACGGGTGTTTTGCCTATGCGTGGCGTATTTATCTCAATTATTGCTTTGGCTTGCGTCAGCGGGTGTGCAACCGTCTCTATGGTTCCGGGGGAAGCAACAATTGAGACCGGCATCGCGGTTGAGCAAAGCAGCCTTCGTGAAGTGTCCAACGCTTATATCAAACAAGCGAAAAGTGAAAAGTGGATCGAGGATACTGGTGGTATCTGGGGTCTTGCGCGCGTTTTGATGGATGGTGCCAGTAAGAGCGACCAGTCAGAAGCATCTAACTATGTTGAGCACGTCAAATCAGAGACGTCATCTAGCATGGAGAAGCTCTCCCGCATCTCAGCTGATATTGCCGCGGCGCAGCGTGGCTTGGATGTTGTCGTGATTGAGGCGGAAGCTTTGCTTGGTGCTGACGTTGATGCGAAAAGCTTGCGGACAGACGTTTTCAGCTTTGAGAGCGCGCTGGTGACTGCCCAGCAGAGCCGCCGCAATTTTGCTAAGGCAATTGATGCGTCTTCATTAGGTGGTATGCAGGTCGCTGCAGATGCCGAGACAGCGCTCGCGGCATTTGATGGTTCCCTCGACGCAGCGAAGATTGTTGCTGACAAGCTAGCCGACGCGCGTCTTGAAAAAGACGCTGAGGCGACTTCCTAACAAATTAACTTATCAAAAGTGGCTGATCGAGCTGCCACGCGTTTTGCAGGATGCTGGCCAATTGTCCTGTACGGGTACGGACAGTATCAGGCGTCCAAGTCACTTGGCCCTGAATATCTTTGGTGAGCGCAAAGTCAGGTTCGCCATTCACAAAGTATAGCGCCTGCTTCTCAGCAAAGCCTAAATTGTCCGCTTCTTGGTTCATATGCTGGGTTAAGAGCGCAAAATTTCCGATTGTGTCGACAAGTTCGCGGTGAATGCCTGAATTATCCCATGTTGTTCGCCATGGTGAAACATCGGGTAGGGCGCGCGGCAAGACATGCTCGACGGTGGCGCCATCGCTTGGCCCGAGTGGCTTGCCGCCTTCAATCTCTGCATTTAGGCGCAACGCAATTGCGCGGCGCTGTGCGAAGGCGCCGAAGCGGCCTGATAGACGGTCTTCGATCTTGCGGCGCTCGTCCCGAGAGAGCGCTAGTGGGCTGTTTGAAGATAGTATTTGCTTAGGGTCATCAACAATATCTGAGAGACGTTGATAGCGGCGCTGCCGCGCGCGTGGTTCCGTGATGACCATCATCGCTGCATAAGCAAAGCGTTCAAGGTTTCTGAAGAATGCGAGTGCCGCCGCATCGTCGCCGTCATGCGTCACTAGGAACTTCAAGGCAGGTGCACGCCAGAGTTGGTGGTCGATCAGCCTGAGATGGTTCAAGGCGACCGAGATTTCGGCTGAAAGTGTTTTAAAGCGAGCCTCACCGCTCGAAATCATCATATAGGCTTCGACATAGGCGGGCAGATCTTTGCTAAGAAAGATTCGTGCATTACGCCCATTGCGGCCAATGACAGCGCGACGAAACTCAGTCGCGCCGGGCTTATTTTTGCGGGTGTGCAGCGCCTTGATTTGGGTGAGCAGATCATCAAAACCTGATCCGCCGAGCTTCGCCTCATGTTCTGACCATTGGCGAGAGTAATCATCTGCTTCTTCAGCGGTGAGGTCGGCATTCTCCAAGAGGTCCGTCTTGATGATATCGTGGCTGTTCGGGGCTTTCCCGCGCGTGTTTAGGACGCGGAAGACGTTATAGCCACCATCCCAGTCTTCAACGACGACTTTGACCAACATGATCCGATGCTTAATGGCATCCGCCAAGCCTCTCCGCGCCTCAGGTGATAGATTTGAGAGGGCTTTAGAAAAGAAATCTGCATTGCGTTTCATACGCTGTTGGCTTTCGCCTTCACTCGGCTCAATCTCGGCTCTTAGGACCGCGCTGGGCGCTTGGATTGCTTCGCAGAAGTACGGTCCGTCAATATGATTGAGTGTGATGCGCCACCGGGGCGAACTGTTCGTGTCGAGGCGCGCTTCGTCACAGATCAGGCTATGAAGCTCCGCGACGCGGGCCGTATCTGTTTCCATGTCTCGCAAAACGGCGAGTAGGATGGTTAGCGTCGTGAGACGTTGTTGGCCGTCAACGATGAGATACTTTCCGTTTTCTTCACGCACTAGAACAATTGCGCCGATGAAGTGAATATTGCCACTCTCGGCGATATCATTGATGTCAGAGAGCAGCGCTTGGGCTTCTTCGACATCCCATGAATAGCTGCGTTGATATGGCGGCATGGCCATTTCAACTCCGGGATTTAGCAGGTCAAACAGCGTGCTTTCTTGCGCGCGGAGTCCTTGTGTCATCGCTTTGCGTCTTTCACTCTACCACCCGTCCCAAGGATTAGCCCTAGACAGGTGGGGCGAGACCTTCAATTGAAAGTGTCATGGATTTCATCCGGTTTCGGTTGAACGTAGCGAAGAGGTCACAGGTGCAATGAGATGGGTTAGCGTTGAAATCGAGGGTCAGGCGCATTGTGGTTTGTTGCAGGGTGAAACCGTGCAATTGCTGCAAGACCAGCAACTGGTTGATGTGATTGGAGATTTAGCTGCTGCGGCTGAGCGCGTTGGTGCGGGCGGTGAAGTTAAGCTGGCTGATGTTCGCGTGCTGGCGCCTATTCCGAAGCCGCGGA
>JACLAD010010956.1_pt1 | contig 10049 bp, 10 predicted proteins | sample 8027901 | NCBI WGS metagenome assembly JACLAD01 (sample SAMN15725071, study PRJNA655200) | protist metagenome | isolation source: fluorescence activated cell sorting (FACS) single amplified genomes of... | place: Spain: Blaines Bay Microbial Observatory, Mediterranean Sea | collected 2016-07-05
ACACCATTTTAGGGTTTAGGGTTCGGGTTAGGGTTTAGGCTTATTTGTGCTCGATTTTAGGGTTTAGGGTTTAAGGGTTAGGGTTTTGAGACATGATTTTAGGGTTTAGGTGTTAGGGTTTTGAGGCATAGTTTTAGGGTTTAGGGGTTCGGGTTTTCGGTACCGATTTTAGGATTTAGGGTTTTTTTGATTGATTTTCGAACCTCGATCCCTCGAAAAACATGAAAAATTTGATTTTTTGGATTGATTGGGCATTTCTTTCATGAAAATTCTTATTTTTTTTCTGAATCCGTGGATTTTGCCAATATCAGATTGTTTCAAGAGTTGGGACGGTTACACAGACGCGGATGTGGAAGATGTTCGAACCAATTGCCCGACGACATGTAAGGCGTATGAAAAAGGTGGCATGATGCAAGTACTTAGAGCTTGCCCCTTGGCCTGTGGCACATGCGTTCAAGCAAAGGATTTCTCTTAACATATGATTTGATTTTTTACTGTCATCTTTGAAATATCTCTGAATTTTTCATTTTTCAGGAGCCGACCACTATTGGTTTATGTCCGTCCACAAACGTATGTACTTGCCAGCATGGTTGGCCAAAGGTCGGCTTGGATTGCCCGGAAGATGGTCTTGAAATCTGTAGGATATGCTCGGGAGCCTACCATATGGAAGTGAATAATGTTACTGGTCACGATGTTTGTGTTCCTAACGTTCATTGAAGGATTTTTATTTTGTAGTATGTTTCTGAAGGTTAAGTCGTAGCAAGAAATACAGTAATTAATTGAAAATGTATGAAAGATTAAAAAGTGATTAAACATGGTTCATTCATTTATTCTGCTCATTTTATTTGTATGTTTCCAGGTATGCGTTTGTGAGAACGGGATACCAAAAACACATGAAAATGGATGCCGGGAACACGGAGCGAACATTTGCCACGAATGTACCGGTGCATTTCACATCGAGGGAGATAATTGCGTGCAAAATGTCTGCACGTGTGATAACGGGATTGCTTCCAGTGGTGCGGGTTGTGCCGTCCACGACTCCGAGCATTGCGAGTCCTGCGATGCTTACTCCACCATGCGCAAGGATGGGGAGTATTATTGTAGATGGATTATCAACATTGACAATAACCTGCTCGCGGAGGTCGGTTTGGCCAGCTCTCCTTCTGATTGCATTGGACAGGTCCTTGCAGCACGTCAAGTTGAAGATCACGCGTGCTTCGGCGCAGATCTCGCTACGTTGCAATACGCCGCCTGGAAGCCCGATACCAGCGGTAAGTGTTTTTGTGAAATGGAAACCACCCGTGAGAACAGACTCGACAAGCTTGAAGATCCGCGTATTTGCATTCTTGATGAACACATGTCGGCGCATGCTTGCGAGCGCAACGTTGTCCAATGTCCAGCATCAGATGAAATCTGCGATTGCACAAACATGTGTTCCGAGATGTACCTACCAGGCTCTGCCTGCAACTGCGATCAGGGGAGGGCCTGCTGCCGCGGCGGGTCGCGTGATACCTTCACCGAGGTGTGTACGGATGTGCATCACCCTATTGAGTACGATTACGGCTGTCCGTTGTTCGAAACAGGTGAGCGGTCATGTGGTGAGAACTGGGGTATTCCGGACGACCGTGAAGTGTTGGAAGACGAAGGCGGATTTGATTCGCACAAAGATTGTTGCATATGCGGTGGCGGTGATAAATGTATGATTCCGGCGGTGCTCCCGCCATTTTTCTACAACGAGGACGTGCTTTTCCCCTCTGGCTACGAAGGTGAGGGCGAGTACAGTCACACCATTTCAATGATTGAATGCCCACCGCCCACGTGTTATTGTGATAACGGTATCCAGGCTGTTGGACCAGCTTGTCCAAGGCCGGAGCAGAGATGCATGGCATGCAACGTTGGTTTTCATATTGTCGATGATGAGGGAACCAGGCCTGGCGTTTGCGAGCAGAACATCTGCACTTGTGAAAGCGGCACACCCGTCAATGGGACCGATTGCGTGGTGCATGAGCAAAATAACTGCGGGGTGTGCAACCTTGGTTACCATCTGGATAACGTCACGGTGTTCAAACCCAAACCGGTCAAACCAAAACGACTTGCAGAGAATCGCACAAGCAGCATGTGGGACGGATTTCTATCGGTGTTCTCTTCAAACCAGGATGTGAAACATTACGACAACAGTACATTATCTCGCGCGTTGCAAGAGGAGCAGAAACCGTTCTCATGCCAGCCGAATAGATGCGTCTGCGAAAACGGAGAACCAGCGGAAGATGAGGGATGTTTCGCGCACAGGGGAAACATTTGTAAATCTTGTAGAAGAAAGGATTTTTGATTTTTTTTCGTTTTCATTGGAGAAATTTGAACATCATGTTTGTTTTTCTTTTTTCAGGCGACACTGGGTTTCATGTAGATGAAGATAGTGATTCGGCGACGTACAAGCATTGCCTCCCCAACATCTGCACGTGTCAAAACGGTACGGCCCACACAGGGGTGAATTGCTACGAGCATGAAAAGGAGCTCTGTGAAAGTTGCGACCTTGGGTACCGCAAGGAGGGGGATGTATGCACGCGGATCTGTTTCTGTGGCAACGGAACCGTGAATGAAGATTTATGCCCAAACGGCGATGAACCTGACACGCCACATTCCCTCACCACTTGCGGCGTGTGCAACGACAAGTTCGGACTCCACCAGTTCATCTGCGAGCAGAAATACTGTGTCTGCGATGGCGGTATCCCCGCGACGGAGGAGATGTGTGAGGTGCATCGATCCAATACCTGCGCGGAATGTTTTGTCGGCTATACCATGAATAATGAAATAGATCGAGATTGTATAGAGCACGAGTGTTGGTGTGATCACGGCATCGGTACACGCGGTGCAGAGTGCCTTCCAAACGGCACGCATATCTGCAAGGAATGTGAGCTATCTCATGAGTTGCGTGGTGAGCCGTTTCAAACGAGGTGTGAGAAATTACTCTGCAATTGCATCGGCGGTAAACCAGTGGACGATGATGATTGTGATGAGTCGATCGTCCCTCGTCTGCCTTGGCAAACGGTAAGCATGTGTAAATATTGCGTCGACGAGCTCGGCTATCATAAAATCGCTAATTTCCAGCAGGTCGATAAATACGTTGAAATCAACAACGCTTCCTTCGCTGATACCGTGTCCAATTGCGATCTTAATCAATGCACATGCAGCTCCAACTTCGGTTTCGGCGCGCAGGGGACATTTTGCCCAATACACGGGAACGAGTCCTGCCACCCATGTTTTCAAGGCTACTCAAGAAATGAAGACCTCCTCTGCGAGGTGGCAGAGGACTACCTCGATTCGCGACCGCCGTGGAACAATCCAAAGTTGTGCATCCCCAACCCCTGGAACTGCGTTGAATATGGTGAAGAAAAAGGCTGTTTCGCATACTCACAATACCAAGATTCCATGACCGCAACCCTCTCCCTAAATTACAACAACACCGCTATCACATCCGGAACCCTCGTCGCAATCATCGGAAATATAGACTGCATCGGCGCACCCTGTTTCAACGGCGATTTAGGCACCATCCGTGGAATTGGTTCCATCACGGATGGAGTCACTACCAATGGTCCGTTTTTCAAAAATGTTTTTTGGTTTTAAACATTTTCATCATTTTTTCATCAAAAAAAAATAATTTTTTGATGTAGGTACGCATGTTTTCAACATGTCAATTTATACGGGAACCATCCGAACGTTCGGCATGCCATTTGAAGGACCCGTTCGATGGATATGGCACCCGGAGCGGGGAAGCGAGCATTGTCTACTCACACAAGGTAAATATAGATTTATAATATTTAGCGATAGATTGAACAAATTGAAATGAAAATGATATTAGGCTCATTTTGATTTTAACATTTCAAATTTTGGTGTGGAGGTGTTTGCGGGTGTAAAACATACGAAGTCTATTGGACCGGGAGTACTTTTCCAAATGTCAACAAGGATGACCGGGGCAACAGCACCCACCCCCTCGCATTGACGGGCGTCAGCGCAGAGGATCAATGCGATAACATCTGCCCGGATTGGCGGTTGACATTTCGTAACGAGTCGCATCCATTGTACGCGTGGGTAGCCTCCAAAAGATTGATGTCCCGCCATGAAGAAGACGGCGAGTGGGCCCTGGAATTATACCAGGGATTGCATAGGGGTCAGCCAAGTATTACTCAAGATTTAATCGATATAATGTCATGCCTTTGCGTGAAGTGTGGGTTACTGTGGGAAGCAGCTTCGTTGGTTTGTCCATACATTATTACTGGAACGACTACTACCACAACTACTACTACAACCACCACAACAACTACAACCACCACGACGATGACCCTAACTCCATATCGACCACCAACCCCTGCACCTACCCCAGGTAAAACAAGTATATATTTTTTTCAATCCCAATTCAATTCAATTCAAAATCTAGACGATATCATGAAAAATTTATGATTTTTGAATTGAATCGGGACTAAAAAATTCAAAATCAATCAAATTGTACATTTTTCAAAAAATGAAAAACATTTTTTGAGCAGAAATGTTTCATTTGAAAAATGAAAAAATCACCCATTTTGTTTTTTTCAATCCCAATTCAATTCAAAATCGTGGCTTTTCATCAAATCCGAACTTTTTTCTTCAAATGTATTTCTTTTGTTTGAGCCCCGCCAACACCAGCGCCAACTCCAGCACCTGAAACCCCACCACCAGCCAGTCGATTTGCCACCACCACCCTCCCGCCTGTCATTGTAGAGGTCCCTGCCGTTGAATTATCAGTTCAAAAAAGGGAATTTGTAAAGAAATTTATTCTTGTATTTTAAGTATGATCAAAATGATGGAGGCATGATGCAGCAGATTTCGATTTTAAAAAAATGTATGTGAAATATTTTTTTGATGAAAAATGCGAACTATTCGATTTTCTGTGTAATTATTGTGTTTTTGTATTGTTTTTTTTTTGAATTTAGGTAAGTTTGAGTGGTTCAGATGATTTTGTGGACACGATGGCAAATGATCCCCTATTATGCGAAGAGACCATGCTCGTAATGGCTAGGGTTTTATTGTTGTTTTTTGTTTATTTTTGAAAAATAATTAACAAAAAAATGCGAAAATGAGCAAAATTTGGTGCATTTGTTTTTCAAAAAAACACATTAATTTTTTATGTTTCATTTTTCAAAAATGTTTTTTAAAAAATGTTTGAAAGTGTTTTGAATTGAAAAATGATTGTATCATATATCATTTGCATCGTTTTGTAGATTTAAATTGTTTTAAATTATTTTTTAGGTTGCTATCGTGAAAAGGCTTGGTGAAGACGTCGTCGTGATTGAAATTCATTGTGAAGTAGTTGACGTCGGCGTACGTCGTTTACAGGCGCAGAGACGTTCGTTGAACGTCGAGTATACCGTTGAAAAACCCAAAGACGAGGAAAAAGCGAAAGAGCAAGAAGCTGCAATGACGGAGCTTGTTCGCCAAATGGATTCGAATTATTTTTTTAACATGTTGGATTTGATTAAAAAAGATATATTTTACAGGTTACAACACATTTTACCTCCGGTATTTAACAATAATTAGGTTGAAAAAGTTGAGGAGCAAACCGCTTTTATTCAAGAAGTTGTTGTGGCCACACAAGAGGTTGCCAAGCAACAAAACAAAACTGTTGAGATCAAACAAGAAGATTTGGTCGTCGAGGTTCAAGAAAGAATTGTTTTTTTGCATGAATAAAGTTTTTGAAGGTTATTGTTTTGAAGTTTGTTCATGTTTTTGAAAAAATTAGGTTGCTCCGCCAGTGGAGAAAGTTGTGGAAAAAACTGTTCCAGCGCCAGTTCCTGAGAGCGACATAAAATACAAAGCCGTTCAAAAACCTGACGACCCATTCTCATTTATGATTCAATATGTTTGAGAAAGGTGTTTTGAACAACATCAAGATTTCAAACGTTTTGGCACGTGAATACCATCAAAATGTATGATGGAAAGATGGCATGTTCTTACGCCATTTTCAACAAATGTTTCAAATCAATTGGGATCATCATTTTTCAAAATTTCTTTGAATTATTGCACCGTTTTCTCATTTTCATGAAAACAAATGCATCATTTTTGTTTTTAGGTAACCGTTGAGTCGTTTAAACCGGCACCCTCGCCGATTGTGACGTCAACAACAACAGAAGCGTTGCGTGCCAGCGCTGATAGAATCAACCCATTGATTCTCATATTTTTACTATTTGCACTATCAATTTATTACTAATTATATTTCTCTTCGCACAAGAACCTTTATTTTCGAGAGTAATTCATTACCTTGGACGCATACCATTTCTAAGATTTAAGAAAATTATGGTGATACCCTATGTAAGGGATGTGTCTTATATTATTGTATGCGATTGGTACCAATCCTTTGCAATATAATCATATTTTTTGTGTTTGATGTTGATTGTAGAATGTTGGTTCAGCAGGTGTTGTATGTTTTTTTTTGAATCGGCAGATGTTTTTATGTTTGTGTAATTATTTTGGTTCATTTTATTTTTTGAATAATTAATGACTAACTTCGCGGGATTGGGTTGCATTGGAGTGAGAGGAGTTGGGGCGTCTAAATCTACATGACCACCCGCTTTTCATTTCCTTACTTAACGTTCTAAGTCTATAATTATATATTATCATCTACCTAAATTAAAATATTTTCTCTCTTTTTCTCAGTTTCATTATATTTAACCAAGAAAAAATAGTTTCAAATAAAAAAGAAGACGTATTTAAAGAGCAAATATGTTCAGAGCATTACAGTACATGGAAGGTCAGCGCAAGGGCGACCAGCGTGGTATTTTCTTTTTTATTTGTTGAAAACATTACAAAAAAAATAAGCATGGGGGTCCAAAGTTGGTCCATTTTGAGGCAAATTTACGCAGTTTTGCAAATTTTTACATTGTTTGAATTTTACAAAACATTTTTTGGTTTTATAAAATTTTGTGAATTTATAGAATCAAGAATTCAAAATAAATGATATCAAATTTTCAATTTTTTGTATCAAAAACCATGCATTTTTATAAAATTTTGTGTTTATGCAGTCTCTTTCAAATTGATAAAATTGTTTTGAGGATGCGCGAATTTGAATTTGGCTGACACGGAAACTACGACGTCCAGTACGACTGGCCAACCCTCTCCGCTTGCCGATTCTATCCTGAGTTTCGATACGACCCAAAGTGTGGAGCCGTCGCCAAGCGGCAGCAAGGGTTTTTCCTTGGCTATTGTCGAACGCCCGAAGTCCCCGAAGCGTCAGCAGGCGCAGCCAGTTGGTAAGAAATACAGCGCTTTGTCTGATTCTCTCGACAGCTTCGGTGCTGGAGCTCGTCCGCTTCATGAACTCCTCGAGGTAATATTCTTTCAACACAGACTTGAAATTAAATTGTACCGACAAATCATATATTTCCAATGTCATTTGTATAGGCGTCCGCTGAACGCCCGATGAGCCCCGCGCCTCTTGCCTTGTTGAATCCAAACGCCACACCGTTTGTAAGCAACTGTTTCGGTTCCAAGAGCCCGGAGCGCCCTCGCATTTCTAACACTGAACGAGGTATTTTCTTTCAAACATACAAAAATCGTATATTACTAGTTTGAATTTTGATTTCAATTTTCATTTTGAAAGGTGGTCGAGGTTTGCCGGGAGGAACGGATTATAATTGGCGTCATTATGGACTCACTACTCCGCCGGGCTTCTCGAGCGAACCTTTGTCTAAGAAAAGGATAATTATCACACGATTTTTTCTGCGGGAATGCACAAGAACACTAGAATCTTCTTGAAATCGGGTTGCGGCAACGTCAAAAATGGAAAATTTAAAGATTCGGTTTGAGCATTTTTTATTCTCCCAAAATTCAAAAATTCTTAAAAAATCAAATTTTCAAATTTCATTTTCCATGTTTACTGGATTACGTTCATTTTTCTTATTTTTTCATGTTTTTTCATCATTTTGTTAGGCTGATCGAACCCGCAATTGACTACGTTCCGGAGCATCGTTTTGTTGAACCGTATTCCCCGATGCCGCCGCCACCCGTGCGCCAGTCTTCTTTCCAACACGGTCTAAGAAAAGAATTTTTGTTGTTTTTTTTCATAATGATGTGCACATTTTGATCGATGCTTTTATTTTTTTGATTGCTTTGAGGTTATTGTCCCCATCCGTCCTCTTACCAAGACATGCCGTATGTTCAAAACCCTCCACCGATGCATACTCCTGTATTATTTTCTGTCCTTTAATTTTTTTAAGGTATTATAAATATTCATCTAAATCATCATATTTCGTGTTATTTAGGCTCCGAATTTTACCAGGCAGGAGCAAGCGTTGTACCATAACACCGCACCGGCGCCGATCCAAGATCCGCGTACTTGTCAAATTGGGCCGATCAAGAATTATCTCGTGCCGAATCCGGTATGTTTATTTTTTATTTTTATGCATGGCTTGTCTTGTGCGTGCGTGCAAAGACTCAAGATAAGTTGATGATCTGCCAGCCAATAAACTTGTACATTAGCCAGGCGCCATTGAATTTGTATACATAAACCCATGATGAGCCCGCGCCCGTGAAGCTCTCTTTTCAGACCCAACTGTTGATGGCCCAACCAAACTAAATATAATAGCATTCATGAATTATTTACATAACTATGTAACTGATTTGAAATGTATGCATCAGCGCGAAATGATTTTTTGGATAAAGCAGGCTGTCGGCGCGCCACGACGCCGTGAAAAAAATTTCCGCACGCAAAGCGCATCGACTCACCCGGCTGTGGGGGAAAGGAAATTGAGAGCGGCGTATCAGACTCCAAATGAAGAGTGTGACCTTTTTTATTTTATTGAGCCAGCGCGTCTGCGATGTCGTTGGCAGTAGATGTCTCATTGATTTAGCGTTCCGCCGAACTCTGCCAGACGCGATTGCCGTTGTCCAAGTCAACCGCCGCTTAATTATCGCACAGAGGAAGATTGCAACAATGGTCGAGGAATCCCTGCAAGATTCCTCGACCAGGCGGAATCTCTTACGGATGGGGAATTTTACGATGGATTAGCGATTGCTCACCTCAAAAGCATGGCTTTAATTGCTCTCCAGAATCAGCCCCGCACCCAGCACGCGCGCGGAACTCGCGCCGACCGTATCGATTCGCGCAGCTTCGAGGAAATGAAATCCAGTGCGGCTTTGGTCAGTATGGAGCGCTTGCCTCGGCGCTGGCAGCAGGTGCCTCAATTATTCAGCGCTCCACCGAATTCTGCCAGGCTAGAGCACTGTTGGCTCGCGTTTGGAAATGAAAGTTTTGTTTTTGTCAGGACTATCCGAGCCCGAAACATTCCGAAGCAGACAGCATCCCGCAACTTGTCCAAAATCCTCTGTACACCCAATTTTCATTTTTTTGTCTTCAATTCAAAACAATTGTGTGATATCAATGTAATCATTATCTAGGTTGGAGGGTGGCTATAAGCTATTTCTCGGTGGGCTCACTCGCGATACCACGGATCAGATGTTGTTTGACCATTTCACGCAGTATGGCGTGCTTGACGATTGCGTTGTGATGTTTAAACGCTGTTTTGGGTAGATTTTTTGTTTTTTACATAAGAAATGATGGTTTTTGATGTGTAATTTTTGGAAATGAGGTTTGTGACGTTTCGATGCAAAGACGCTATGTTTGCAGCCGTCAAAGACGTCCATTTCATCGATGGCCGTATGCAACTTTTTTAACATTTTGATAGAAAAGTTGAGAAAAATGATTTAATTTTGTGTGTTTCAAGGTAAAATTGATGTAAAATGTGCCGTGCCACGTGAGAAGATTACATCCAACAAATTATTCGTTGGCGGTCTCACCCAGGAGGTCCACACCCGCGATCTTGCCGAGTATGTGCAAAAACATTTTTTTCAAATATTGGACCAAAATTACAAAATGTTTTAGATTCATTTTTTTGATTTGATACATTCTTTCTTTTGTTTTGAATTCATATTTTTGTCAATCTTTGTTTCGATTTTAAAAGGTATTTTGCACAGTATGGAAGGTTGATTGATTGTCGTGTGATGATTGATAAAAAGAACGA
>JACLAD010013329.1_pt1 | contig 10048 bp, 4 predicted proteins | sample 8027901 | NCBI WGS metagenome assembly JACLAD01 (sample SAMN15725071, study PRJNA655200) | protist metagenome | isolation source: fluorescence activated cell sorting (FACS) single amplified genomes of... | place: Spain: Blaines Bay Microbial Observatory, Mediterranean Sea | collected 2016-07-05
TTCCTGTTCCAAAATTAGAAACACTTATGAAGTGGTCCCCTCAAGCAGTCAAGTAATTGTCGGCTTCAGTAAATTCAGGAGTGTGAGTCCACAGTAGGAATTGAACTGGTGGCAGTGAGTGACATAGACGTATACCTAAGCAGCTCACGGTGGGCACCCTTTGCGGATGTTATCCGTCCTCTAAGAGCACTTGCCCGGTGCTACCGCACTCGTGGCGCTATGGTATACTAGACACTGTATATATACATATATCTGATACTAAGGTGCCCTCTGGTCCAATGCTGCTGCTACAACCAGAGTGTCCTGCGTAACTTCGAAGAGCCTTGTCTCTTCAGCGTCCGTACTCCTTCCATTCTACTTGAGATTAGGAGGTGTTTAGACGTCTTGTTTATATGCCTTCGCGCACTACGTCAGTGGTAATTAACTTGTAAACACATAGGTAGTCCAGTAACTTGGTTAGTATCCCTCTGGTTACTGGTTTAGTGAAGATGTCAGCTAGGTTAAACTCTGACTTTTTGGGTGCAAAAACCACGTATCCTAGCCTAGACACTTCCTTGTTAAAGTGGTAGGGTAGATATACGTATTGGTTACCAGTAGATACAAAATCTTCTACTGTAAGTGACAGGGCAGCGTTATTGTCACCGTAACAGAGGGTAGGGTGTGTTATGCTGTCACTCTCCTCTAACTCAGCCAGTAGCTGTCTGAGCCAGACTATAGCTTTTGCACACTCACACATAGCCATGTATTCGTTATGGAATGCATTGAGGCCTACGTGGTTGAGCTTTTTGCTCACAAACATGATGGGGCCTCCATGGTATATGATGTTGTACCCGTATTGGGCCTTGCCGTCAGACGGGTCAGGTTTGTTTGATGCATCGACAAATGCTATTGGGGATGCATTACCTTTATGTGAAAAGCGGAGACCGAGTGTTTTATGGTCTCTAAGCCATGCTATCATGTGCATGGCTGAGCTCCATGCCAGCTCACTAGGTCTAGCCATGACACGACATAGCATACTAACCCCTACCATGCAACAGCAGAACACATTCCTAGCGGCCCATAGGAGGCATCCCATTGCCTTCTGATAACCCCTAGCTAGTACCCTTTTAGCCTCCTCATCACTTACGCTCTTATCATCCTTGGATAAGAACACGGTGTCAGGGAACGGAGTCTCCTTCACCTTGGATGGGAGGTGTTCCTCAAATAAGGATACCACTGTGTCTACGTAGTGCGACATGGTCAGGGTCACTTCATCACCCTCCTCGTTCACGTCACGCTGCACTCCCAGCACATTATCACTTGACACATCACGCACGCCCCATTTCTCATCCATGGTGTCACGTATGTACCTCATCATGTCCTCATCATCACCAATCATATCGACATCATCAGTGTAGATGAGGGCAATGGATGTTACTGTAGATGACAGAGATCCATCGCGTGTGATGATTGATCGTTTAAAACGGAACAGACATGGGTCCATGATACATCTGTGACATGACCATCGGTATGTGATGGGGCCGGTGTCATTGTTAATTGTTACATCCTTATTAAAGGTTTTAAGGATAAACTCATCACGGTGTTTGTTCCAATTTCTTGAACCAGACGGTAGACCGTAGATGTTTTTGACTATGACACAGTTTAGAGGGATCAGCTTACCACTAGAGTCTACTACGTGGTTGCCCTCACTGTCAGTTTTGTACTGTTCAAAACCTGGTGGATATTTCACAGATATATATCTGTTTTTGTCCAGGTCAGCGTGTAGGTAGGCTTGTGTGATGTCAAATGAGAGGCGTTTCCATTTATGTTTGACAAGTAACGCTTGCATCAGACGCATTGAGTGTTGATTGGGTGATGCGGCAAATGTTTTGTCATAATGGACACCCTGTTTGACATTGCCTGAGTGACCGGCTAAACAACACCTGACCTTACAGCGCTCGAAAATGTTGTTTTTCGTTTTAATAACAAAACCCACTGACAGGTTAATGGGAGGAGGGATGTTAGCTGCCTGGAGTTCATCTATGGTATATCCGTGTTTTATAACCCCTAACTTTGTCAGCCCTTCCCACTCATCATATGAGGCGTCTACCCAGTCGTACCCCATGGTTGGATGTGTCCATGCCTCGAGTGTATTCTTAGGGGGAGGCATCTGACCCTGGGCAATAGCCTTTTCCCTAGCAGCCTTAGCCTTTTCCCTTGCCTTGTTCATGCGCTTAAAGGAGGGTAGGTTTTGGTTACCAAGGCAGGCCTCCATACGGATTTGGTTTAGGGTGGCCTGTAGGGCTGCCTCAATCAGGGCCTTTTCGCTCCTAGTGCGCTCATGGACATCCATTTTATTCATGCGTTGGGCTATTACATCACGCCATGATGAGCCTGTGGGTCTAGGGAACACAGTACCCACAGCCACTTTACTGCGTCCACGTGGCATGTCATCAATATCAATATCAGTGTGGAGGGTCAGCCATAGGTGGTAAGAGTCGTGGAACTCAAATGGTATACCATGATGTTTGCACACATGGGAGAATGATACAGGCTGTGTGACAGTGTACGCCTTGGGTGCGCTGTCAATGGCGTCAGCCTCATCAAACATTAGGGTTGACTCAGGGTTAGTGGTCAGGTCGATGTAGCAGGGTTCCCACATATCGCACCACTCCTTTGTGTCAAGAGGGTCACGGCCCTCATATTCATATACACCCTCCGAACCTTCTGCAATACCCTGTACAGTGTCATCAAAAGTTGTGAGACGTGTACTGCGTGTATTGTGTTTGGGCAGTGCTGGTGAGGTAGTATTAAGGGTAGGGAGGGGTTGTGGTTTCCCTTTCTTTTTCCCCTTGCGCTGTGCAACCTTGACCTTGGTCTGGTCGCCAGCGTCCTCATCAGTGGGCTGTGCTGGCGCGACTGCTGGCTCTGCGCTTATCGCCTGACAACATATTATAGCGTATGATATCATGGTTGTGTCAAGTATGTGTGGAACACGTGTTTGGTTTCGCCACTGTTAATTCGGACTCCATTTGTGGGCTCCATTGGTGTCACCATTGGGCTCCATTGAACTCCATTAGTCTCCGTTGGTGGCTCCCCATACATACCTGTCTGCTAGTCAGTGGTTTCTGTCCCTCCATGGGACCAGGAAAATTTTGGTTGTATTCACTTGTGTTTAGGAATTGAGAAATGAGTTATTATTATTATCCAACGGGTCTGTGTTGTGTTACAGTGACCAACGGGCCACTGCGCAGAGGGCTCCCCCTCCGCGGTTCTCCAACTCTCAACCTTATGCGTCCATAAGGCGCCCCGTGGGTACAACCACGTTGCTTGGGGTAGTTACCCCCTCTTCCTCAGTTGGGTGGTGTACTGCCACTCCAACCCTGTGGGTAATCCCCTCACAGGCTTAGCTCTACGGAGCAACGGTGGGTGATTCCCTCACCGACCTGAGGGCTCCCCCTCAGGATTTTCATTATAGCGGTGGGTCATACCCTCACCGACCTGAGGGCTCCCCCCCAGGATTTTTTTTATCTAAGCCATACCAATTCTTGAAGCTCCTCCTTCTTGTCAGCAGCGTCCTTGGCTGCCTTGGAGAGCACCTCAGAGTATGCGATATCCTGATATTCTGCTGATATTTCAATTGCGTTCCTGATGTCGTCCTCATACGTCTCACCCTTAACTATGTCACTTATGGGTCTGCGTTCAGCGTCACCATGTATGATAGTGGGTTGGGGGGTGGGGGGTGTTGCTGTTGGCCTGAGAACCCCCGTTGTTTTGTCGACCCTGTAGTGCCTACCCTCGCTGTCTATCAACTCTGGTCCTATCGTGGATCTACCCTGGGGTAAGGGTATGTGGTCATCACGCAGGGTAGGGTGGATGATGGGCAGGCGAGGGTCATCGGATTTAGGCTGTTTGGTCTCAATCATCTCTGGGGCGGTTCTTAGTTGGCCAGGGGCAATGCAGTCAGGGAGGTGGAGGATGAGGTCAGGGCTGGCACAGTCAATTTCTGTGGCACAGCGACGGCGAGTTGAGGGTAAGGGTGGTAGGCGTAGGAAGTGGGTGTAATTCATTCCTGGTCCTAATGTGTATGACACATAACTTTTGGACCTACTCTTGGAGTTAATGATGGGGTCCCACCAGATGGGTTGGTCCTCAAACATCCCTACTGCCACACACCACCTAGTCTTGGGTCCTATGTGTGAACCCTTGACGTGTATGTCGTGTACCAGTGCTGGGCTGCCAACGGGAACATACTCCCCTAGGCGTTTGTCGCACAGTGCACGTGATATAAACCCTCTAGTCAGAATTTCCCTTGGTCTGGGTCTGTCACCGTCAATAGGGACGGCAGGGTGGTAATTGATTTTTGCGAAATATCCCCAACAAAAAACGACATCAAGACTGGCGCGCTCCCACCAGGATGGTGGCAGGTTGCGTTCCATGAGTGTGGCTTTGAGGAGAACCTCGAACAAACCCACAGCTCTTTCCCCCCTAGCTACCTCCTCCTTACGGTCGGGGCAGCCATACCTCATTCTGACCCTGGCACGTTTTGCCATTGCTTGCCATTTGGCATTTTCATAACCCCATTCTCCCGCATTGTCAGTACTGATGACTGATACTATGGGGTATGGTAGGTCGTCGTAAATTGGGTTGCCCCTAAGGTCAGATATAAAATCTTCTATTGCGTCGTAAACTTGGTCACGGGAGTGTATAGGGATTCCCTCCAGGGTCTCTGAGGCTACGTCCATCAGGATAATCTCGTACAGGCTCCCCTCGAGACTCTGGACGTCGGGAGTGAGGATGTCCATTGTCCATAGGTACCCTGGTCTGATCTCCTTATAGGGGTCGACCTTTTTGTATATCTTACGCATGGCCCCACCGGCCATTTTGCAAATGGGGCACTTGGGGTTTGACCCCATGTGACAAAAATGGTTGTGTTTGTCCACGAATGACATGCGATTAATGCCCCTCTTAGATATACGTGCCGTTGCACCCCTAATTTCGGCCATGCATGGGTGATGCATTAGGCTGCCGGTCGGGAATGCTTTGGGATTAGGGATCTCTGGGATCGTGGGGTGGTCCCCTCTAACCCCAGGCAGGGGTCTCGTTTGACACGGTTTACACTGATCGTCTGACTGGTGACGTGTGTTCTGTGTGAGGGTAGGGTCAGGGTAACGGTCGCCCTCTGTGACCTCTACAAGCTCGTGCCCATGTGGTAGCCATGGCACCTCTGACATCCCAGGTGTGCCCTGACATGGCTCACATGTTCCTAGACCCTGGCCTGGTGGGTCAGGTGAATAATTGTTAGTAGGGGCACTCTTTGTGGGGTGCGGTCCCCTCGAACCCTCGGCCTCGTTGCTGCCGCCATCAGTCTGGTCCTCTGCCCCACGCAGGTATGGAGATACCTTGCATTCCTGCACACATTCGTGCTCAACTAGGAACGCATGCATGGCCCTGGCCTGCGTCTCATTCATGTGGGTATCTCTCCACCTCTCCACGGTCCCCTTGTCCTGATACTTCAGGACTTTCCCTATGTGTCTAGCTAACGCCCTTTCGTCAGCCTTTGACATACCTCTGGATGGCATGTAAAACATGTGCCATCCTCCAGACCCTATCCAATCGTATAGCAGTGGGATACGAGCCTCAGGGACACCAGGTTTGGGTTCCCTATACAACTCTGACACACCACCCTCGTAGTCAGGTTGGCGTAGCAAGATGTTAAATTTACCGTACCTAAAGAATTCATCCGGGGATAGGAGTTCCTTAGATAATTCTGGTACAGAGGTTGTGTGTGGCATTATGAAAGGGGTTACAGGGGCAATATTATCATACCCTGCCATATTGTATACAAGGCATGGTAGGGCTCCCTGTTTTGAGGTACGCATGCGTGGTGCGTCTTTGGTTGCAGTGCCTATGGTGGCATGGGAGGGCCTAGAGTTGATCATAAAGGGTTCTACATCAGTGTATAGGAAGGTGTTAGTAGCACCTGTGTCAAGAGTGATGCGCCTGATCCTATACTCTGGTCCTAACCATGATGGGAGGCGCGTCTGACAGAACCTGTCAATGGCCTCTATCTTATCCTTAGCTAGGAATGCATGCTCTGACGGCATGGTGTCAGGTGTGACATCGAATGGGATGCCACACTCAATCAGCATGGCATGTACTGCACTGTCTATCGACACGGACGTGCATAGCGGGATGCCAGAATTGACGCATGATCGTAGCATGTTGTCATCCCTATACCCAGGGAGGCTACGGAACCATGTCAGGTAATCGTCAGGCAACCCTTGCACTCGAACGCTCTCGAGTGGCACAGTCATGCGTGTCCATGTGATAGGTGTGTGAGCCTCGTATTTACATGTGAGAGGGGGCCTGCGCCCACCACCATTCGTGGTGACCTGCGTGTTCCACAGTCCTAACCACGAGTACAGTGCATACGGTCTCTGTGGTGGACCCATCTCACTATTGCTCACTACAAAACCTATCTTATGTAACTCCCCTACTGCCGGGTCCCTCCAGGGTAGTCTCTGAACCTCTCCTGGTGGCTCCTTAACCCAATACTCCTCCGGCACCAGCTCGTCTAGTACAGCGTAGTCTGCTGCAATAGGGTGATACCCTGCTGTACATACAGCAGCAGGGAATTTAAAATGTGACGCACGCTCGCCACACTTTTTCCTGTGGAAGCCTACTATAAATAAGCGTTTCCTGTTGGATCCATCCCCGTACTTCCATGTCGGCAAACCGCGACACAGAAACAGATAATACATGGGTGACAACGCATGCATCACCTTTTCAATTTCAGCACCTCCGTTAGTGTGGTTAGCGCCCTCAGACATCTCTAATTTAACAGAGTGGGGCTGTGAGGTGAGGATTTTGGATGTTTGGGCCACAAACATCCAGCCTGTTTTGTGATGCTCGCCTGCAGGGAGGTTTTTGGACCTGGGTCCTGAGCCTGAGTACGCCTCGCAGTTTTGACCTGAGGACATATACATAGGTGTGCGCTGTTTTAAAAAAATCCACCTCAAAGGTGTCACCTAAGCAGGGGGTCGCGGTTAGGTCCTCCCACATCGCCTGCTTTACAGGGTCAGTCTCCGTGCCCCAGATGGGGGTGAACCCTGCCCTGATGGAGCCTATCGTGCACACGCAGCCACCTGCAGATAGTACAGCTACAGAGTAGCTTGGCATAACTTGCCTACAGCGCTTTCTACATGTATGTACATCATGCATGTTACGCCATTCATGCATGTAAGTAGCAAACCTGTCATCCCTGTCACAGTACGCTTTGGCCAGGTTGAACTGTAACCTGATGCCGTTGTGATGATCGACTGTGGGGGTAGTAGGGTGATATAGGGTTCGCTTAGATGATGGGTTGGATATATCATATATTTTTGAGTATGTATTGCCCTCCATATATTCTCGAGGAGTGAGTGAGAAGCTCATGAGGGCTCGTTCGAGATCATCTATGTTAGTTGGTCGAGCAGCAGAGTTAATGAATGAGTCGCTCCATGAGTGTGGGGACTCTGGTGAGGGGTCGAGGGTTGTGGTCATGGCATGTTCCTCTATATGAGCTATGGCATCATGTATGTTCATGTCACACACAGTATTGGATGTGGCGACAGGGACATCATGCTTAAACATGCTCCAGAAACCACTCCCCTCGAGCCACCCCTATATCTGCTGCTCTTCGTACTCCTGCGCAGGGGGTGGGCACGCTTCGTCCTGTGCTGCAATCGCCTCTGCGAGCATGGCTCGCATACCCTGAGCTCGCTGCTGCTTGGCTGCTGGTCCTGCAGCAGGGCGACGTTGAGAGCGCTTCTTTCCTACATAGGATTTTGCAGCGTTAGCCATGAATGCTTCGTAATCGTTCATGTCGATGTCATCATGGTCATTGTATGATGCTTGTATTTCATCATCATATGTGTTGTCATCATCCATGTGAACATCATGTGCTTGGGGAGCATCGGGGCGTCTGAAGGGTTGCTCCTTACCATCGTACATGGTGAGCTTACCATTGCGCTTACCCTTACCGATGCATGATAGGCACAAGGTCTTATTCTGCGCTAGACCCTGAGCCTTATACCCCTTAGCATGACATTTCCCCTGAGCAGGTCTCGTTGGTCTTGCTTCGGCGCTATATGCCCTGCGATAGGGCATGCTGGCTGTGCTCCGACCAAAGTGTCTCGCAGCGCTTGGACCTGCAGAAGGGGGTCGAGGGTAAAGGCTACCACTACGGCCTCGACCCTTGCCCTTGCCTTTGCCTCCATATGAGCGCTCGTGTGGCCTGCCCCTACTCCACATGGCCTCGAGCTTTTCCTCCTCGTAATCCCTGCACTGTTCCTCGATATAATCATAACTCTCATCATCATGCATGTATGTGTCGAATGCATGGTATTGATCATCGTTTGGGTCATCCTCATCCTCATGCATCGATGCATCATGTGCTTGCATGGCATCTCTCGTATGGTCAGGCCTACCCTTTGCGATGCGTATGATCTCAGTGAGTAGCTTATCGAGGTGAGTATTACAATAGTCGGGGTCATCCCCACCATCCAAATACTTGTCATATAGGGATGCATATTGTGGTACGGTGTGTAGCCTATCAATGATGGGCTTACCACTCAAGCCCCATATCAATTTTATGGCGGAGTTGTTGCATTGGACTATTTGTTGTTTCACCATTGTGGCAACGCTGACAAGGTCATTTTTGGGAGTGAAGTATTTATCACTACCATATATAGCCTTGGTGAGTCGACCTGAGTGAGTGGATGAGGCTGGCTCGTATAAGCATATGAGTGAGAAGAAGAGATATACCCCATCATTGGGGTATGCAATACGCTGGTCCTTCTCTGACGTGGCATACTTGCCGACCTCGAATCGGCTTTGTGTACGCTCGATTATGCCAATATCATGCTTCAGTTCCTTGACGAACTGATTGTATAGCATGAGGGATTGGCTTGCATACTTGTGTCTACACACGGGGTTCACACCCTTGTATCCATCATGTATGGAAGGTGGCTCGTAGTGCAAGCCAGTCTTCGTATCTTTATCATGGGCTACGCGCTCAAGGTAAGGGATGATATCTGCATAATCCACAATGTGTGTTTTTGCATATCCCAATGTTACCTTGATGAGTGATACCCCTTTGTCTTTGCCCAGTTGTTTGGGGAGACTCAGAGGGATCGACTCATTGGGTGTGTGTGTCGAGGTGGAGTGCATTCCCGATGTGAAGTGGGAAATGATCTCTTTCTCGATGCGTTTGAGATCCCTCTCCCATCGGGTGAGGTTACCATCTAACGCCTTTATCTGATCCTCGATCGTTCGATCAGGGATTGTATACAGGCTCTGCTGTTGTTCCAGCTCGAGCTTACGAGTGTGTGTACTCGTTACACGTGACTCAATATCATTAGTAAACTTTCGTTTACTCACGATAAATGCCTCATCCGATGTGAATCGGAGTTTGGCCTCGATACGCTTGCCAATGAGTACATCTTGGGAAGATGCTTCTTTGGCAATATGGGATACACCATCATGAGTGTTTTTGAGAGTATCGATGAGTTGTGTGAGGTGAGCCTTTATATCCATGGTGTATGCATGCAATTCATTCATTGCTTCGCGCATCGCTTCGCTGCTTTCCTTCCTGGCATTCAGTGCAACATGGTGGGAGAAGCTAGCTATGCTATCAATCGCCGCATCTCGCTCCCTGCTCCTGTGAGGATAACCTGGGAGCCTGCACAAGATTGCGCGATCAAGTTCAGTGTCGACTGACGCGGATCTCTCAATCGCAAGTCTAAGCTCATGGCCGTGGGTGACTTCTCTAGTTACCCCGTGCCCTGTGCCCATAACTGTCAGAACTGTAGACTCGCGTGAGCTGATCTCGGTCCTGTCTACGGCTATGTCTAGCTTGCTGGCCAGATCTTTCGCCCTAGCCAGTCCCTCATTCAACAAGCTTGATAACCCGGCGGCGCCATGCCCGGCAAGACCCATGGGAGCAGCGGCGGCTGCCATTGGCTTATCCAGGACAAATCTATTCCCGGCACCCCCGGCTATATGCATCTACATGGCTCACGCGATG
>JACLAD010001954.1_pt1 | contig 10044 bp, 8 predicted proteins | sample 8027901 | NCBI WGS metagenome assembly JACLAD01 (sample SAMN15725071, study PRJNA655200) | protist metagenome | isolation source: fluorescence activated cell sorting (FACS) single amplified genomes of... | place: Spain: Blaines Bay Microbial Observatory, Mediterranean Sea | collected 2016-07-05
ATTCAAGTCTTGCATCCAGCAAGATAAGCAAGTAGTAAAGAAGCGGCAACCTATTGCTGGTAGTCTGCGGAGCTTGTCTTTTTGTTGTTGTTATTTTTTACGGTGTACTGCTCTTTTTCGTGGCGCTCACGTGAGATAGACAAAATCTCGTGACTACTAAAGCTCGTTATCTCCTATGAACCTGTTACCTTCCGATCGTTCACCGTCAAATCCATCATTTTTATATATTCCAAGTCTGCCTCCTTTTTTCGTAGGGGAACCAGCCTTGGTAGGATCCTTCACAATATTTTTCGGGGTATTACCACTTTCTGCAAATGTGTTCTCCGCCGTAGCTCCTCTGGACAACTTGTCTTCGCCAAGTTCTTCCTCTCCGACTTGCGATTCCCCGTCAGCGGGGGCAAAGCAGTTTAATTCTTGCCCCATCCTCTGCTGTCAGCCGCGGCGCAGTTTCAGCGAAGAAGCCTACCTGCGCTCTCCGCGGCTTCCAAGCGATCGTGCATCACTTCTTTTTATTTTGCCCATGATCCTCCTCTCTCTCTAACGCATCGTCGGTGACTCGAGGCTCAGGCTCGAGGCGCAAGCACATAAAACGACTTACTCGTATTAGGCACTACTGAGACCATGACGATGCATCATTCGCGTCATCGTCATCTCACTCTCTCACTCTAGAAGATTCTATAGTCTAAGTCTATACTCCAGAGAGACCGGCGCACTCACTCCCGAGACCGGCGCACTCACCCCCGAGACCGGCGTACTCGCTCCTGAGACCGGCGCACTCACTCCCGAGACCGGCGCATCAGACCGGCGCATCAGCATGGAAGTTGCAGCAGCCAAGGTCTGGAGTCATGTTAGACTTCTTGCTTATGCGGTGTCTCACGAAGAGATGATTGAACCGGCCCTCAAGCTTCGAGCCTCGCAGTGGGGAGGTGTCGAAGACACCAACGCATCCGCACCTTATTCTGGCCCAGCTCCAGTGCCTGTGTCTCTTGAGATGCTGCGTGCGTCTGGCGTGCCCGATATTCTGGGGATGGCTATTCCCGGATTTTTCATGCTCATCTCGCTTGAGTTTGTCCTTGGTTTACTTCGTGGTAGAAATGTGTATAGACTCAACGACACCGTCACAAGCATAATGCTCGGCAGCGTTCAGACTCTCTTTCATATCCTCTGCAGAGGTACGATTGGCTTGACAGCGTACTGCTGGGTTTGGAGCCACTCTCCATACCAGCATCTAGTGCCGCTTGATTCGTGGCTCAACTGGGTGGCACTTCTTCTGGCTGTTGATTATGGCTACTATTGGTTCCATAGAACGGCTCACGAGTATCACTTGACGTGGTCGGCACACTCTGTTCATCACTCTGGTGAAGATTACAATCTCGCTACAGCTTTACGCCAGGGTTCCATGCAGTACCTCTCCTCTTTCGCCTTCAAATTACTTCCGGCGCTGTTCTTCTCTCCTGCGTTCTTTGTATTTCATTCGGGTCTTAACACGCTGGGGCAGTTCTGGATCCACACTCAGCTTATCGGATCGCTCGGGCCCTTGGAATATATTCTCAACACACCATCGCACCATCGGATGCACCACCGCCCCCCGGGAAACTGCAACTATGCTGGTGTTTTGATTTTGTGGGATAGGCTTCATGGAACATTTCAAGCAGAGGACATGCAGCGCGATTACTACGGGCTGGCCAAACAGTACGATACACATGACCCTCTTTGGGCGAACATGGAGCACCCAAAGCGGGTATTCAGCAATGTGGGACGGCGGTATAGGAACAGTCATATCTTGGTCAGAATCCTCAGATCTTTCCAGGGGTGCTTTAAAAAGCGCGCCCGCCATCCCTTTATTGTTCGCCCCTCGGCTCTCTTTGCCCCAATCCGCTACTCTAAGAGCGTGTGGAAAATGCCTGTAGGTCAACCCCGTCGCCGTAAACTGGGGGGTTCTGGCGTGAGCTCTGCCGTGGAGGCGCTCTTCAGCTGTTATGCATTGGCTATCTTCGCATCTGCTCTTCTAGGTGCATTAGGCGTATTGAAAGCCGGCGATACTCCTGATCGCGCCCCCTCATGCCTCTTCTTCATGCTGACTTTTTCTTGCGTGGGAAGATTGTTTGATGACCAAAAATTGATCGGACTGAGTCTAGAAACCCTTCGCTTGTGCATAGCTGGGTACGGTGTGCATCAGGACGTGTCGTGGATTTCCTCTCGTGAAAAAAAAATCTTACCTGCGTTCGCTCTCTCATGGGTGTGTGTTCTTATGACTGCAGCTGTGATATATGGAAGCAGCTCCTCTGATGTATCCGTACGCAACAAAAAGGAGGTATGACGAGAGTCTCGTGATGCAGTGATACAATTATACAACGCACTAGCGCTAGAGTATTGGGATATTTAAAGATATTTGAAAAAATTGCATTTCTACTCATGACGATCGCACGATCTAGATGTTTAGATTTTTCACTTCTAAGTTCTAAGTCTATCTCTTGCTCTTACGCACGAGTACGAGTACGAGTACGAGTAGTGCTAGTGCTAGCACTAGTGCTAGTGCTACCACTACCACATGCCTGACCCAAAACAGGAGAATCACAATCACAATCACAGTCACAGGAGTAGGAGCTTCCGTATTGCTGGAACAATTGTCGAGTTTGCGAGCCACGAATAACCCACACCCCCATTTGCTGGACAGTGTGGGCAGTAGCACCCCTTACTTCCAAAGCACTCGTCCTGCGGTACCGGCCCGCACTTCTGCGTGACAGCTGCGTGAAGATCCACGGTGGGAATTCCATTCTGCTGCATAATCTCGCGAGCCTCTCCATTGAGGTCGCGTTGGATTGCATCAATGCCTGCGTCGCACAGCATCGGCGTGGTAATTGCAAAAAGCAATTTGGTTCGAGAGAGTGCAGGGGAGTTTCTAAGAAATTGCACGATTTTTCGCAGATAAGGAGCATACGCTGACGGCGGACCACTCTGCCCAGGAACAAAACCACTTGTCTTGTTTCCACTTAGCGAGTTGTGAAGTCCCCAGTTAAACATTATCAAATCGGGAGAAAGTGGAGTTCCATCGGGGGCACGAAGCAGATTATCAATGCAACGGTAACCATACTGCGTTTCCTCTGCACCACCGTCGCCTCCCCACGGCGAGTGTTGTACAGCCACGGCTTCGTGCGCCATAATTTGGGCAACAAATGGGGTATAGCCAATCGAGACGCTGTCACCGATGATTAAGACATTGCGTCCAGTGGTTGACAGCGGTAGGGGAGGCCCAGTCTTGCACACTTGGTCTCCTAACCCAGTGACACCACCAAAAACCACCGGACTGCATCGTGAAACAGTGTTCCAGCCGGATCCCGAGTTGATACACTTGCTGCCCTCAGGACAGCAGGTAAAATTACTGCAGGAAACTGCATTTGGGAAGGGGCAGCATCCCCAGTTCTCGTCTGCGGGTTCCCAAGCCTGTGGGGCACAGGTTTGCGTCGCGATTGGGCAGGCCGTGCGATTATACGCATTACTGAGCCCACCGCATGTCTTCCAGCCGACTGGAGGTGCCCCCTGGGCGCGCCAAGCGAAGGCAAGGAAGAGAAGACGCAAACAATGCGTTACATTTACGCGTCGCGACATATTTTATTTTGCACGGCGGTCTCTCGATGATGACCCACAGAGAGAGATCGAGCTTTACGATTTTATTAAAATTAAAATGACAGTAACGTGCTTTACCAAATCCATGCTAGGCAATATTACCTTCACCTTCCGCTCTCTCTTGATGAGGTAACTTTTGTTTGGGGGGGTGGGGTTGACCTCTTTCACTGCACCGACAGGGCAGTGGCCAGAGATACCGAGTAAAGTACCAAGGACCAAGGGTATGTCGAGTGTCGTACCCGATAGTCGTACGTCCAGTACGCACGTTGGTGTCGTTCTCCCTCAAGTCACAAGCCCTGTACATGTGTGCGGACCATGATATGCGTGGTCCAGGGTTTCCACGGTGGCAAAGTGCCACCTGGGGGGGTACGCAGGTACGTGACTGGATCGACTACTAAACACTGATTAGATACAAAGTACTCGCACGGCTTATTCTACCGTACAGAGTGTGTGGCTCTCGTAATGATATGGTCACTGTGCTCTCCAATACAACATGTATATGTAGAGCCAGGTACCTGGGAATATTCACTTTCTGTCAAATTAATTTAAATTACCGTAAATTTAATGTGCCTTATCTCCGTGCCATGAAACAAATACCGCCCCTCGCTGTCGTACTGTCTGTGCTATAAAAGAGATATAAGATATTGCTTCGCCACTGTGTTATGCAGCGCCATTCCAATCTTACGACGCCATCCAACACCCATCAATGTTTCTGGGGAAACTCCTTAACCGTCACAATGCTCGTCGATTATTTGTAGGAGTAAGACTTCGTGCAAATTTCGATTTACAAATTACCGAGTAGCCACTGACCCTGATAATGGAATTTTCCACTGCGAGCGGCGACGTTGCATCTCAATCCTGCAGCATCCAGCTAAACGCACGAAGGCGAGCGACTGTGAACCATGAACAGCAATGACGACGCCGATTCAAGCACAGGTGTGGGAGCGGCGTCGAAAAAAAATGGTTCAAAGCAAAGGTGAAGTCTAGACAACCTGAATTATCGCTCTCTCCACAAGATTTCACTTCGTGGTGCCACCCCGCAGGCAAAAAGAGAGCGTCTCCTGCCTTTAGCTCGACGCAAATGGCGCCCGTCCGAGGGGAAGCTCCCCTGGCCATGGCAACCCCGCCTTGTAAATTCTTTCCATCAGGACCAGCTGGTGGCATATCGCCAGTAAGAAGCCTTGACATTAATGCATCGAAGCAAGAGACATAGTCCAGCCAGCAAATTGCAGAAGGTGGGAAAATTTTCCAGATTTTCCTGCCGCAAACGACCATGTGTAGATTATCACAATCGTCGTAGTGCAAAGGTTCGACGTGAGCTGAAGTCCCAGCCCACGCCGTCAAATTAGAACGCTCAAAGTTATTTGTTCCCAGTGCAGTTCGGACCCTGTGGAACAACTGGGCGGGACCACTGCTTCTCAGTGTCGTATCTCCGGCATTATAGTACGCCCAGTAAAGATCATGGCAATGGGCCTCGCCGGACCGGACGGCATTAGCGAAAGAGATGGGGGAAAATTCCCTGTCCCTAACATACCTACCTGCTATGTCGAAATGTTGTACAAAGTGCACACAGTCTCCATCTCGAAGATGCTGGTGCTGAGCGAAGATCTCGAGGCCATTTTCACTACTTATGCCATGTCCAGTTCTCACAATAAATGGAGCTGCCCAGTCTGAAATTGCGCAAGTGTTTGCCTCCAGATCTTTCAGAGCGAACTCGGGTATTGGGAATGGGGCCATCCTCTTGCAGCAAATCGTGCCGTGGCGACAGCACCCTCCTCCTCAACCATCCCGCGTAATCATTGGAGGATTTTCTCGAGCGTGGGTGTGGAGGAAATCTTCATCGGAAGTCTCTACAACTTTTTCAGAAGGGTATGCCCGGGCTCAGGGGCTTCGGGGGCGCTTTCATTCGCTCAAGACAAGAGCGAGCAAGATTTTGTGGCACTCTCTTTAACTAAATTTAGTCTACGTAGACATCGAAATCGAAATCGAAATCTATTTTCTCTGTTTTTTGCTCTGTTTTGTGAGCCGTTTCAACCTCTCTCTCCTCTGCCTCTCTCTCTCTGGGAAAAAAACCCCTCTCTCTCTCTCTGACCAAAAATAGATATCTGACTATTTTTCAGCACCAGTCTGTGAAAACAGAGGGGAAAGGGTTTGTAGTCTCGACGGATCGGGTGCTTCCCGCCGCACTCTCCATCGTCGAATTAATTTCATGCCACCTCCTGGGCCGCCGCGCGGACCGCCAGGAGTACCAGGAGCGCCAGGACCGAGAGGACCGAGAGGACCGCGCGGTCTTCCGCCGCGTGGACCACCCCCCGCGGGTCTTATGGAAAGAGCCCGCAAGCAGCAGGATGGCGTAGGCGAATCGGCCACGGATAAAGCCAAGGTTGCGATTCCGGATCCTGCAAATAAACCTAAGAAGAAGAAAGAATTAATCGCTGCTTATGATGCTCTGCATGCGGAGTTTGAGCTGAAGAAGCAGGCCCATGGCGATCTTGAGGCCAAGGTCAAGGAGTTGACGCGGGAAAGGGACGAACTGCGCGAAGACTTTGATGCCTTGAATGACGATTTCCAAAACGTGCGCACAGATGTCTCCAAAGCAGAAAAAAAAGCAGAAGAGCACTTGGAGAACATGAAAGAAATGAGAAATGATAACGCAGGAATTCTTATGGGAAATGAGAGTCTGCGTACGCTTGCGTTGATCGCATATCACGGCGTCCGTGACATAGAAGAAATACTTGTTCTTGCAACGGGCAGTCGAAAAACAAATGACACGGTAGAGCTTAGACAAAAAGTGATGCGTGCTGAGGAGGCCCTCGCCGAAACGCGTGCCCAGCAGGCGAAGCTTCGCGAGGCGCTCGTGGCCATGGATGTCGACATTTTTACCCAGGAGGAGAAAGACATGATGGCTCTCACCCAAGCAGCCGGCACAGAGGCGTCAGTAGCTGCCACAAAGGTGCAATCCCTGTACAGAGGGAAGCAGTCACGTAAAGATTTCGAGGAAAAGCGCCAGGCAGCTACCAAAGTACAGTCCCGGGTTCGGGGGCGAATAGCCCGCAAGCAGACGCGCAGAGAAAACGACGAAAGGTCCGAGGCAGCCACCAGAGTGCAGTCCCATGTTAGGGGTCGACTTGCTCGCAACGGGGCAGGCGGCAAGAGTGCTGATGCAGTGAAGGAGAACGCGGAAAATTCGAGGGCTCTTGCTGCGGAAAAACGCAAAGTGGAGGATCTCAGGACCAAGGTGCAGCTGCTGAACAAGGAAATGAGAGCCCTGAAGAAGCAGCTCAAGGAGATGAAACGAAATTCCACGAAACAGAGGTCAGGGGGGGGGAAAGTGAGCTCTCCTGCCCTCGACTTTGAAGACGACGAGGAGGCGAACGAGGCGGCTATCAAGGTGCAAGCCCAGATCCGGCGAAAGCAAACTCAGAAGGAATTCTCCAGCAAACAAGAACGCATGCGATTTGAGAAGCAGCGGCGCACTCTAACCAAAAAAGCCCGCCGAGCCGAGGCCCTCGAGGCAGAAGTTAAGCGCCTACGGGATCGGGTTGTGGAGCTCACAGTGGAAAAAGAAAATGCGGAAGAGGCTGGACGCAGTGCAGCTCGGAGCGAATATGAGGAAGAATTGGAGCGGAGGGAGAGAACGACAACTAAGCCAAAAAAGACTACTGTCGACATTGCAATGTTTGAGGCCACCGCACAGGAGCTAGACATGGCGCAGACAAAACTCGCGCAGACGAGGTCGGACCTCGAGCAGGAGCGAAAGAGGAACATGCGGCTGCACCGTCTTCGTCTGGCCGCAGAAGAGGAGATCGAAAAGGCCAAGGAAACCATCAACCTTCTTGGTGCTCAGATGGACCGCGAGCGCGAGCGATGCAATGATATGGAAAATCAACTTGTAACCATGCAACAGTCAAATGCTGAAGAGGTCGCAAAACAACAACAGCAAGTTCCCGCACCAAATGTGGAAGCCCTCGTCCAGCAGCTTCGACTCTCGGAAGATGGGCGCATGGGCGCTCTCATGGAAGTTCAACGTCTCCGTACGCAACTTGGAATGACGCACGAACAGAGCAATGACGCAACCTTAGAGCTTCAGCAGATACAGGAAGACTTGAATCTTGCACGGGAGCAGAAGAGTCGGACAGAAATGCAGATGCTTAAGTTGCAGGGAGAGCTGGAGACGAAATCTTCAGAGCTAAGGGCTGCACAGAGACAAATTACTTCTCTCACCCGGCGGCTGCAACAAGCTCAGAGCGAAGTAAATCAAAACTGGAGCAAGGTGTTTTCTTCCCAAAATATGCTCACGGCGCAGCAACAGCAACAGTCAGGTCGCGCAATGGTGTCCATGGTAGGCACCATGCCTCAGCTCCCTGCAAATCAGAACGTTGTTCGTGTGGGGGGTGCTGCATGGCAGAAGCAGAGAGACATGGCTGGACCTGAAATAAACTTGATGCCCGATCTTGGTGGGAGTGGAAGCCTCGATGCGTCGCAAGGATCTGTGGCGCGACGTCAAGTTGCAGTAAGGGGGAGCGGGTATGCAGCGCTCCATAGACGACCTGGGGATGAAACTTCGAATATGAAGAAACCAGTCCGCCCGGAGCGAGTGTCTCCAGGCAATAGAAGGGGGACGCAGAAGCGAATATCGCCTCAGAATAGAAGAAATGGCAACTTGCGGAGGCTCGATCGGCGTCGAAGACCCCAGCAAGGACGGAACTTGCGGTGAGAAGGTAACGCCATTTCATGTTTCATTGTAATTTTATGATTTTATAATCTAAATTCTTTTCCATTTTTGATGCAAATGCAAACATTAAACATGCAAATTCAAAACCATTTTGGTAATTTGTTTTTTTTTGCTAAATCTAAATTTTTGTTAAAATTAATGTTTTTTGTTTTTCGACTGACCACCTGGATATTTTGACATCCATATGACATAACGATGATAGTTCAGCGACGTGGTCACATCTCGCTGCTAGATGTTCCTGCGCGACCCATTGAACTCGAGGTTGTATGACCGCCGCCCATGGCGTGCATCGATTCAATGATACGCTGTGCCTCTCCTTTCATCTCTCTCTCCACGATGAGTGCGTGCTCTGTTCGCTTCACCTTGCGCCGTTCGTCCCGAAGGAGGTCCTGCAAGCGCTGTTGTTCGCGTAACAACTGCTCGACCTGGGCGACTAAGTGATGATTCCCGGCATTTCCACCATCAGAAGAGCCTGAACCTATGTCAATTCCACGGTCCATGCTGACACTTGTGAGAAATTCTCGCCTCTGACTTGAATTAAACGTTTGCAGGCCAGACTCGCTCTGGCTCAAAAGACGTCGCTGGGATTCGGCAAGAATTGATTGTTTCCGTTCCAACTGCTGGTTCCGCTCGACGAGCGATAGGACTTGGTGTTGTAAATCAGTTATTTTCACTTGCTGCCAGCGAACCACGTCAGCTTGCCATCGGCGCACGACGGGGGAGTCGTCGATATTATTGGCGCGGGGCCGCCTTGAATGCTCGAAAGACGACGACATTACTTGTTCAACATCCGGCAGCGGCGACGACTTGTTGTGCTCACGTACTCGAAGTGAGTAGCGCAAAAAGCAGGGAACGACAACAGCTGCTTCCACTGAAACCAGAGCTCGCAAAATCCAGTCAGCGTCTCGGACTTGGATGATTCCCCTCGATGTCAGTACCCAGAGGGGGAGGAGAAGAACATTGAAAATGGACATAGTGAAAATTGGAAGCCTCCGCAACTTGTTAATGCTGCGATAGAACCGCAGGTAACCTCGTGCTTGACTTCGCTTGTGCCGGTAAAATATATACAAGCCAATGCATCCAACAAATATGTAGAGTACCCCGTGGAAGCTCACCCTCACACTGAGCTCTCGATACCACGGGGCCAGGTTCCCCGCACCCGTTGCTCCTGCGCCGGGCAACACCTCTGTTGCCCATAGCCACACGACATAGAAAATTACAAGCGCACCCTGCAGTATCGCTGTAGCATATGGGACCCCACCTTTGAAATGACCGCCCCTTTGTATAGATCTGGAGGAGTCGTAACCCCCAGCAATGACTCCCGGGCCCTGCAGCTCCTGATCGTGACCTTCACCACGTCCTCCCGACAAGTGATCTCCATAACCGTCGGCAGATAGCAAACCAACATCACCAGTGAGCCTCACAATAGACGGCGGCCCATCGACGTAGTCGGCAATGTCGTTTGTTGAGGTGTGCCTTGTCAGTGGACGAACGGGCGAAGTTGCCGGTGTCGACTTCTGGCTGCCGCCCAGCAAAGCGCTTGGGTCCATCTCTGGCGAAAGGTGGTCTAACCTAAACCAACGTCCGGCACACACCATTCAAACCACTCCAGCAGTCGTCTCTCCCTCCAGAACTCTAGGAGGGCTAGCAGTACTGATATACCCGTACTGAGGAGATCTTAT
>JACLAD010000083.1_pt1 | contig 10037 bp, 7 predicted proteins | sample 8027901 | NCBI WGS metagenome assembly JACLAD01 (sample SAMN15725071, study PRJNA655200) | protist metagenome | isolation source: fluorescence activated cell sorting (FACS) single amplified genomes of... | place: Spain: Blaines Bay Microbial Observatory, Mediterranean Sea | collected 2016-07-05
TAGAAATTGCATCGCCAAAAACTGATTTCGAAATCATCTTCAGCGAGCTCTTTAGATGTCGATTGGCGCTTTTTTGAGCTCGAAACTCGTCTTAAAAGCTTCTAAAACCCTAAAACCGTTTTCCCGTCAAAAATATCCACGGCGCATTTCTAACGTAAAAATTAGTATCATTTGCTACCTAGCTTTTTTTCTTGAAGCTTTGTTACCTCTTTTCCAAAAAAAAAAGTAATGAAAAAACCTATGATGTTTGTATTTTACTATTTGTACTATTTATTTACAAATTGATTCGTTAATCCCGTACTATTTAATGATTTTACTCAAGTTCAGACTGACAGAAACAAAAAAGATTTTTCCCATTCGATCTTTAGATTATTTTTCGATTAGCAATATGACAGCCATTATCACGTACGAAATACACACTTATTTAAAGCATAAAGTAGCAATCATTTTGACCTTTTGATTCATACAAGTTTTGATTCATACAATTTTTGATTCATACAAGTTAACAAACAAAAAATCATGCTGGCAACAATTTTACAAATTAGTATGACTTTTTTTACTCTCAGATTGTTAGAATTTGAAAACTGTTCGAATTCAGTACATTAGTGACCATACATTATCACGTACAAACAACAAGTTTTTAAGTCATTTTTTGTCTCACGTGTTGCAAAACAACGCTAACAAAAATATAAACGTTCGCAAAATTTGTAGTTTGTATCGAAGAAAATTTCAAATTTCTTGATTGTTATTTTTACTTTTTGTACAGATCGAAACTACTCCACCCCCTGGATAGGAGTTTCGTTACATTTAATCGTTTACAAAAGTTGCTTTTCTAGGAAGCAACGGTACCATAGAAAATTAATTTGTCTGATGAGTTCGTTTTTGTTTTGTATGAAGAAGGATTTTTTGACGTTGCAAGAAATACTGCAAAACAATTACGAATCAGGCGTAAGACTTATGAAAAAGAATAATTATAATATCGTATATACCTTACCGTCAGCATGATTGCAATTTTTCCACTAACAAAAAGTTTCCACAATCACACAAAAGAAAAAATGCACCAACCGGGAATTGAACCCGGGGCACAAGAATGGAAATCTTGTATGTTACCACTACACTATTGGTGCCGGTGTGATACAGCTTTTCCGTTCTTGTGAGCATCTAAATACCCATCATTATTATACACGAAACATAGTACAAACGAAATTTACATTTTAACATTCCTATTTAATCAATAAAATTCTTCAATAGCAAATGCCAAACAACCAAAATGATGATTAGTAATTGTCCATTATCCAACTTTGAAATACAAGAAAAGAAAAAATAATACTACATGTATGGTATGTGGGAATGGTAATGTGTTTTATGCAGGTTTTTATCACATTTTGAACTTTTTAAAGTTGACAAATCGAAACAAAATCGGTAAGCACGAAAAGGATGGAGCAAAAACTGTTCTCAAGCTATTTACATTGCAATAGCAAGTTTTGAAGGTTTTTTGATCGTAAAAACCATGCATAAACACATTTTACTATTACCACATCATCATACGAAAACTGTACATTTTCTTCAACAAAAATTTGTGTTTGACATACGTAAGTACGCTAGAACGTGAAAAAATCGATACATTTTCTTCCTATCGAACTTTTCAACTTTGATCAAGTTGTCGATTTTTTCCACCTGGCTGGAAAAGTCAAAACATCTTTTTGTTCACGAAAATTTTAACAACAATAATCATATGAAAACAAGACAACCTAAAATAAAAAGTAGTCGACTATTTTTCTACGATTGACAAGATTACAACTTATAATTCATACTTGATCAAAACAATGAAACATTGAAGATAACAAGAAATTAGAAATATTAAGATTTGTCTTAGCTCTATATAGATAACGAATTTAAACAAATTGAAAAATTCAAAATATGCGGTTATTAATTCATGTCAAGAAAAATTTAAAAAGTGTTTTGACAAGTCGAGCAAAAGCATTAGTAAACATGCGTTTTTGAGAAGATGAATCTGTGCACTCGATATCTGAGACGGATTCTTTTCAAAATGCTTCTTTTTAAGCGTGTTTTTATTATGTTCTTGTTAACACATCTTTGGATAGTATTGCGGGCACAGGAAATAGCATTTGGTGATACTCATTGATCCTATGCTTTGCAATATGTTTGCAGTTAAAACTAGCAAACCTTGAGAAGTTTTTCTTGACAAAACATTTTTTAATTTTTCTATTGACAGAAAAATTTTCTTCGCATGAGTATACCTAAAAACATGCGTATTTTTAAAAAGTAGGAATCGTAGGTTTTGAACAAACGTATATGATTCATATATTCTAAGTACTCCGACGTACTAGCATATCGTTGGACCGCTTATCCCTTTTACTAAATCAAAAACTCTTCGATTTCCCCGTGTTCTTCGAGGATTTTTTGATTTTTAAAAACATTATTGACGTATTGTACAACGACATTTTGCAGATTGATTCTTTTAAAAAACAAAATTTTGTCGAATGCAAAGGTAAAATTTTGTTTTTCAAGAAGTATTTGTTTTGCCAGGTGTTGTTAAAATTTTAAAGTGTTGTAATTTTTTCCGACAGCTAACACGCGCTGTTGTCCCTACCGATCACCTTTGGTGGTAGGGACACACAACGTTTTTAAAAACAATTTTGCCGTTTTGACCATCCTGAGAAAATTTTGTCTAGCCATATGAAACATTTTTTTCTTGCACTACATGATTACAATTTATACATAGCATATGAATGACGAACATCGATCCAAATGACTAATTAGTTGCATTATATTACGTTACATGACCCATGCATTAGACCCAAAACAACGCTAGCAGGATTATATCAAACCATTATTAAGAAGTGTTAGTTAGTCAATATTTTTAAGGCACTCGCGTATTCCAACTTTTTCTTTCCACATTTTCTGAGTACGTCTGTCAGTTTGGCTGTAATGTTGGTGTATCCTGGTTCGTTTTGATATTTTCATCCGCGTGCAATGATTTTGTTTGTTCAACAATGTTAATTTTGTAAATTTAAAATTTTTGTAATTTTCAGATTAAGTAATTACAGTGAAAGTAGAACAGCAAGAAATGGGGGACCGTCGGGTTAGAAGTTTTTGGACCGCCGAGAATGATGAATCTCTTATCGCGTACACGCGCGATAAGAATATCAATATGGTATTCTGGGAAGAAGCCGAAGCCGCCGGTATCTGCGGTGGCCGCAGTGCAGACAGTCTGCGGTATTTTTCAAACAAAAAATTTACAGTCAACAGATTTTTTAGCAAAACATTTTTTTGTGATGGTAGGTTGCGCTATTCCAAGTTGACCAAGAAGGTCGACGAGGACACCAGCTCGGAAGGTATGTGCCTGAACATTTTTTTTCGTTTAAAACAAATCAAAATTTTCTCTTTTTGTGTATCGTTTGTTTTGTTTGAAAAATGTTAAAACAGAAGAATCCAATGAAGATGAGTCCGAGCACGAATCCAATGAAGAAGCTAGTGAAGATGAATCCGATAGTGAGGTAGATGATGAGGATATGCCTGAAAAACCGCGCGCGATGCCCTGGTGGGCACATTTCATTTTTTATATAGCAATTCTGGCGATGCAAGTCCTCATTTTTGCCAAGCTGCCAGGCGATCGCATTTCAGGTATAAATTTTTTTTTGTTTTTTAATCACTTTTTTAAAATTTGAAATAACAACAAACTTCAGAATTCTAGTTGTAATTGAATATTTTGAATTTTTTGTTTTAATTGCAGGTTATTTGGAAAAGTTTTCTGACCTCATGAAACCTGTCGATGACTACGTTGCCAAACTAGAAATGTAAAGAAGTATGTAGATGTAGGAGTCTAATTGACCTGATAAACATACCGATATGTATATAAACAAAATAAAAACAGCACAAAAAATAAAATATTTCGATATTTATGCAGTTATTTAAAAAAGTAATGAAGAATTTACCCTTGGGTTGAACTAACCAGATCCCAACCGAACCTTGGTGTGTCGGATCTGGAGACAGATCAAAGTAAATATAAAATTGACATAATTTCAAATTTGTATTTTTGAGAAGAGCTAAGAACATGTCATGTTGTAATGGTTGAAATTCTTGCATTGTTTAGTTTGTTGTTTTCACGTGACGTTGATAACAATTTTAAGTTGACATAAAGATTTGTTAAGTTTATAGTGTATTAGCCATGGGTGACGTATACAATCCTTACAATCGTAGGCTGCGAGTACCCCACGATTTCAAAGATCAATCAGTCAATAGGAGTAGGAAAACATCAATAGAGGTGTCCACAGAATGTCCCCAATCAGAATGTGAAGAATTACCTATGAGTAACCAGGATCTAAAGAGGTCAAGGTCGATGTTGGAAACGGCCGCAACAGAAATCGGGGAAGATTTAGGCTTAAAGTACATAATTTGAAATAAAAAGTACAATTTGCACTATTAAACAAGTTAAAGCACGTTTTTACATTTTTTTTGTTTTAGGTTCAGATGTGCAAATTTATTACTAATGTTTTTGTTCATGATGGCGCCTGTCTCCATTCTTGTCACTATCGCCGCGATTGTGCTAAAGGGTTGAAAAATCATGTAAAAGTATGGGTTGGCTTATGCAATTCCTCTTTTTTGCATAATTCCATTATCATCATGTTCGGGTTAGTTTTGTATTTTTGTTGTTAGTCAAGTTTCCTGTGCGTTTTGTTGTAATTATTGTAAATTTTGTTTTTGTATGCAGCAATCAAAGTTTGTTTAAGAACCGTATACCATACTATTTTGTAGTATAACACTAACACCTTTACTATTTTTTACTATTCAGCCATGGGTGACAGCCTCGCAAACCCCGTCCACGAGTTCAAAACCCGTGCCCGTTGGACCTCTTCGGAGGAGGAAGACCTGATGTTTTATGTTGAAAAGAAGATTGAAGAGGGGGCCACGATCAACAAACAAGTTCCCATCAAAAAACTCAAAAAGCTTTAAGCTTTAGTCAAAAATGCTTTAACGCATGTGTTTATGGTTTATAAATACATTGTTTTGTGTTAGTTTTGGGAAGATGCAAGCCTCGAGTGCGGAGTGCTAGGCCGCGCCCCTTCGGCCTTGTCGTAGATTTTTCTATTTTACAAAATCACTATCTTTTTGTAATGTCTATTGTACAATTTTGAATGTTTTGTTGTTTTAAAAATGTTTTGTTGCCAAAACAATGAAAATAGTAAAAGGTACAAGAAGTTGTGTAACGCGACCGTTAAGGTGGAAGCCAAGGAGGAGCAAGATTCGGACGCGGAAACCGACGTTCCCAAAAGTGCGTTTTTGTGCACAAAAATGAACGTTTTCGATAATTTTTTATCATTTTTTGTTGTTCCAACAAAAAGTTGAACCTGCAGAAGAGAAAGTTGCGCAGGCCAAGGAATCCGAAATTCAGACCGATACCCAGCCGGAGAAATTTCCAGTTGATATCCTTCACCAGTTTGAGAAAAGGAACTCAACGAAATTACTACACGGTGATTTTCTGTTTTCTTTTTCTTCGAAATTTTGAATGTCACACCATAGGCATAGGATTCCTCCCTGGGCAAGAATCGTGATTGGCCTGCTGGTGGTGATTCTTCTCGTGCTATTGGTTAACCTGGCCGTTTTGTGTCACGTTCATTTCTCTGTGGAAATCACCAACCGTACAACTTCACAACTTTCAAAATCTTTTCTCTGACTTTTTTTGACATCATTTTGGTAGTTGATATTTTGTAAATTTGTGCAAAAATGTAGTCTACGAACAAGTGGTGGAGTATAAGGATTTTGTGGTGAGCGCGATTCAAGACATTCCCGCCCACCTACAAGCTACCAACGTCTACTTGAAGAAATTCGTCATCAAGACGTTTGAGCTCAACCGACGTTAAAAATCTACATTAGATGTTAGGTTTGTGATTGTAAGAACAGTGATTGCCGATAGCTAATACTGACAGACTCAATGTTAGCGTTTTTTCATTCGGCCTGTTACCCGATTTGTGACATCATTATTTCATATATATTCATGCCAAAAAAATGTTGGCTGTAGTTGTGAAAGTTGGTTGTAGAAATTTTGTTGAAAAGTGTAAAAATGGACGCAAAAAGGTATATCAAAAGTATTAATGTGTTCATTCTGATTTTTTCTCCCCCCTGTGATGGTGAAACAAAATCCCCAAACGACTCTGCCCCTTGACCATTTTCAACAAAACTACGTGTACAAACTTTTTAACCACGACAAAAACTTAAATTAAACATAAAAAAAGATTTTTGATTGAATTAACACCATTCCTATAGCTGTACAGACCAAAGCCTTTATTTTCCAAAATACAGTACTACTACAATTTTTCTATTGCGATCACTTTTTTGTGATTGTGTACAAAATTACTACACACACCTACCGAAAAACGAAAATACACTACCAAAACGTATAGAAAAGCTTTTTAAAAAACAAAGAAAAACACCATGAGTATTGGGAGGTATGTGGTGCAGTGTGAGCCCCCTGTTCAACAGCTGCCCGAGGATGTGCTACTTGTGATTTTGCAAGGTATAAATAAACAAAACAACAAAAAATTCCACAAAAACAATAAAAAGTCTGCGAAAAAAATACGATTTTATGTTGTTTGCTTTACATTTATGATTTGTTTGATTTTTTGTTTGCAAGCTAGTGGTAGGAGCCGGGACATGCTCTCCATGGCGTCTACGAATCACACCATGCGTGGAATGGTATTTTTTTTCTTACATTTTCAACAAAAACGTATGAATAATAGCAAACATTTTTTGTTTTTTTAATGTAAAAGGTTGCACAAGCCCTCAAGAACGGGTATCAAGGATTGTTTGGAGTTAAGGAGCCGCCGTCCCAGATCCGCACCAAGCCTGCTGAATTCTGTCGCGTATTTACTGAGCAAACATTTTTTCTTTAGCACCACAAAATTAATACAAAATTGAATAGAAAAGTATCATTTTTGTAATTTTTTTGTTTTTAGGTACTAGAGAGAGGCTGGTCCAAAGACGAACGGCACGTACGAGAAATTTTCGCATGGGCTAGTGCTCTTGGCTATACCAAGTAATTTTTTTAAAGTTGTTAACGATTCAAACACTAACAAATTACAAAAAAATGTTTGCTATTCAATCAATTTTCGTCGTAAAACAGGTACGTTCTCGAGCAAGCAGAAAAGTGGCCTAAACTCTTCCCGGACGTACCCATAGACCAACTTCTCAACGAACGCACTATGACCACCCCTTCTGCTATGTACGATTTCTACATATAAAACTTTACAATTTGCATGATTTTTGTTGTCAAGAAGCAAACATTTTTTTGTAAAATGTTGTAAATCTTTGTAACTCTTTGTTATAATGCAGGTTTTTAGCATGCAAGAACAGGCAGGTAGATACGGTTCGCCAACTTCTTTATCTAGGCGCAAGCGGTTCGGCAGAGGGGCCTCATAATTCTAGCGCCACATCCTTTTCAGTTAGCTGCGAGCAACATGCCACTCAAATAGTGCAATTACTCCTAGCAGCTAGTAATAAACCTGATTACCTACCTCAAGATAGTGTTGCTGAAGGGCAAACACCCCCACCTCGAGAATACCGCAGAGATGAAAACGGCAAGGTCGTATACAAAGTAGATTTACCGTTAGCTGCAGGATTACTAGCTGCTATAAGTAAGGTAGAAAAAGATGGAAAACGACGTATTGTTACTGCAAGTGTAATGCACACCTGCGCAGCTGTATGTGAGGCTATGGACAAGTCTGTCAGAGATACACCCCAAGCCAATAGGGCCTTGTCGTTATCTTGCAAATTAGGTTTTCATCAATTGGTAGAATTGCTTATTAAGCATAAGGTTGGCTTGAAAATGGCATGTGCGCCAGAAGCAGCTACGAGTACTACAAGCACTACGAAAAAGTTGAAGAAGGATGCGGGGACGGCAGAGACTACAAAACATCCGCTTATTCTTGCATGTTTGAGTGGACATCAGAAAGTAGTATCTGCCTTGCTACATAGTGGGGATGTGCCTGTTGATGTTGTATTACCAAGTGGGAAAACGCCGTTGTACCTTATGTGCGCTAGGGGGGATGCAGACATGACAAAATTGTTGTTATCGCACAGAGCTAGTTTGGATAGGGTTACCTGCAGTGGGCGTACCGCACTTTTTGTGGCTGTTGAAACGGATAGAGAAGCGTGCGTACGAGTTCTAGCCCAACGACTAGAAAACTATCATCTAGTAGCCACCAACCACGCTGGAGTAGCTCCCATCGCCCTAGCTGAAAAACGCGGCAACACCGGCGTCATCCTACCTCTTCTAGACGCATACAGGCAAAACGTTCTACGAAACAGTTTAGATACTAGCAATAGGGGTAAACCTGCAGCCAACGTTTCTTGCGGGTACTGTAACGGTTTAGTACAAAAGTACGCTAAGAGATTGGAAAAGTATGTTGGCAATAGCGCATTAACTACACCTACATTAAAGTTTGCAAGACATACACAAGATAAGCGTAGGCCTGAAGACAGTGGGAGGTTTTTAAAACCGGACGACGATCCTTTCGTAGGTAGAAACACGCCCAAACCTAAGTTTAAATTTCCTACTGCGGAAGAAATCGCTGAGGCAGCTGCGCCGGTACGACTAAACCTTACTCCCCCTCCTGCTCCCCTGCGCACACCTCCTAGAAGAAATCAAGATTTAGCCTTAGAACTAGAGCAAATCAGAAGGGCACAATTCAATGCTACATTACCGGCAAGTAGTTCTTCTAGTACGTTTAGACATGGCGCACAAGAGATAAGTCGTCATAGTGTCAGTAGCGAAAGGGTATACGCACCGCAAGAATACAACCCGCCATTTAATTTTTCTGCTACTATGCCGCCGCTCCCTTCTAGGCATTCCGCGTCTCCTAGCGTAAGCCGAGAAGTAACTAGAGAAGTTAGTACAACAGGTTCTGCCAGTATTAGTGCAGTTACAAGCCCCCCTACAGTAGCCGCACCATTATGGAGTCCTATCCAACCACCACCTCCCCCGCCAAGAGCTAGAGAGCGTTTTGAACCAACCACACCTATCAAAATGCCGAGTAATGTGGTAACTGCGCCTGTATTGGCACCGAGGCATGCATGTGCCACGCAATTTTCAGGTACGGGTATGGATGAGGGCGCCATGGCGAATTTGATCGATGATTTCTTAGACTCTTAAGAATTCATTTTAATTTAAAGTTTTCCAAAAAAGAAAATTCAATATTTGACATAGTATAGTAATAGGATATTAGACAGTCAAACCATTCTGTAGATAAGTAGTAGTCGTAATTTGATTTCATGTGTTGGTGTAAACAAAAATTTAACTTGGTATCCTCCCAAATGTTCTTCTACCCATAACTCTGTAACGAAAAACAACTAAACCTCTTGCCAAAATCAAACATTTTAGTAAATTTACAAATCAAATCAATTTACATTTTTTGACAAATTAGTAAAAGTAAAACAATAATCACATAACAAGATGGGAGCCAGTCGTATGCACAGGAATAAGGTGTTCAGGGCCAAGCTGAACCGCAATGGCACACGTACTATTTTTAACAAGTTTAAACACAAACAACAAAATCAAGAAGAAACAGCTAAAAAATATTGTAAAATTTGATGTTTTTGTGTAAATATAGCACTCGCCAAGGGTACCAAGAAGCAGCGTCGCGATAAAACCAAGTACGAAAAGGCAATGCGGGTCGCCGAGTATAAGGCAAGGCTGGAGAAAGAGGCCCAGGAGGGCAAAGACGTCGATATTGACGGCGAAGTACGCTTACAAACATAATTTTTTTAAAAAAGCAGTGTAAAAACATTATGTTTTGCATGTATTTTTGATGTCTATTTTTTGTTGTGATTTTTTGTCTACAAGCCCAAAGAAGTTGTGCATCGTTTCGACCCCAAATTTGAATCCAAGATCACCGACACCTCCAAGAAGTTCCAAAAGGAAAGAAACGATAAGAAAAAGAAGCATAAAATGAAGTTAAAGGCCTTGAAGATTAAGAATAAAGGTATGCCAAAACAGAAAGACGATAAGATGGAGGTTT
>JACLAD010008597.1_pt1 | contig 10036 bp, 9 predicted proteins | sample 8027901 | NCBI WGS metagenome assembly JACLAD01 (sample SAMN15725071, study PRJNA655200) | protist metagenome | isolation source: fluorescence activated cell sorting (FACS) single amplified genomes of... | place: Spain: Blaines Bay Microbial Observatory, Mediterranean Sea | collected 2016-07-05
GTGGGCATCGTTACCGGCCTGTCGCCGGCCATGCTCGCCACCTTGGGCACCAACACCTATAACAGCGTTGCCAAGTATCCACTGATCGCGATTCCGCTGTTCATTCTCACCGGTCTGATCTTCGAGCGGGCGGGCGTGGCGGCCCGGCTGGTGCGCTTCGCCCAGGCATTGATCGGGCCGCGCCACGGTGGGTTGGCGCTGGTTGCGGTACTGGTATGCATGATCATGGGTGGCATGAGCGGGTCCGGTCCGGCGGATGCCGCCGCAGTGGCGATGGTCATGTTGCCGAGCATGACGCGTGCCGGTTATCCGAAGCCGTTCTCGGCGACGCTGATCGCTGCTTCGGCCTCGACGGCGATCCTGATTCCGCCGTCGGTAGCGTTGATCCTGTATTCCATCGTGGTGCCCGGGGTGGATCTGCGGGCCCTGTTCGCGGCCGGTCTGTTTCCCGGCATTCTGGCCGGGCTGTCTCTGCTGGTCCCGGCTTTCTGGCTGGCACGGCGCCACGGCTGGGAAGCGCCGGACACCACCGAACGTCCGCCATTGGGCGAAAGCTTTCGCCAGGCGTTACCGGCACTGTTCGCGCCGGTCATCATTCTCGGCGGGCTACGCAGCGGTCTGTTCACCCCGACCGAGGCGGCAGTGGCCGCCGTCGCCTATGGCGTCGTGGTGGGGCTGGTCATCACCCGTGAGCTGGACTGGCGTGACCTTTGGCGGCTATTCGGCGAAGCGGCGGTGATTTCCGGTGTGGTCATGCTGATCATTGCCCTGGCCGGCATTTTCGCCTGGGCGGGGACCATGCTGGGAACGTTCCGTCACATGGCGGAGTGGCTGATCGGGCTATCCGATAATGGTGCGGTGTTGCTGGTACTGATCATGCTTGCCGTGCTGCTGGCCGGCATGCTGCTGGATGCGATCTCGATCTATCTGATCCTGATGCCTATTCTGGTGCCGGTCATGCAGCACTTCGGCTGGAATCCGGTATGGTTCGGTATCCTGCTGGCCATGAATATCGCCATTGGCCAGTTCACGCCACCCGTCGCGGTCAATCTGATGGTGACGACCGAAGTGGCTCGGATCCGCCTGGAGCAAACCATGGGCTGGGCCCTATTGTTCGTCGTCGCCATGGGCGGTGCACTGCTGCTGGTAGCGCTGTTCCCGGAAATCGCCCTGTGGTTGCCGCGCATCCTTGGCTACAACCTGTAATAAGCAGTCGTGTCAGGGCTCCTGAAGCGAGCCGAGGATCTGCTGATGGATGCGTACGGCGTCTTCGCTGAACAGGACGAAACGGATATGGCGTAGCGAATGGCTGTCGCGGCTGGCCTGAATGACGGTGTCGAGAGCGATGCGTGTGGCATCCGGCATGGGGTAACCGAAGGCGCCGGTGGAGAGCGAAGGAAAGGCGAGCGAGGCGATGCTCTTGTCTTCGGCCAGACGTATCGCTTCGCGGTAGCAACTGGCAAGCAGTTCATCGGCGGGCTCGTCGACGCCGTAGACCGGGCCGAGACAATGGATGACGTAACGGTTGGGCAACTTGTGGGCACCGCTGATGACGGCTTGGCCCGGGCGAATCGGTGCCATGGGGCGGCACTCCTCTTCCAGGCCGGGGCCAGCGGCACGATGCAATGCCCCGGCTACGCCGCCACCGATAGTCAGGTCGGCATTGGCGGCGTTGACTACGGCCTCCATGTCCGGCTGTTGTGCGATATCCCCTTGAACGCATTCGATGTGCGGTTGTGCGCTCATGGCGCCTCCTTCGCTATGCTTGGCGTATTCTCAGCGTAGGCCGCTCGACGTTTATGCGCTAACCTGCCTGCCGCATCGGGTCGGGAACGCCTCCAAGTGGAAATGCTCGTTAGCCATTTTGCAAGAAGCAATTCTGTCTAGCATGGCGTGGTATAACGAAAATCCTGCTTGTAATATAACGGTGCTGTTAGATTAACGCACTGTAAGCGCGATCGATGCACTAGCCTTACCTGCATCGGCTTGCATTGCTGGCTGGTGTCGGCAATTTAGCGACTGCTTTTGCAGCCCTGCATGGCAGTGCGTATCTTGTTAACGTAGGGATAGCGATGTTGACCGGCAGGTCGATGTGCAGCCAACCGTTGAACGGCAGGCTATCGACCGTCGTCGATATTCGTAAAACAACTCATGAAGAGGAATCGTGCATGAAACGCCACTCCCTTTCCGCAGCCGTCATGCTGTCCGGTGCCATGTTGGGTGCCGCGACGCTATCTACACCGGCGATGGCGCAGGAGCAGTTCCTGACCATCGGCACCGGTGGCCAGACGGGGGTTTACTACGTGGTCGGCCAGTCCATGTGTCGCATGGTCAACCGCAGCGAAGAGCAGGACATCAAGTGCAACGCACCGTCCACAGGCGGTTCCGTCGCCAACGTCAACGGCATCAAGTCCGATGAACTCGACATGGGGGTGGTGCAGTCCGACGTGGCTTACCGTGCCTATAACGGCGAAGGCAACTTCGAGCAGCCGTTCAAAGAGCTGCGTTCGGTTTTCTCGATGCACGGCGAGCCGCTTACCGTGCTGGCGCGCGCCGATGCCGGCATCGATGAGCTCGAGGACCTCAAGGGCAAGCGTGTCAACATCGGCAACCCGGGCTCCGGCCAGCGCGCCACCATGGAAGTGCTGATGGATGCCAAGGGCTGGACCAACGATGTCTATTCGCTGGCCTCCGAGCTGACCGCGGCCGAGCAGGCTGCCGCCCTGGCCGATAACAACATCGATGCCATGGTCTATGTGGTGGGTCACCCCAACGGTTCCATCCAGGAAGCGACCACTACCGTCGATGCCAAGCTGGTCCCCCTCGAGGGCGAAGCCGTCGATCAACTGGTCGAGAAGTATCCTTACTACTCCACCGTGACTATCCCTGGCGGCCTGTACAAGGGCAATCCGGATGACGTCGACACTTTCGGCGTGATGGCGACCGTGGTCACCGACGAAAACACCGATGCCGATGTGGTCTATGCCACCGTCAAGTCGGTCTTCGAAAACTTCGACCGCTTCAAGCGACTGCATCCGGCCTTCGCCAACCTCAAGCCCGAGGAAATGATCAGCAATGGTCTGACTGCACCGCTGCACGAAGGCGCGGCGCGTTACTACAAGGAGCAAGGCTGGATCGAGTGATCTCCTGACGGAGACAGTCGATAGTGACTCGGAGGATGCGCGGAGCCGATGGGCTGCCGCGCATCTTTCGGTTATACGGCCTACCGGCGGTATGCGACTACGCGATCCAGGAACGTCGATACCGCCTTTTTTCGATCAGTCTATAGCAGGTCATGAGTATGGCTGAAAACAACAAGGGCGCCTCGGCGCCATCCAATGAGTTGGAGGAGCTGGTCGCCGCCAGCGATACCGGCTCGAGAAAGTTGGGCGGGGTACCCAACAAGATCCTGCTTGGAACGGCTGCCGCCTGGTCGCTTTTTCAGTTGTGGATTGCCTCGCCGCTACCCTTCATTGTCGGTTTCGGTGTGTTCAGTGCCACCGAATCGCGCTCGATTCACCTGGCCTTCGCTCTGTTTCTCGCTTACATGGCCTACCCGGCATTCAAACGTTCACCGCGTGACCGGGTGCCTGTCACCGATTGGATCATGGCTTCGGTGGCGGCGTTTGCCGGCGCCTATCTGTATTTATTCTACGATCAGCTGGCCCAGCGGCCCGGGGCGCCAATCCTTCAGGACGTCATCGTGGCCGTGGTCGGCATCGTGCTGTTGCTCGAGGCGACGCGTCGTGCCTTGGGGCCGCCGCTGATGATCGTGGCGATCGTCTTTTTGGTCTACTCCTTGGCCGGTCCCTACATGCCGGGAATGCTGGCGCACCGTGGAGTGAGTTTCGAAGCGCTGGCCAATCACCAATGGTTGACCACTCAGGGCGTCTTCGGCATTGCACTTGGCGTATCGACGAGTTTCGTTTTCCTGTTCGTGTTGTTCGGTGCCTTGCTCGACAAGGCCGGGGCCGGCAACTATTTCATCAAGGTCGCGTTTTCATTGTTGGGGCACTACCGCGGTGGGCCGGCCAAGGCTGCCGTGGTTGCTTCGGGCATGACCGGCCTGATTTCCGGTTCATCGATTGCCAATACCGTCACCACAGGTACCTTCACCATTCCAATGATGAAGCGGGTCGGCTTCTCCGCCGAGAAGGCCGGCGCCGTCGAGGTGGCATCCTCGGTCAATGGCCAGATCATGCCGCCGGTGATGGGCGCCGCCGCGTTTCTGATGGTGGAGTATGTAGGGATTTCCTATGTCGAGGTCATCAAACATGCTTTTCTGCCTGCGCTGATTTCCTATATCGCGCTGATCTATATCGTCCATCTGGAAGCGCTCAAGGCCGGCATGCAGGGGCTGGAGAGCAGCAATCCGGCCAAGCCGTTCCTGCGTAAGGTCATTGGGTTTCTGACCGGTCTGATCGCGTTGATGGCGCTGTCCTTTATCGTCTACTACGGCCTGGGCTGGCTCAAGCCGGTGCTCGGCGATGCCACGCCATGGGTTGTCGCTGTCGCGCTCGCAGTGGTCTATGTCGGCTTGCTCAAGGTGGGGTCGCATTATCCCGAACTGGAAATGGATGATCCCGATCAGGAGGTCATGACGCTTCCGCAGACCAAGCCAACAGTCATGGTTGGGTTGCACTATATCCTGCCGGTTATCGTTCTGGTCTGGTGTCTGATGGTGGAGCGTCTATCGCCGGGATTATCGGCCTTCTGGGCCACGGTCCTGATGATTATCATCATGCTGACTCAGCGTCCCTTGATGGCCATGTTCCGTGGCCGTAGCGACATGGCGTCGGATATCAAGGAGGGAGTTATCGATCTCTGGGCCGGCCTGATTGCCGGTGCCCGAAACATGATCGGTATCGGCATTGCCACGGCCGCGGCGGGCATCATCGTGGGAGCCGTTTCCCAGACTGGGGTCGGGCTGGTTCTCGCTGATCTGGTCGAGACCCTGTCGATGGGCAACCTGATGCTCATGTTGTTATTGACCGCAGTACTCAGCCTGATCTTGGGTATGGGCCTACCGACTACGGCCAACTATATTGTCGTCTCGGCATTGCTAGCACCGGTCATCGTGTCTCTGGGCCAGCAGAACGGACTGATCGTGCCGTTGATCGCTGTGCACCTGTTCGTGTTCTACTTCGGCATCATGGCGGACGTGACGCCGCCGGTTGGTCTGGCGTCGTTCGCGGCGGCAGCCGTTTCGGGTGGCGATCCGATCCGTACCGGCTTCCAGGCCTTCTATTACAGCTTGCGTACCGCGGCGCTGCCGTTCCTGTTCATCTTCAATACCGACCTGCTGCTGATCGATGTCTCGCCCTTGCAGGGGGTCGCGATCTTCATCGTCGCCACGGTGGCCATGCTGATCTTCGCCGCCGCCACACAAGGGTACATGCTGACACGCAACCGCTGGTACGAGAGCCTGCTGCTGTTGCTGGTGGCGTTCACCCTGTTCCGGCCCGGGTTCTGGATGGATATAGCCCACGATCCGTACCGCGACGTCCCGCCCTCGCAGTTCGAGCAGGCAATGGGCAATGTGGATGAGGGCAGTAACTTACGGGTGCGCGTCGAGGGTCTCGATGCCTATGGCAACCCGGCCAGCTTCGTGGTCCTGGTGCCGGTGCCGGATGGCGAGACAGGGGCCGAGCGCATGGAAAGCCTGGGGCTGCAACTGATGGAAGAGGATGGGCGAACCCTGGTCGACATGACCACGTTCGGCAGCCAGGCCGAGGAGTTGGGCTTCGAGTTCGATCAGGAGATCGTCTCCGTCAGGGCGCCGGTCGAACGCTGGTCCAAAGAGTGGATGTGGATTCCGGGGCTAGCGGTATTCGCTCTGGTGGTTTTGCTGCAGCGACGCCGACGTAAGCATGCAGCGGCGACGCCTGCCTGAGGAGGGGAGTTCATGTACCAGAACATTGTCCTACCCGTCGACTTGAACCATGACGAGTCCTGGCAAAAAGCGTTGCCCACCGCGCTGGCGCTTTGCCGAACGTTCGATGCCGCACTGCATGTGGTAACCGTGCTGCCGGATTACCGCATGCCGCTGGTGGGTAGCTTCTTTCCGGCCGACTTCAGCGAGAAGGCTCGCAAGAAACTCTCCGAGACTCAGCGAAAGTTCGTCGACGAACATGTACCGAGCGATGTTAGAGTGCATTGCCATATCGTCGAGGGCTCCCCTTACGAGGGGATAATACGTACGGCCAAGTCCGTAAAGGCGGACCTGATCGTCATGGCATCGCACAATCGCCATGAACTGGCCGACTTTCTCGTCGGGCCGAACGCCGAGCACGTCGTACGCCACGCCGATATCTCGGTGATGGTGGTGCGCTGACGGCAAATGCCACACTGCAGACGCCCGGCCCTGTGCCGGGCGTCTTGCGTTTGCGGTGACCTTATTGACCAATCTCCTATCTTGCCGGTTCGGTATCTTTACGTTGCGTCGACTACATTGAAAGTAGGGTAGTGCCCATACCGCAACTGCGTACTGCGCTGAGGCTTGGCCCCGTGTCCAACCGCCGCTATGCCTCGGTAGGGGATGACGCCATGAAAGCTGCAACCAACAAAAACGTTCCTCTCTCTCGAACCGATGCCCAGCTTGTCATCCGCAGAGTCGATCTCCAGCGACCTCGACAATGGCTGATGGCGGGAATCAACGATTTTCGCGTCGCCATGTCGGTCAGCTTGGCTTACGGTCTGTTCTGGGTCGGTCTGAGCCTTGCCGTCACGGCAGTGGCCTTTTCGCTGGGGCTCTGGCACTGGTTGTTGCCCATGATCGCCGGTTTCATGTTTCTGGGACCGCTTGTGGCCGTCGGTTCCTACGGAGTCAGCCGGCGTCTTGGCGAGGGCAGCCAGCCTACGCTGGGCGATGCCTTCGGTGCCTGGATGTCCCATACCGGGCAACTGGCAATGATGGGGGTCATGATGATGATTTTCTTCATGGCCTGGATTCGAGTGGCGACACTGTTGTTTGCCTTGTTCTTCGGTTACTACATTCCCAGCCCGGAGACGCTTTATGTCGCGCTATTCACGACAGCCGAGGGGCTCGGCATGCTAGTGGTGGGAGTCGGCGTTGGCGCGGTACTCGCCTTCGGGGCGTTTTCCATTAGCGTCATCGCCATTCCCACGCTGCTGGATCGTGACCTGACCTTCATGGAGGGCATCGAGGCCAGCATCAAGAGTGTGGCTTGCAATTTCCGTCCCATGCTGCTCTGGGCGGCGATCCTGACTGGATGCACGGTGATCGGCATGGTCACGTTCTACCTTGGACTCGCCGTGATCTTGCCCGTACTTGGCCATGCAACGTGGCATGCCTATGAAGATCTGGTCGGGATCGAGCGTAATGACGGTGTTGCGGAATAAGAGGGGAGTTTTCGTATCGATGCTCAACAACGAAGAACCCCACCTTGAGGTGGGGTTCTCTTAGGCACCCTTGGCAGAGTGCCGATCAGGCCAGCATGAATCATTCATGCTTCGTCATGCATGCAAATGGCATGCATCCGATTAGATCGGCTTGATCTTGGAAGCCTGAAGGCCTTTCTTGCCCTGAGTGACTTCGAAGGAGACCTTCTGGCCATCCTGCAGGGACTTGAAGCCTTCAGCCTGAATTTCAGAGAAGTGAGCGAACAGGTCGTCACCGCCGTCGTCTGGAGAAATGAAGCCGAAACCTTTGGTATCGTTGAACCACTTGACAGTGCCAGTTGCCATTGTCGATTTCCTTGATATTACTGAGGTGTTAATGACATTGCGGAATAATGTCCTGCAATGGTCGGTGCGAGGCTTATATGCCAGAGAACGCGCACGAGGATGTTCCAAGGGAATCGATCACAACTGACGTCATTCTGCCTACAAACCAACGGGAATGAGCATGCCCCTTCAGCGAAAAATCGTCAAGCATTATTTAACTCATGCAGATGGCGGGGGAGAGTGGCGTAGAGACATAATAAAAGGGCCCGCCGGAGCGGGCCCTCTACAACGGGCAACCGATCGGGTGCCGTTGTCGTCAAGTCTCGCCAGCGCTTAGCTGACGGGCTTGATGTTGGCGGCCTGAAGGCCTTTCTTACCCTGAGTTACCTCGAAGGAGACCTTCTGGCCATCCTGCAGGGTCTTGAAGCCGTCAGCCTGAATTTCGGAGAAGTGGGCGAAGAGATCATCACCACCGTCGTCCGGAGAGATGAAGCCGTAGCCCTTGGTGTCGTTGAACCACTTGACGGTGCCAGTTGCCATGTGTCTATTTCCTTAACTAACTAATAATGGTGCTGGGCAGGAAAGGCACTAGCCTTACCGTAATGCCCGTATTACGTGGGTAAGACAAGGGAAGGGAATGCGTTCTGAGTTTCTCGAGGGAAAATCGATAACGACTGACGCCATTCTACCTGCTAACCAACGCAGCGTTGATGCATCGTTTCCTGCGACCACGTCGATCTACGTTATGAGTGGATTACACGTTACGATGCTCCGCACAAGCAACATAGATGGAAATCGCATGAACGTCCAGAACGTCGATTACACCCAGCCCGATGCCGCTGCACGCTTCGTCCAGTCGCTGAGAGAGACTGGCTTCGGTGTGCTGCGCAACCATCCGATACCCGCCGATCTGGTGAGTTCGATCTACCGAGACTGGTTGGCTTTCTTCAATAGCGCCGAAAAGAACCAGTGGCGCTACGACCAGGGGCGTCAGGATGGCTACTTTCCGCCTGACGTCTCGGAAACCGCCAAGGGGCACGCCGTCAAGGATCTCAAGGAGTATTACCATGTCTATCCTTGGGGGCGCATTCCCGACACGCTGCGCGATGACATTCTCGCTTACTATCGACGCGCCAACGAGGTCGCCTCGACCTTGCTCGGCTGGGTCGAGTCACAGACACCGCCTGACGTCGCTAAACATTATAGCGAGCCGCTATCGCAAATGATCGAGGGCAGCCAGCAAACGCTGCTGCGCGTACTTCATTATCCACCGCTCAGCGGTAATGAGCAGCCCGGTGCGGTTCGCGCTGCCGCACACGAAGACATCAATCTTCTGACGGTATTGCCGGCCGCTAACGAGCCTGGGCTGGAAGTCCGGGGTGGCGATGGCACGTGGCATGAGGTCCCTTGTGATCCGGGCCAGCTGGTCATCAACGTTGGCGACATGCTGCAAGAAGCCTCGCAGGGCTATTTTCCCTCGACCACACACCGGGTGACCAACCCTCATGGCGAGTCACGCCTCCATTCGCGCCTTTCGTTACCGCTGTTCCTGCATCCGCGCTCCGATGTCGTGCTGTCCTCTCGGCACACGGCCGACAGCTATCTGAAGGAACGTTTACGCGAGCTTGGCGTCATTTAACCGTCGGGCTGCGCCATGCTTGGCGGAATTTCTCAATCGAGGCTAGGAGGGAAGATGGTTCAGTTGTCATCCAACGATACGCATAGCAAAGCCGTCGGCTATTTGCTCTGGATTTTCGGTTTCACCGGAGCCCACCGATTCTATTACGGCAAGCCGGTCACCGGTACGATCTGGTTCTTCACGTTCGGCCTGTTCTTCATCGGTTGGCTGATCGATCTGTTCCTGATTCCGAGCATGGATCGCCAGGCCGACCTGCGTTTCCAGGCTGGGCCCACCAATTATACGGTGGCCTGGGTGTTGCTGACGTTCCTTGGGGTGTTCGGCCTTCACCGCATGTACATGGGCAAGTGGCTGACCGGCCTACTGTACTTGTTGACTGGTGGCTTGTTCCTGATCGGGGTGCTGTATGACTTTTGGACATTGAATGACCAGATTTCCATGAAACACTCCCGGCGCGAAATCTTCAGTCATTGAGAAAGGCAATGCGACAGGCACCGCCGCCAGGCCGGGGTTGCTACCCATGTCTTGAGTCGAGATCGGTATGTTGATCGATGCGCAGTTTTTCCCCTTCGTGCTGGCCATTACCTTGCTGAGCATTACGCCGGGCGTGGATACCCTGCTGGTCATTCGCAACACGGCGCGAGGCGGTGTGCGCGATGGTGTCGTGACCAGCCTCGCCATCTGCTGCGGGCTGTTCGTACATGCCGCGGT
>JACLAD010009000.1_pt1 | contig 10026 bp, 6 predicted proteins | sample 8027901 | NCBI WGS metagenome assembly JACLAD01 (sample SAMN15725071, study PRJNA655200) | protist metagenome | isolation source: fluorescence activated cell sorting (FACS) single amplified genomes of... | place: Spain: Blaines Bay Microbial Observatory, Mediterranean Sea | collected 2016-07-05
GGAACAGCACGTACGGGAGCTCAGCCTGTGCATTTTCCCACCATCTCTACCAACAAAACACACGGGTACCCGGGTAAGCTCGCGTTGGACGGAAAATGAAGGAGAGGCGGATGCGCGCGCAGCCCAACAAAACCATGGCAGCATTGCGAATGATTCAATGAATGAATAATTTTCGCTCCATTCACCTTTCAAGCACCCCAAACCTTAAAACCCGTCCCTCATCTTCCGGAGAAAGATCCCCAGAAGCTCTCCAAAAAAAAAAAGAAAAAGGAAAGAAAAGTTTTAAAAACATGTGCAAGAGTCTCTTTTAAAATTATAATAACCAGAGAGTCTCTCTAATTCAATTACAAAAAAATGTTTAGTTTGAAATCCTCAAAATAGAATGAATATCCCCACATTTGAGCGAACCCCGCCTTGCTTCCCTCCCATTTCATGAATTCAATGCACGGATTGATCGTCGATAGCATTGCTTGCTTTACGAGTAGTAAGTAAGCCGGTAGGTATCGATCTTTAGCTGTCAGAACAGGCGCTTTTAAAGCTTTGCACGCTCGCCGAGGAAGAGGGATTCAATTCAAAAAATTTCTTTTCTTTTTCAAATTTTGCATTTTTTTTTTTTTTTTTCTATGATAGCATGAATATGTCCCCTCATTTTCATGAAATTCATGAAATTCATGGGAGAAAAAAATGCGCCGATGGATGATGAATGGGCTTTTACTCGTGAACGAACTCTGGGCATATGCGCGGATGTTGTTTTTTTTTTTTTTTTTTTTGACCGTGTTTTTGGGGAGCTTTTGACAGCAATTGCAATGCGAATGACCATCGCGGCCTACAAACTCAATGTTCCTGTTGTTCATGTGTTTTGCATTTCAAGCAAACTACTGGGACTCGTTGCGCGAAGCTGGAAAGGGTGGACGAGATGATGACCACTGCGGTGCAGCTCATATGCCTTCAGATAGTGTGTGATGCAAGGCAGAGTCCCTCCACGATGTGTGCCATCAATCAGAGGAGGGGAGAAGGAGAGAGAAAAAGGAAGAAAAGAAACAGCTGTGCCGCTCAGTGTAGCAAAACCATAATGAGCTCTGGCAAGTCGGTTACGTTTAACGCAAACGAAGAGAGTGACCATTCCACGGATGGTGTGTCATCTCCTACCATTGTCGCAGACGATCTAGATGCAAGTATGAGCAAAAGTCTAGACATTTCTCTTGCTAATAGTGACACTCCTAAAAATTCTGGAAGTGTGTACGCGTGGGGTTGGAACATCAACGGTCAGCTTGGTGTTGGAGACACGATCACTCGCATTAGACCGCAGTTGGTGCCCAACATCTCAACATCCACAGCCTTCACTGAAATCAAAAAGATCGTGTGTGGTAGCCGCTTCACAATTGCGCTGACCAACACAGGCCAAATATTTTCATGGGGTAGAGGTGACGATGGACAACTTGGGCACGGGAGCAAAAAGTTGACCGTAACTCCATCTATGATCGGCCTGCTTGCAAGCACAAAGATTGTCGACGTTGATACTCGGGGATCGCACGTTGTTGCGGTAGACAGTGATGGTTTTGCGTACTCGTGGGGAAGAGGTGACGACGGGCAGCTTGGACACGGAGACCGTCAAAATAAGCTTGAACCAAAGCGAATTCAAAATCTTAAGTACGTTTATCGTGTTATTTGCAGCAGACTTCACTCAATTGCTCTTACGCACAGAAGAAGAAACCATTCTCGCCGCTTATATACATGGGGTTGCTCAGATGACGGTGCAACAGGGCATGGGAGCTCAAACGTGCGATGCTACGCGCCAATGGAGATTAAAGATTTTCGAAACCAAGAGGTCTTGGACATCGCATGCGGATCCCGCCATACCATGTTGATCACAAAGGGTGGAGGGCTATATACGTGGGGCAGCGGTATCTACGGCCAGCTTGGGCTGGGAAACACAGCCAATGTATATTCGCCCACTAAGCTTTCCATAGTGGACAATGGTATAGAATACACTGCGACAAAGGTTGAATGCGGTTATCGTCACAGCTTTTGTGTTGTACACCGAAAGCGAACTCCTACCTTAGATGAAAGTTCGCATCCTGAGGAAGAAAAGAGCGTCTTGTTTGCATGGGGCTGGAATCAGTACTATCAGCTTGGCTTCACTTCCCCCAATGCTTTTGTTACGTCTCCCACCCTCGTAGAATTTTCTCTGCAGCACACGATTCTAAAAGTTGCAGGTGGCGGGAGACATACTCTCTGTGTAGCCTTGAAAAATGCTGGAGAGTCCGAAAAGTCAAAAACATATTCGTGGGGTAGAGGTGATGATGGGCAGCTTGGTATTGCTGAAGTATCTACGAAATCCCACCCCATCGAGATGAAGACTCTTCCTAAGGGCAGAGTTTCGCAAATTGCTTGCGGCTGGTCGCACTCTGCGGCAGTTGTGGACATGAATAAGCGGGTTCTGCATCGGCTTGTCAGCGTTGCAGTGGACGGAGGCAATGCTCTTGGAGGTCCTGGCAAGGGCAGCACATTTGCGCGCAAGATATGCTGCTGCCATTGTATTCGAGGTGTATGGTATGATCCGCGTCAATATTTTGTTCTGCGCGACCTTGACGGACTTGCGTCTCAATTTCTTGGCGCAGTCACTCAACTTATCCTAATGCTGCATCTGATGCCCCAACTGTGCAACATGTCGAGTGACATAGTTTTACGGAAGGTAATACCTGGGTGCGGACTTGCATACTTTTCAGGGAACTTTTTTTTCTGGATACAGGCTGTGCTGATGTCAAAGCACGAGAAGCGAATTGACGTGACGGCACAGATTAATGGGATCAACACGATTCTTTTTTACGCATATTTGCTGCTGGTCATGAAGCCGGAATACGACCGAAACAAGGATACCAACAAAGCATTAGCCGCGGATAGTGCATGGGCTGCGGGCTGCTTTGCTGGTTTCATGACAGGTCTCCTAGAGTTGGTTAGTGTGCCCATCGTTAAATATATCCGACTGATCATTCCCAGGGCTGCGATGATGAGCGCAGTTGCTGGTGTGAGTCTGGTATATATCACGCTGAACTTTATCTTTGAGATTTACCAGTCTCCGTCTTACGCCCTCTTTCCGATGCTTTTTCTGATTATCCTTCTTGGGTCGAACACAATGCTGCCTTTCAACCTGCCTGTTGGCTTAACAACTCTAGTTTTGGGGACAATTTTAGCGTGGGTGCTTAAAGGTCTGAACGAAATTAACGCCATAAGAACGTTTGATGTGTTCACCCCGGATAATGGTTCCGTGACATTTGCATTTAATGTTCCCATTCCCCAGACAGATGTGTTCGCAAAAGCATTCAATGTTGGATGGCGATATATGCCAATTATTTTTCCCATGTATTTGGTGCAAATAATCAATAACATGGCCAACATTGAAACGGCGCACAAAGTAGGGGACAAATTCCCTGTGTGGAAATCAATGCTTGCGAATAGTATCATCACCATGGTAAGTGCATTTTTCGGGAACCCATTTCCAACTTCGATATTTATTGGGCAGAGTGCATTCAAGGCATCTGGCATACGCTCTGGGTACGCATTTCTCAGTGCTGTGATTTTACTGATCATTTGCGTAAGTGGAAGCATGTCTGCAATTTTGAAAATTGTTCCACTTGCTGCGGGTGTTGGCTTCTTGATGTGGATTGGCGTACTTGTAACCAAGCAGGCATTTGAAAAAGACAGTAACGCGTTTGATCATGGTCTTGCTGTTGTTGTTGGCTTAATCCCCCCGATTTCAACTTGGGCTTTGGGCCTCATCACATCAACTATATCAGCTAGCATAAGTGTGCTGAATAGCACGGGGGCCAATCTAACCTTAACCCAAATATCAAAGGAACTCTCAAATCAAGGCGTATACATATACGGCATTATGTCACTATCTCAAGGTTATTTGATCATCAGCATAATTTTAAGTGCAACTCTGTGCTTTGTCCTTGACAGGAAGTTCAACATGGCAGCTTTGTGGATGCTCATTGCTGCATTTCTATCATTCTTCGGAATAATTCATTCATTTAAAGTAGATGAAACAATGGTTACGCCAGTGTTTGGCGTCGTGGGGGTTACCCCTGACATTGACCAGTTTGTCGCCACTTACACGACTGTTTATTTGTTTGCCGCTCTTTTCTGCATGATTTTGTATATTAAAGAGCAAAATAGGAGCTGGAAAAATTGGCTTGTGAAGATCCGCAAGACGTGCGCCAGTTGTAGAAAGTGCAGGTGTAAACTTTTTAAAAAATCGTCGGTGGGCGGAGACCTCAAATATGCGGAAGAGCCTCTGATGAAAACGTCCGATTCAATTAATGCGTAATGATGCTTTCGACTCATAGATGTTCATACATACGCGAACTATTAGATACTCTCCTGCATAGCAGTAAGCCTATCGATTGTAAAATACATATACGCTAAAGTACGGAGTATGAATGAACCCTGTAGGCCCGCGCATTCCTACAGGAATGCATGGGGTGCATCCAATACCAGAGCGACAAGCCTAGGAAAATTTGTAGGACGCGCGTCGTCAAAAACTACACGGATATTTACGCAAAGAAATAGACATGAAAGATACCTCGCATATGGATGCTTTGATTGGCGGGCGATGATACTAATGATGGCAGTCATAGGCATCGCCAGAATAGCGCCTGGTACGTCCCACAGCTCAAACCAGAATGCTAGACTTAAAAGGACCATCACAGGATGAACATGCAACCGATGGCCAAAAATCACCGGTTCCACAAGATTTCCGACAACGAAGTGCATGAAAGCGGGCAAAATAAAAATGCATATTTTAGACGCCATTGGCATTTCAGGGTCTAAGATTGCTATTGGAATCGGAAGAAACGTAGCCAGCACTGGGCCCTACATGGGAAAAAAAGAAAGAAAATAATAGTTAAGATGATCACTTATATTCGCTCAGTGCAACGAACAAAAAAAATTTGCGTGATCAAAAGTTACCAGGTTTGGTATAAAATTAAGCAGTAAGGTCGAGACGGCAAAGAACGTTGCTAAATGTAATCCCAACAATGAATATATCACAAAGCTGCAAATTCCCACTACGACCGATATCAGAGTCTTCAGACCTATGTACAATTGAATTTTTGTGTTCATCTTTTTGAACACAGAATTTTCTTCGTGATCCTTATGTTTCTCTGTTAGTAGATAAATGACAAAGAGGCAAACAACGAACATGTTTGCCAGTATAGTAGTTGTGTCCATCAAAAAATATCTCACGAATGATGCTGTATACATACTTTGCTTCAATCCATCAACAAAAAGCTGCCCGAGCTCGGTTTGTACATGAAAATGTGTGTTAACCCATTCTGTGGCTCTTTGATTCAACGAATCCAGCTCTTTCTCGTATTCGGATAAGTAATTATGTTTGAACGACAAAATATCATTGGAAACCAGCAACAACAAGATAGTTATGAAACCAAGAACACAACAAATAGACGTGATTGCAGCAAGCCATAAGGGGCACCTAAGGGTCATCTCATGTGGGTACGAATGCTTTTCATTGCTCGTGTTAGAAGGGTCCAAAGAAGTCAGCCCCGCATCTGCGATGCCTATTTCGCCCAGTGTTATTTCCTCGTCTGCTACCGTTTTTGTGGAACCATACTTTTGAATTTGGTGCACAATTAACAGAGGCTTGGTGCTCAATACGTTCTCCGGATTTTGGCCCTCCAAATCGTATTTTGAGCCTTCGTGGACAACATCCATCTCAGCATCTTTTAGCTTCCTCTTTGGCCTTGCGCAAGGGAGGCGTCGGCCCAGAGACAAGAATCTGACAATTGGTCTGAGAAGATACACGAGCAAAACGGCAAAACAGAAAGGGATAAGAACTTTCCTTAAAAACACCAATATAGCTCCTCCACAATAAAGACCCACAAAGGCGATCGGAATGTTGATGGAAGGGTCAATGCGAAACCCTCCATATGCTTTTGCACCGGACCACAAAGACGTCCACGAGTTATTTCTTGAGTGTTTTTTCATGGCAGCGGACTTTTTTTATTTGATCATCGCATGACTTCTTGCAAACTCGAGCTTGCTTAATTTTTTAATGCATGCATGTGTGTGTTCGCGTGCGCGTGTGTGCAGCTTCTCTTCTTAATTGTTTTTTGTGTTTCCGTTTTGTCAGTCGCTCAAACGCACATCCTGGGTGATATGCTTGCCTTTCCTCGTTCTGCTCAACATCAGACAACAATATTCGTATTGGATGAGATTTAGCCCTGAGACTCTGTCTACTGAATGAACATAGCCGATAAAATCTATTCTTCGCAATTAATTGACGGATTTGTTTTGAATGTTTGAATGAAAATGTCTACATAAAAGTGGCCGAGGCGCAATCCCGCTCTATTGAATATTCTTACTCGCGTAGACTGTTAAAACTTTTTTACAGGTGCACTTCGGTGGTCACGTGATCAGTCCCCCCCGAGTGGGTAGAAAATCCAGTACTTTTTTATCCTGAGCGTAAATATTGAATTAATATTGTGGTCACGTGGGCTAACGAACTCCAACCTATCAAGTTGTAAGGCGTAAATAATATGTGTCATGTGCCTGCCGGCGAAAACTGGGTAAAAATTGAAACTTTTTTTTTTAATGTATTCGAAAACTACAGTATTTTGATCATCATCTTGAAATCAAAAACCGCAGCAAAGTGAACGAACGTTCGTTGAACTTCCTCATTCGTTCACGAATTCAATAGTGTTTTTACGATCGATAGAAGCACATTATGTTGCAACGTGGATGTGAATTTAAGAATACATGGAACGTAGATAGCTTGAATCGTTGAGCAATTACGAAATCGTTTGGAAGCACATGCCAATAATGGATTACATATGGCATCCTTTGATCGACGACTGGGGGCAAGCGAAGACAGTTTGGAAAAAGTCAGAGGAAAAATCTCCAATGCCCGTTTCAGCCCCTTTGAGCTCTAGGTCAGTGCCGCACGCCTCTGTAAAAAATAGTACGAGCTGCTGTGACGTGAGCACAAGTCCTCTTATCCACATCTCCATGTGCTACACAAAAACCATCAGCTCAAACGGCGAAGAAATCCACACCTGGAATCCTCCTGTTCCACAGTCCGAAGAGGAACTGAATGCTTTGCTTAAACTGATTAAAGGCAACCCCAACCTGCCAAAGCGTCCGTTTCCTGCCACTCCAAATTTCGATAAAAAGGGCAGGACCATGAAAGAGAGAATCTGTCAAGTTCAGGATTACGTTAATGAGTTTGAATACAATCACACTGGCACACGTTATTTCTCCGTAAGAAAAGACCGCGGGATGGTAAAAGTCACGGACACCGCGAAAAAAATCATGACGCAAGCGTTGCCTATTCAGTGCCTCGAAGCGGTTTTCCTAGCATCATATCTCACCGTCAACTTCAACAACCTTGATCGAATACCAATAAGCTTCAAGTCACGGGTGAAAGGAGTCAATAGGCACTTTCGCCACATAGTAATGGCAGTGAGATTTGGTAAAAAATGGGGCGCGATCGGCCTCAGTAGAAAAGACACGTTGGCATACAAGGAGCTGAAATATAGGAGTCTTTCTGATCTGATTCTTGACTACCGAGAAGCGTACAAGCTGTGCTGGCACACCCTTGAGAAAATCTACATCGGCTTTCCATTTAGTCATGATCCATATTCTTCGTCCAACATAAATTGGAGAATTCTTAATCTAAATCTAATTAATCGATCATGGGAGCAAGCCTCCGAAATTATTGATATCTATGGCAGAAAAATTAAATCCCTTGAAAAGCACTACGGAAGATTTGGAAAGCTTCCGGACACATTTGTTTCTCGTTGCTGCCTGCACCAGAATGATTCTGATGCAGATGACAACGAGGACAACAAAGATAATGATAAGCAATCCCTCAGCCAAAATGCCGGAATGCTCTCGCGAAAGAGCAAATCGAAATCTCCAAAAAATCAAGCTATCAAGGTCACCCCAAGCACGTTGTCATTTCTGAAAACAACACAGCAAGAGATTTCAATACAAAACTTCTCAACGAGCACATGCTATGTTGTCGTAATGTTTCCAGAGGAAGTTGGATTCTCAGTGAAGTACAACGATTGCGAAGACGTACAATGGAGCGAAGGATGCTTTGCAAAAAAACATGGCTTTAGCGTAGTCCCCCTCTGCATAAACAGTTTGCAGTCCACAATACTGCATGTATCATTTGATGATACGATAAACGAGAGTTTTAAGGTGAATCGCTACCTCTTCATTTTCAGGTGCCAAAGAAATGATGATGATCAAGAAGGAAAGCGAAGAAGCTGTAAACTTCTACAATCGATTCTTCTGGAGAATTCCAATGCCAACGAGCTGCCATCTTCGCCTCCCTCGTGCCCTTGTGGAAGCTCGCAGATCGGCAACGAGGCATCCGAATCAGAAGGGGACGACATTCCACCCGAGCCCAAGATGTCTAAGCATCACATAAATAACACTTTTCTCGCAGTATGAGGTTTAAGCATGGGCCTTGCTTGCGCAGCATCCGCCAGGAGCGCCAAGAAAGTTTTCAAGCGTGAGATTATGCTCCTTTGATCGGAAACAGACGGCAGCGTGCCATCTCTTCGCATCTTGCTACTGTAAGCTGAAAAATACAACCGTAAAAACCAAACGTAGATCTACCTACAATACTTACTCATCTTGGGCTTCTAAACTACGAAGCTGGGGGAAGCACTGTATCTCTCTGATGGTGCTGGAGCAGGTCAACAGCATGCATAGTCTATCAATCCCCATCCCCCAACCACTGGTAGGTGGCAGCCCATACTCCAAAGCGTGACAATAGCCATCGTCCGCGTCAAGCGACTCCTCGTCTCCACGGTCTCGGTCCCTACTTTGGAGAGCAAATCTTTCCCTCTGCTCTTCGGGGTCGTTCAGCTCCATGTATGCATTGCAGAGCTCGCTCCCCCCCACAAACATTTCGAACCTCTTCGTGAAGCGAGCATCGCGTGGATCTTCTCTGGCCAGTGGGCTCAAAATGGTGGGATGACCAGTCAGAAAGGTGGGTTCTTCGCATCTGCTCTCCAGAAACTCCCCCGCAAGATGATCCAATAGTCTGCTGTTTGTGAGTGGGGCCGAGCATGGTGTTGAGCACTTGGTGCTGTACAAGCTCACGAGCTCAGCGTTCAGCTTTTCTTCATCCATGCTCAAATCAGGCAGGTGTACATCGCATTCCGCGAGCCCCTCCCTGAAATCAATCCTGTGGAACGGCTTCTCAAAATCTACGACCTTACCACTTTCCAACAAGAGCGTGGTTGATCCAGTCACGGAATGAACCATTCCTCGAAGGAGAGATTCAGTCATGTCCATCAAATCATCCAAATCTGCATAAGCTTGGTAGAACTCGCACATTGTAAACTCTGGGCTGTGCACAGCAGTAGCAGACTCGTTTCTAAAGACCTTGCCAATCTCGAACACTCTCTCGAACCCGCCTATGACCAACTGCTTCAAATACAACTCTGGCGCAACTCGCATCTTGAGGGTTGCGCTCAGTGCCCTTGACTCGGTCGTGAAAGGATTTGCAAGCGCCCCAGACGACGAGCTGGACAAGATCGGGGTCTCAACCTCCATAAACCCTCGTTCCTCCAGGAAGCTCCTCAAATACCTAACGACGCGAGACCGCTGAACAATGCGCTCACGAGACTTTCTGTTAACAATGAAGTCCAGGTGTCGCTGCCTGTATCGGGACTCCTGGTCATTCAGGGAGTTGTCCTTGGTGATGGATGGAATGTGCTGAATGCATGGGCTCAGCAAGGTGATGGAGACCGGGATAATGGATAGCTGGCCCTTCTTGGACTTTCCTGGGAAACCTCTGACACCGACAACGTCACCTCGCTGGAGCATCCTATGAAAATCCTGAAATGGTTGCTCATGTGATGCCTCGTAATGCTGCTTTGGTGCCATAACCTGCAAGCGCGAGGTTCCCCCACCATTGCCTTTTATGTTGTCAGACCCTTCGATGTCGTAAAAATAGAGCTTGCTGCTCGCCTCTCTCTTTGATATGAT
>JACLAD010001463.1_pt1 | contig 10025 bp, 4 predicted proteins | sample 8027901 | NCBI WGS metagenome assembly JACLAD01 (sample SAMN15725071, study PRJNA655200) | protist metagenome | isolation source: fluorescence activated cell sorting (FACS) single amplified genomes of... | place: Spain: Blaines Bay Microbial Observatory, Mediterranean Sea | collected 2016-07-05
TATCAGCCACCACGAGAAAATCCCTGGCTTAACAAAGTTGAAATCCAGGATTCGGCTTATCCCTACCACGATTGGAACCACAGGATCAACGCTGAGTGTTACCGAAGGAATTCTGCCAGCAGGATCATGAATTCTGAAGGAGAGATCGAAGAGATCATTAATAATTATGCTCGTATGAGTTTTAATATGGGGCCCACTTTACTGGCCTGGATGAAAAATGAAGCCCCGGAATCTTACCAGGCAATCCTGGATGCAGATAAGGAAAGTCAGGAGCGTTTTTCGGGACATGGATCGGCTTTGGCGCAGGCATATAACCACTTGATTATGCCGTTGGCCAATGACAGAGATAAGGAAACCCAGGTAATTTGGGGAATTGAGGATTTTCAATCAAGATTCAACCGTTTTCCGGAAGGAATGTGGCTGGGGGAAACTGCAGCCAATACCAGCACTCTGGAAATGCTGGCAAAGCATGGCATCAAATTCACCATTCTGTCTCCATATCAGGCAAAACAAGTCCGGAAAATTGGAACTAAAGAATGGACAGATGCGACAGATGCTAAGGTAGATCCAAAGAAACCGTATTTATGTAAACTTCCTTCAGGAAATGAGATTACTCTGTTCTTTTATGACGGTCCGGCTTCTCAGGGAGTAGCTTTTGAAGGTTTACTGGACAATGGGGAACGCTTTGCCGACCGATTAAAAGGCCAGATATCAGATAATGATGAGGTGGAATTAATGCACATCGCTACAGATGGTGAAAGTTACGGGCATCATCATAGTTTAGGAGAAATGGCTCTTTCTTACTGTCTTCACCATATTGAAGAAACAGAAGACGTTCAGCTCACTATTTATGGAGAATTCCTGGAGAAACATCCGCCCCAGTATGAAGCTCAAATCATAGAAGATACGTCCTGGAGTTGTTATCACGGAGTAGAGAGATGGAGGAGTGACTGTGGTTGTAACACCGGTGGAAACGGAGACTGGGACCAGAAATGGAGAAAGCCTCTTAGAGAAACTTTTGACTGGGTACGGGAAAGCCTTATTACCTTATATGAAAAGGAAATGAAGGAATTCACAGATGATCCATGGCGGGTAAGGGATAAATATATCCATGTTATTCTTAACAGGGAGGAAGAAAATGTCTCTTCTTTTTTAAGGGAGAACCTAAAAAAAGAACTTTCTGAAGAAGAAAAAATAAAATTACTCAAGCTGCTGGAAATGCAGTACCATGCCATGTTGATGTACACCAGCTGCGGGTGGTTCTTTGATGAGGTAACCGGTATTGAATCTATGCAGGATGTGTTTTACGCTACAAGAGCTGTTCAACTGGCAGAAGAAATTAGCGGAAATAAATATGAAGAAGATTTCGTAAAACACCTTGAGAAGATACCAAGTAACATTCCCGATTTTGGAAATGTAAAGGTGGCCTATGATAAATTTGTAAAGCCAATGGCCCTGGATATGATTCGTATTGGTGCCCATTATGCGGTTTCTTCTTTGTTTGAAGAGTTCCCAACGGAGGTGAGCCTGTACAATTTCAGCGCTGCTGTCAAAACCAAATATTATTATGAAGCCGGAAAACAGAAACTGGTGATTGGCCGTACCGAATTCCGATCAGATATTACCTGGGAGAAAGTGGATATTTCTTATGCGGTCCTGCATCTTGGAGACCGGCACCTTTTTGGGGGAGTACGGGAATATATGGGAGCTGAGGCTCTTGAGAAACTTCATAATACGGTAGCCGATCTATTTAAGAAGGGAAATATTTATGAGATCTTTAATATCATGGATGATTACTTCGGAAATCACAACTATTCCTTCTGGCATTTATTCCGGGACGAGCAGCGAAGCATCATGGAGCTGGTCATGGAAAATACCTTCAAGAATGCCGAAGGAGCCATGCAGATCCTTTATGAAAACTCGTATCCTTTACTACAGGCCTATAAAGAAATCAATATGGAGGCGCCCAACCGACTTAAGAGTCCGGTGAGTACTGTGGTAAATACACGGCTTATGAATCTTCTTAAAGAAGAAAACTTCAGTTTAATCAAATTCGAAAGACAATTGAAATCTGCCGAATTGATAGATGTCGATCTTGATGTGGTGACCCTCAATTTCCTGAGTGATAAAAGACTGGATAAATTGATGGAAATTTTAAAAGAGCATCCCGAAGATCTGGAAACCCTTAAATGTGTAAATGCTTTTCTGGATCTCCTGGAAGATGGACCGTTGAAACCGAATCGCTGGCAGGCACAGAATATTGCCTATGAAATAAGGGAAGAATCCTTTCCGGCATTCCTGGAGAAGAGTGAATCCGGGAAAGATGAAAAAGCCGGAGAATGGGTGGAGGCTTTCCGGGAGCTTGAAGGAAAATTAAACCTTGCAGTCATATGAAAGCACCATCCGCTACTTATAGAATTCAGTTATCACCGGATTTCCCCTTTGAGGAACTCCGAAAGATCATTGATTACCTGGATGTGCTTGGGATTTCAACCATCTATTCCGCACCTTTTTTTCAGGCGCGGGAAGGAAGTACGCATGGCTATGACATCACAGATCCCTATAAGATCAACCGCAAAATTGGGACTTTAGAGAATTTCAGGTTAATGAGCGAGCTACTGAAAGAGAAAAAAATGACCTGGCTGCAGGATATTGTTCCTAATCATATGGCTTTTGATGGTACAAATCCGTGGTTGCGGGATATTTTTGAACTCGGTCCCGATTCCAAGTATTATAATTTTTTTGATATAGACTGGGAGTATAAAGGCTGGGGAAAAGTGATGGCACCATTTCTAGGGAATCCGCTGGAAGAGGTGCTAAAAAGCAAGGATCTTAAGCTGAAATTTGACAGGGAAGGTTTTTCTCTCAATTATTTTGATCACAGTTATCCTGTGAGTGCACGTTCTTACTCCAGGATCCTGGAAAAAGCGGAGATCAACGGCTGGAAAGAAAAATTCAGTAGTTTTTCCGGAAATGATATGCAATGGAAAGACCTGAAAACAGGCTTTTATCGGGAAGTAAAAGACACTCCTCAACTGGAATCAAAAGTACGGGAGGCTATCAGGGAAATCAGGAATTCAGAGGGGAATATGCAGGAAATTCTGGAGTTGCAGTACTTTAAACCTTGCCACTGGAAAGAGACAGAGCAGGAGATCAACTACAGGCGGTTCTTCACCATCAACGATCTTATTTGCCTGCGCATGGAAGATCCCGAGGTTTTTAAAACCTACCATCATTACATCATGGAGCTGTGTGAAGCAAACCTCATAGATGGACTAAGAATTGATCATATTGACGGTCTTTTAGACCCTGCAGCCTATACCAGAATGCTGCGGAAGACTCTGGGAGATGATTTTTATGTAATAGTGGAAAAGATCCTTGAATGGGATGAAAATTTACCGCTGGAATGGCCTGTGCAGGGTACCAGCGGATATGATTTTCTTGCGGAAGTAAATCAATTGTTTACTAAAGCAGACAATAAAGAGAAATTTACCGAGGCTTACGAAAAGATAATTCCAAGGCTTCCGGAATATGAAGATCTGGTATACGAGAAAAAGCTGTTTATCCTGAAAAAGCGAATGGGAGGAGAGCTTCACAATTTGTGGCTTCTCCTAAAAGACAATCAGCTGCTTCCGCAAGGGGAGCAGGATGAGGAAAAGTGGAAAAAAGTATTGAGTATCTTTTTGGCAGGATTCCCTGTGTACAGGATTTACCCGGAGAAATTTCCGTTAAATGAGCTTCAGAAAGAGACTATTGAACAGGCTTTTCAGCATTCCGTAAATCATAACAGAGAGTATAAGCAGGATTTGGAAGTCTTGAAAAAGATATTTCTTGGGGAAGCAGAGAAAGACCAGGAGAAAATGTTCCGGTTCTTACATCGTTGTCAGCAGTTTACCGGGCCACTGGCCGCAAAAGGAGTGGAAGACACCAGTTTTTACATTTTTAACCGACTCGTCTCTCACAACGAAGTTGGGGATTCACCGGAGAATTTCGGACTTTCCATAGAAGGTTTCCACCAAAAAATGCAGCAGCGGAAAAATGATTTTCCGTTGTCTGTTAACACCACAGCTACACACGATACCAAGCGCGGGGAAGATGCCCGCATGCGGCTGAACGTGTTGAGTGAAATTCCTGAAGAATGGTTTGCTAAAGTGGAAGAGTGGAATGGAATTACTCAGAATCTACGAAACGAAGAAAGCGGGCCCGGCCCGAATGAAACCTATTTTATATACCAGACGCTTCTGGGGGCAATGCCATTTGATCAAAATGCAGATGAAGAATTTGTAACAAGGACGAAAGAGTACCTTCAAAAAGTGCTGCGGGAAGCGAAAGTACATTCCAACTGGGCAGATCCCGATGAAGCCTACGAAGCGGCTGTTTTTGAATTTACAGAAGCTATTTTAAAGGATGAAGCATTCAGGAAATCCTTTGATCCTTTTCAGAAGAAAATAGCCTGTCATGGAGCGGTTAAATCCCTTGGACAACTGCTCATAAAAGTGACGGTTCCGGGGGTTCCGGACATTTATCAGGGAACCGAATTCTGGGATCTTAGTTATGTCGATCCCGATAACAGGAGACCTGTGGATTACGATTTAAGAAAGAAGTATATCACTGATTTTAAGTCCTATGAAGAAGATGATCTAACCGAAGAGATCAACTCCTTTACAGGCAGCTTTAGCAACGGAAAAATCAAAATGTACAGCCTTTTTAAGGCCCTGAATCTAAGACGGGATCACAAAGATCTTTTTGAAAAAGGAGATTACATTCCATTGGAAATATCAGGAAAAGCATCAGAAAATTTTATTGCTTTTGCCCGACAGGAAGCTGAAAAATGGTGTCTGATAGTAGTACCTGTTTTGATAAGTTCCATTTTTAAAACCGAAGGAAAATTAATTCCGGAAGTAGAAACACTCAAGGGATCACAACTGATTTTACCTGCAGAAGCTCCAAAGAAATGGCTGAATGAATTTACACAGGAGGAAATTTCAACCGAAGGGAAAGTAGATTTAAAAGATCTTCTTTCAGAATTCCCGGTTGCCTTGTTAAAAAATAGTACTGAATGAATTTAGAAAGAAGTAGTGGAATTTTATTGCACATCACCTCTCTGCCATCACCATTCGGAATTGGCGATATTGGACCTGCAGCTTATGATTTTGTAGATTTTTTGTCCGAAAGCGGGCATAGATACTGGCAGTTACTGCCACTAAACCCCACCGATGAAGCTTATAGCCATTCACCCTATAGCAGTTTTTCGGCTTTTGCGGGGAATCCTTTGCTTATAAGTCCGGAGTTACTTGATAAAGACGGATTTTTGAACCTGAAAGATTTTCCGGAACCTAAAAACACAGAAGCAGGAAAAGTACATTTTGAGGTAGTTCGGAAATATAAAGAGCAACTTTTTGAAGCCGCTTTCAGGGAGTTTCAAAAGAGGAAGAAAAAACCGACAGCATTCACAGTATTCTGCAATGAGCATGAAGCCTGGCTGGAGGATTTTAGTTTGTATAAATCCCTTCGGAACAAATACGGAAAAGCGGGTTGGTTTGACTGGCCGGAAGGAGTAAGGGATCGGAAACCAACAGCCCTGAAAGCGGCTAAAAAGGAACTTTCTGAAGAAATCGAAAAAGAGAAATTCATTCAGTTCCTGTTTTTCTCTCAGTGGAAATCACTTACTGAATATGCCCATGAGAAGGAAGTGCAGTTCTTTGGAGATATTCCTTTTTACGTGAACCATGACAGTGCCGATTGCTGGGCAAATGCAGCTTATTTTAAACTGGATAAGGATAAAATGCCCACAAAAGTTTCGGGTGTACCGCCCGATTATTTTAGCGAAACGGGACAGCTCTGGGGAACGCCGGTGTACGACTGGAAGACTTTGGAGGCTAATGATTTTGACTGGTGGGTTCACAGGATCAATCAGAATTTGCTTTTATTCGATCTGGTTCGGCTGGATCATTTCCGGGCTTTTGCGGCCTATTGGGAAGTGCCTGCCGGCGATGAAACTGCCATCAACGGAAAATGGATAAAATCCCCGGGAACAAAATTTTTCCGACTACTCAAAAAAGATTTTCCGGATATGCCTTTGATCGCTGAAGACTTAGGCCTAATGGATGAACCTGTATATAAACTGCTGGAAAAATTTAATTTTCCGGGGATGAAAGTGTTGCATTTTGCCTTTGGAGAGGACAGGAAAAACAATCCATATCTGCCTTTTAATCATATCCCCAACAGTGTGGTGTATTCCGGAACGCATGATAACAATACAAGTGTGGGCTGGTTTAACAATGCAGGGAAAGTAGAAAAAAGACATCTTCAGGATTATACGGGACAAAAAGTGACCGTTAAAAACGTACACAAGATCCTGCACAGGATAGCCCTGGATTCTGTTTCAAAACTGGCTATAGTTCCACTTCAGGATATCACAGGACTGGGGGAGGAGGCCATCATGAATACTCCCGGGACTACCAGTAACAACTGGAGCTGGCGGGTAACTTCTCAGGACTTTCCGAAGGATCGCATAAAGGAACTGAAAGAATTAAATATTCTATTCGGTCGGTACCAGGAACCTGAAAAAAAGGAAAAAGAAGAGAAGAAAAAAGAGAAAGAGGAAAGTGAAAAGTGAAAAGTGAAATAGGATAGGGAGGTGGTTGTAAATGCCCGCTACAACGGGTAAATTCCTCAACTTTCAAATTGATACCAATCAGGATTACCGTTAATCAGGCTGAGAATAAAAAAAGTTATTGAAAAAGCTATTTTTTTATCCACACTGCCCAAAAAGTTATGGGAGTTTCAGAAGGACAATTCTTTAGCTTTTTCAATAACCTCTTGATTGTTTTATTTTATCGGGATATGCTTATGCAGTATAAGCTTTACATGCCTCGGCACATTTTCTACGAGCTTCTGCACAGGCTTTACAATGATCTGCTTCATGCTTTTCACATTCCGCAGCACATTTTTCGCAAATTTCCACGCAGTAATTCCTAAGCCCCTGAATATCCTTGTAATGTGTAGCTAAAACATCTGCTACAGTGGCACATACTGAAGCACATACCCTGTCTAACCTGATACAAGGCACCATTTTCTTCACATCATCTTCATCAAGACAGGCATCTGCACAGTGATTACTATGATTTATACAATTAGATCACACTCCTAATAATTGTTCATTTTTCATAATAGCAATTCTTTATTGGCTTAAAAATCAGTGGGTATAAGTTGCCAAACGATCTGGTTCCGAATGAATTACCACTGTTAAACATAATTTAAAGGAGTACTAAAATGAGAAATTAAAAACCTTTTTTCCCGATGCTCATGAGCAGATCTTTAAGAAATTCCGGCTTTTTTGTTAATCAGGGAATACACCTGTTTGGCTATTTCTAGTTCCTCGTTGGTAGGGATTACAAAAACCTTCACCTTTGAATTATCTGAATTTATAAGCCTTATTTCTTTGGAACGAAGGCTGTTTACCTCTTCATTCAATTCGATTCCCAGGTAATCCATATTTTTACAGACCATGCTACGGATCACGTCACTATTCTCTCCAATCCCGGCAGTGAAGATAATGGCATCCAGGCCGTTCATCCCGGCCGCGTACGCTCCAATATATTTTTTGATGCGATAGGCATTCATTTCGAGGGCCAGCTGGCATTCGCGATTTCCGTTTGCAGCTTCGCGTTCAATATCCCGAAGGTCGCTATAGCCGGTAAGGCCCAGCATTCCGCTTTTGTGGTGCAGGATTTCGCTCACTTCCTTAGTGGTATATCCCAGCTGCTCTACCATGTAGAAAATCACCGATTGGTCAATATCACCGCTCCGGGTACCCATGATGAGTCCGTTTACGGGACCGAATCCGAGGGAGTGATCCACACTTTTACCATCTTTGATAGCAGTTATACTACAGCCGTTCCCTAGGTGAACACTTATTATTTTTGAATTTTCTTTTTCTAATTTCTCAATAGCCTTTTCTGAAACATATTTATGGCTGGTACCGTGGAACCCGTACACCTGGATGAATCGTTTCTCATATAATTCATTAGGGATCGCATATTTCTTCGCTGTCGCCGGCATTGTCTGGTGAAAAGCAGTATCAAAAACAGCTATTTGTATCGCCTTCGGAAAAACTTCTTCGGCCACTTCAATACCTTTCAGGTTTGGCGGGTTATGGAGCGGGGCAAGGGAGAAGAGCCTTTTGATGGTATTTTTCACATCCTGATCAATGATGATGGTATCTGAAAAGGAAGCTCCCCCATGCACCACCCGGTGACCAATGGCCGGAATTTCATCGGCATTTTTGATGACGCCGCTTTCCGGATCCATCAAAAGGTTGGTTACTTCCTTTAACGCAACAGAATGATCTGCAATTTCAATTTCTTCGGAAGTATTAAAAGCATCAGATTTATAATGGATCATCCCCGATTGCTGCCCGATTCGTTCTACCAGCCCCGAAGCCAGTACTTCCTGCCCGGGCATCTGGATCAACTGAAATTTTAATGAGGAACTACCTGAATTTATGACTAATATGTTTTTCATTTTTACTAGATAAGAGATGTTAGATTTGAGACACTTGATTGAAATACTGTATATAGTGTAGATTGTACAATGTGCTCCATTATACAATCTACACTATATTTACCTTTTAAATCCCCTGTGCCTGGATTGCTGTTAAAATTACCGTATTGAAAACGTCATCCACGGTACACCCACGGCTAAGATCGTTTACTGGTTTGTTTAATCCCTGAAGCATCGGCCCAATTGCCAGGGCTCCGGTTTCACGCTGTACAGCTTTGTACGTGTTGTTTCCGGTGTTAAGGTCGGGGAAGATCAGGACGTTAGCCTGGCCGGCAACTTCAGAATCAGGTAACTTGCTTTTCCCTACGGAAAGATCCACCGCAGCATCATACTGGATAGGACCTTCGATCTTAAGATCAGGCTTCAGTCTTCTCACAATTTCTGTGGCTTCCCGAACACGGTCTACATCTTCACCTTTTCCGGAGCTTCCGGAAGAGTAGGAGAGCATGGCCACTTTAGGTTCAATTCCGAAGGCACGGCTGCTTTCAGCAGAAGAAATACAGATTTCTGCAAGTTCTTCCGCAGTAGGATTCGGATTAATAGCGCAATCCCCAAACACAGAAACCCTATCCTCAAGGCACATAAAGAATATAGAAGACACCACCGAAACTCCCGGCTTTGTCTTGATAAACTGTAAAGACGGACGGATGGTATGCTGAGTGGTATGTACGGCACCCGAAACCATTCCATCTGCATGTCCTTTGTGGATCATCATGGTTCCGAAGTAAGACACATCGCTCATAAGATCGCGGGCGATATCTTGATTTACATTTTTATGCTTTCTGAGTTCATAAAACGTCTGCACATAATCCTCAAAATATTCAGAAGTAGTTGGATCGATAATCTTGATTTTGTCCCAGTCCATAGGAAGGGAAAGCGCCATAACTTTTTTCCTGATGGTTTCTTCGTCTCCAAGGAGGGTAATATCCACAAGGTCCATCGCTATCAATCGGGAAGCAGCTGTTAAAATCCGGTCGTCTGTTCCTTCGGGAAGCACGATATGTTTCTTTTCCTGCTGCGCCCTTTTTACCAGGCTGTACTGGAACATTCGCGGAGTGATCCCGCTGGGTTCGAAATTTATAAAACGTTCAATTAAAGGATCTATTGAAATATACCTTTCAAAAGTACTTATCGAAGTTTCTATCTTCTGAATACTGTCGGCATAGATATTTGATTTTATAGCCCCGATTTTATTGGTCACTGCAAAGGTTCCTTCTTCCACAGAAATGATGGGTACAATTTGAGACAAACCTTCAATCAGTTTTATAATGGAATCTTCGGGAATGAGTCCGCCGGTTAAAACGATCCCTGAGATCCTTGGATAATTACTTGAAATATTAGCCTGTAATGCTCCTAAAATGATATCCGCCCGATCTCCTGGAGTAATTACTAGGCTTTCATGTTTGAGATGGTTCAGGTAATTTCTCAATTGCATTGCACCCACTCCAAAATGCCCCGAT
>JACLAD010000084.1_pt1 | contig 10024 bp, 11 predicted proteins | sample 8027901 | NCBI WGS metagenome assembly JACLAD01 (sample SAMN15725071, study PRJNA655200) | protist metagenome | isolation source: fluorescence activated cell sorting (FACS) single amplified genomes of... | place: Spain: Blaines Bay Microbial Observatory, Mediterranean Sea | collected 2016-07-05
GCCCTAAATTGCAATGCCATGACGATTACATACGATTGTGAACAATTTTTTCTTGCTGATATCATACATGTTCTGTGTGTTTGTTACGTTTGTTTGCCGCGTAAAATTCTAGCCAAATTTGTCGTAGTTCCCTGTAGTTTAGTCGGCTTTTTGTTGTGCACAAACTAAAATAGTTCCTTTCTTAACACACATCCACACTGTTCCATATGTCGGTATAATTCTTCGTCCGTAGCAACACGATTTTTTCAATTTTCTAGCAATACAACTAACAACAACAATTTTACCAAATAACTTAATAAGTTAATAATCAAGTATTAAGAGCAAGAATGTCGGGCTATCCAGAAGAAGGTTGTGGTGAAAACTGCGGCGGAGATGATGCCGAAAACAAGCATTTCATAGAGGTTGTTTACAGTTTTGCCAACTACGCTGTAGACTCCCATCATGATTCTACCTACTTCCCAGAAACCTATGATAGAATGAAAGCCGAAGACCGCGCACTACTAGGCATGACAAAAGCAGAGCTATCTCAACTGAAACAGACTATAGTAAGGGCCATACATTTTAATCAGCAATGGTTAAGTAGTGTTGTAGCGCCGCACGCGGCCATGGCAGCGGACTACGAGGGAATGGATATAAACTCGCCAGATGTGCAAGCAGGGATAGTACGCTGCCCACCGCATCATGAAGTAGCAGATAGAAACATCAGTAAGGTACGTTCTACTCTAAGGCAGATGGTACGCGATTGGGCCGTCGAAGGCCTCCAAGAAAGAGAGCAAGCTTACGGACCACTACTAGAAGCGTTGCAGAAGTATATGCCGATAACGAAAGAAAATCTACGTCCTGATAACATGCCGCCAAACGTGTGCTGCCCTGGGTCTGGCGTTGGTCGCTTACCCTTTGACGTAGCAAGGTTAGGGTACTCCTCTCAAGGCAACGAATTCTCATATCAAATGTTGTTTGCATCAAATCAAGTACTTAACGATGCTAGCGCACCACACCAATATACAATCTTTCCATATGTACTTTCTACTAACGCAAGAAGAATGCGATTTGATCATCTCAAGGCAGTAACGTTCCCAGACATAGTTCCCGCACAAGTACTCCAATCTAGAAAACCAATAGTCCTAGAAGACGGCACGGAGGTCAAAACAGGCGATTTCTCCATGTGCGCGGGTGAATTCGTAGAAATATACGATGAACAGGTAGGAAAATACGACGCGGTTCTATGCTCTTTCTTTATAGATACGGCGAAGAATATGTTTATCTACATTCGCACCTTCGCGAAGATGCTCCGGCCTGGTGGTGTCTGGGCTTCTTTAGGTACTTACACCACAAAATTTAACAATTTAAAACTACAACAAAGGACAACAATTTTTCCAAATCAACAAATTTGAAATTTTGAGTATGTAAATGATGTTTTGTACGTACGACGTTTTTGTAATATTGTGTTAGGTCCATTGCTCTATCATTTCGCAGATATGTCAGAGGAATTTTCCGTTGAGTATTCCTGGGAAGAATTGATCAAGCCCATTGAAAAGTATTTCGACATTAAGCATCAAGAAATGAAAAAGGCAAAGTATACAGGATCCTGTACTAGTCTTATGACAACGGAGTATAATTGCAAGTATTTCATAGCTATTCGCAATGACGTCGAAGTCACTGGTGAGAGCACCAGCGTCTATGACAACTAATTAGCTAACAACAAAAAAAACAAATTGTCAAAAACCTCAAACATCAGTTGAAAATTCAGATTTTGTAAGCACTACACACCATCCTGTTAGAAAAGTTGTTGTTGTACTGTATATTTGCATTCACTGTATGGTTCAATATTGAAATTTCACGTATTAATCGATATATTTTAAGTTTTTATATAGTTGTAGTTATTATTCTAGAAAGTAGAACGTAGGTTAGTACAATGCCGCCCAAGAAAGAGCGATCGACATCTCCCAAAAAGGTGTCGGCCAAAAAGGTGTTGCCCAAGAAGAAGGCGGCAGGGGATGGAAGCGAACACCCCCCTGGCCTTACAATCGGCGGTTCATTTATCCCACAACGTCAATTGATTAGAGGTGGGGTATTATTCATTGTTGCTATTATTGCATTATGTGTCAACGGCGCAGGTAGTGGATATTTATTAGCAAAACCAGGGCCGACTAGGGCATTAGTGCATTTATTGTTCTTCGGATGTTTTATGGGGGCTAGCATATGGGTTACATTTATTGCAGGGCCTGTAAGTTTCTATAACCTACCTAGACATGTTTTTGGTCAACTCCAAGCAAAACTGTTTCCTAGGTACTTCCAATTTACCACGGTTTGTGTAGGAATTTGTTTACTGCAAGAACTACCTGGGTATATTCTGACTAACCAGTCGGCATTGCATTTTGTATCTGGTCAACAAACTATAAATTTGTTACTAATCCTAGGAATGCTTTTAGTACAGTTGTTGTATTTAGAACCAAATACCACGGCAATCATGCATAAAAGGCATGCTGTAGAGAAAAAGTTAGGCACCGGACATGAAATTGGAATTACAAAACCTTCCGATCCGAAAATCGCTAACAACGCAGATCTACTAAAACTCTCCAAGAAATTTGGAAAGTTCCATGGAGCTAGTAGTAGTTTGAACCTTGCTGTTTTGGGGTTGGGTGTATGGCATTTGACCTGGCTTGGGGCTACAATGACAAAAGGCTGCGTGCTTGTCTAGAAATACAAAGTTTTAAATTAGCATAAAAATTTTGTCAGAAGAAAATAATCATTTTGTCGTTTTGTAAACATAGTAAGTGCTGTATTTTGTCTGCAGTAATTACCAAATTGTGTTTTTGTGTATGTACAGAACAATATCAGAACATTCTTGTTGAGTAATCGTTTGTTGAGTAATTATAGTATTGTAAGACTACTAAAACCATGTTTGGAGCAAGCAGTTCAACAAGGCCATCGAGGCTGTTGTCATTGGCAGCACTAGCAATAACAACAGTCTTTTCCCAAAATGAGGAGGTCATGCCGGAGATGGAGAAACTATGTCATGAGAAATGTAAGAAATGCCAACTATTTGACGCTGGACAAGGCTTCAACTGTATTTTTTCGGAAAAAATATAAATTTTTCCTTCAACGAACCATCACAAAACTCTACCACAAAGTTTTTTTATGAAACTTTTTTTCTGACAATGTTGAACAGGTGTAGAATGTGAAAAAGGCCATACGTTATGGTTTAATGGCTGTTACCCACCATGTGCAAGAGGGTTCTTCCGTTTCGGTGAGGAATGCCTAGAATGCGCACCTCATTGCGATACTTGTGCAGGGCCTGGAGGTATTTTCAATTTTTAAAAACATATTGCCATTATTATAGTAGGTAATTTGATGTTTTTGTTATGAAAACAGATCATGATTGCGTGAAATGTACAAACGGATATAGCCTTGACGGTAGGGGCGTATGTGCTAGGAACTGCCCAGAAAAAACTTATTACGACCGACATTCTGAAAAATGCGAATCGTAATTACTTTTACATTTTTTCCTTACGCTTTCACCAAATTTATATATTTTTGTGTGATATTGTTGCCAATGTATGTATATATAGGTGTTTTAGTTTCTGTACGTCATGTATTGGTAAGCACCAGAGCTCCTGCACGAGCTGCGTGACTGGCTACATTTTTCGAGTAAATGTTTCGTTTACAAAATCATCAAAACTTTATAAGATTTTTAATTTTTTTATACGAATTTGTATGTTTTTGTGTGTGCAAACAGCCGATGTTCGTGTTTGGAGAAGAGTTTGGAGAAAAAATAGGTACGTGTGTAGACCAATGCGTCGGTCGCGATGGATATTACAAAGAGATGCCCGGTGACAACCGGTGCATACAATGCTCTGCTAACTGTAACTAAAACAAAACATACTCAATGCATAAAATCTAAAAGTAACATACAGAATTTGTTTTGTAAAATGTTGAAAAATAGGTCAGGAATGTTACGACTACAATATCTGCATCGAGTGCCAAGCGAACCACACCCTATGGCCAACAGTACTTTTTTACACAAAAACCATGCAAAATATGTAATTTCGTGCGTAATAGTTTTATTTTGGGATGTGATTTTGTTGTAAATGTAGATTTCGGATGAGTCGTTCATCACGCCGATTTATCGATTCTGCCAGCCTATCCCGGAAGAGAGCGTTGAGGAAGTCACGCTGGCGTCGTATCTTGCATCTGGTGCAGGTGCTACCTTTGATCCCTCGGAAGCACCGCAATTCGATACCGCAACCCTTGTATAACAGGACTACAATATGTCCCTACACGACCTCAATTTTGTAATGACAAAAGCAACATGTTGTAACTTGTTTTGTCGAAGCACGTTCATTGGCAGTTGATTTGCAAATTTGCAAATAAAACGTTAAGAAAGTATCCATGTCTTGTTTTGTTGTTAACACCCCTCACCAAATTAAGTTTTTTTTGCTAAAAACAAGTATTAATAACAGCCTTAAACGTATCATTGCTATAGCAAGAGCAGGATAAATTTTTACTGTTCTAAATCCAGCACTTATATTGAACATTTTGATTTCAAAGCCAAAAGGTAGTACTTTAAGTGTTTCCAATAATTGATATTAATTCAATAATTATTGTAATTTATATTTATGTAAAAGTTATGAACTTCGAGCATGTTGCGTTGATGAAAAACGTGTTTTGTTTCTTGGCGTTTGTGAAGAATAAAATGTATCATGACATGCAACAAATACCAGAGGCCGGTAGCAGCTACAGCACTAACAGCTCCCAGGCACAGGTAAAAATAATTTACCTAACATACAATCCAGAAATCGGTTTGGCATACAAATTATGTATTGAAAAAATGAAAATATGAGTTTGTTTTGTTTAGAAACGTTTGTATTTTGGTTGTTTTATAGCAGGAGCGCCAACAGCAGCCACGAGGTACCGAGAACGGCAATGGCGATCAGAACCGCAACAGGAACAACAACACCAATACGAACCTTACTTTGCCAATTCCATCTCGTCGCGTACTTTTCAAAAACAATTTCAATTTTTAATTACGTTTTCGTGGACAAAAACGTTGAATATTATAAATTGATTTTGTTGTTGTGTTTATGTTTACCAGACGGTGAAGGCAGCGGTGCCCGTTACGCTCGAGATCCACCTCTTAGCGCCTTCTAAAGTCGTGGGGTAGTTTTAAATTGTATTACACATTCAACAGTTTAAATTTGAAACAAAACATTTTGAACGTCCAAAAACTAGTAAAAATGTTGTGTTTCAACAATTTTTTGTATCTAGTGGTATCCTAGGTAAAAAGGGTGCGACGGTCAAAAAGATTCGCGAAACTTCCGGCGCCAACGTCAAGGTCAAGAATATTTACACATATTAAAAACAAACATAAACAAAAGTTTTTAAAAATGTTTTTGTGTACGTTTGTATAGGTGTGGGATAGCGTCTGTAACTCTCAGGATGCCGTCAGCCACGTCGTCCCTGGCAGCGAGGTACATTTCGATTTTTTAAGAAAATGAATTCTATGAAACGTTTTCGCGTTTGTTTTACATGTTTTTAATTTGTTTGTTTATGATTATTTGTTGTAGGTGCCAAGCGATCGTTTCATAGATATTTTCGGTGAATTGGCCCAATGCGAAGAAGCCATCCGTAATCATTATTATCATTCTACATGAAAAATGCTAGACAGTACAAAATCGTGCAGAACATTTTTTTATTGATCAATTTTCTGCAAAAATCTTGTTTTTCTTGTTTAAATTTTAGATTTGATATGTACGGCCATCGAGAATTCCCCTGCGCATGTGGCAGGACGATCCATCTGCTTGAAGTTGGTCGTGCCCCCGCACCACGTACAACATACATTTAACACAAAAAACACAACATTATACCTACAACATGTTTAATTTCTTTGTGATTTGGAATTTTAGATTGGTGCGGTGATCGGTAACAAGGGTTCACACGTGTCCAAGGTGCGCACCTCCACCGGCGTCAACGTCAAGATCCACGAGCCGGAAGAGTAATATTTTTTTACATAATTGAAAACATATGAATTGCATGAAAATGTTTGTTTTGTGTAGGTTTCCGTTGTATGACCCATCCCGCGTGGTGGTTTTCGTTGGGCGCACAACCTCCGTGGCGAAAGCGATCAATATGTGCTCCCTAGCCATCTACAACATGCCTCGCGCCGTACAGCCTGTACCATAATATTTTTTTTTCAAAGCGTCAAGTTACTGTCAAAAAACATTTTTTATGTAAAGTTTTGTCAAAAAATGTTAGTTGAGCAGTGCGCCGGATGTCCCGGGCCCGCCACAGATTGAAATTCCCACCAGTGCGTCTTCCGCATCAAGAGTGAGCAGCAGTACCTACGTTTCGTCCGCTACTACGCCGTATTCTGTGAAAAACAAAGTTTGAAAATTAACATTCAATACATGTTCGATTTGTGACATTAGTTTTGTTCTTTCGACAACATTCATTGTTTAGTTCGCCGTATCAGTATGTGACCGAGACGCCCTGTTTTTACCAGACGCCGCAGGCAAATCGACGCGTAAATCTCTTTAGTGTAATATTTGTTGAACAACAAAAATTTGAACAACTTAGAATTTTCGATGAACAAAAATAATTGGTGTTTTACATTTTCTGTAATCATTGTTAACAGAGGAATTTCGAGATGACTCCGACTATGCAGGGTTTCTCGAGCGTACCGCGCCCACGCTATCGCACTCCCCCAGGTCTCGACTCGGCCTCCGAGGTTCATTCGGCCCCGTCTGGTTTCTCCAGCGTGTCTCACCCACGCCATCACGGTTCTCCCTTCTACATTCCTTCCGGAGCTGCGAGCGTACCATTAACTCATCAAAAATCAGTCACAAACGACAAAAATTAATTAGTCTTAGCCACCGCCAAGCATACGAAATTTTTTCAACATTTACCACGTTTTGCATGAATATGCTTTTTGTTTTATTACGCCCTAGGAGGTATCATCGGCATCGGCAGGGCCTGACATTGCTTCGGTCACCCTCCACCTCGATAGCAAGTCCCTTGGCATGGTCATCGGGCAGGTACTATTTCAATTCTCACTTTGAAACAACGTCAAAAAAGCAAAGAATTGAACGTTTTTGTTGTTGGCATGATTGTTTTTTTACTTTTTTAAATTTTTAGAACGGAGCCCAGATTTCTTTCATTCGTCTTGCAACGGGTGCTTTCATCGACATCCGCGATGGGCAATGGAACGACCCTCGCGTAATCACAAACCAATCGTTTTTTCTCAAAGTTTTTCGTTGGTTTGAATGTTTTATTTGTTAACGCATACAGGAGGTCAGGATTATGGGAAAGAGGAAACAAGTGGATGCGGCCGTCACTATGATAGAAAATGTATGCAAAGTAGCCGCTGGTGATTGTACATTTTTATATTGTACTTTTTGTTGATACTTCATACAAACACTAACGACGAAGCAACGACACATTATATTTTTGCTTTTTAAATCTTGAATATGCTGGTTTTGTTTGTAAAAATTATGACTCTGCTAGAACCAATAATATTAACAAAAAAATCGGAACGACTTAAAATCGGAAGACAAGGACCTGCCCCTTGGGCAAAATCGGTCGCACATTACGAAGGTGCGCACGACCGCCGGTGTCAACGTCAACGCACACAAACCGCATCAGTAATACCTTTTACCAAGAGTTTAAAAGTTACACATTTACAAATTTGTAAAAGAAATTTTTTTAATATAGGTTGGTTGGTCAGTTTGCCGCCGTCGCGATCATCACGTGCTCTCCGCGTGATCTACAACATCTACCACATCACTGCCGCTAGCATATTCTGCTAGCGCTGACACATATACATACAGTACTACAATTTTACATTAGCGTAAACAACATGTCATTGGTAACGATTACGTCGTTATTCCCATGTATTTAGCACAACGAGCATGTTGCAAACAATGTCACCATCTTGAACTTTTCGAAAAACAAAACAGTGAGAATGTATCTGGCTAAGTGTTTCTAAAGTTTAAGAAAAAAGTATCGCGTGTATGTAAAAAAACATTTTAAAAAGCTTTTGTCTTGTTTGTTAACAACCAACACCAAATTAAAAATCTAATCTCCTTCGAAAATTTACCACTATCTAGCAAATCGTACGTAACTTAAGAAAAAAGTTACCTACTTTAAACAAGTTGTAAAAAGCGTAGAGCATACAACAAAAACAGCCATCCAATCAAAAATCTTAAAAAGTACAAGAAGGCTTTTGTTCTGCGTTACGAAATTGTAAAGCAATTATTTTCTAAGCTCTAATCTAGTACAGTACAACCTCTTACAAAATTCTTCATACAGTACAATTTGTAAGTCTTGCTAAAAGAAAACACAATCTTCTCGATTCGCACACAAAAAAGTGAAAAGAAGTTGAAAAGTATTGTAAAACATGTCTGATAAAGACAGACTCGACAACTATGACGTTCTTGAGAAGATTGGCGAAGGCACCTACGGTTCTGTGTCAAAAGCACGATGTCGGAGGACAGGCAAAGTAGTGGCGCTTAAAAAAGTCATGTTGAAAAACGAACGCGAGGGCTTCCCTATAACGGCAATCCGCGAGATAAAAATCTTGAAGAAACTAGAACACAAAAACATCGTGCCGTAATTTTTTTCATACAAAAATATTACTACAAAACACAGCAAATTTTTACTTTTTGTATCGACTTTTGTAAAACATTTTGTCTACAAAAATATTAGGCTGATAAGTGTGGTCCAGGCGTCAGTAAATGAGAAGACAAAATATCGCGGAACTGTTTACATGGTCTTAGAATACATGTCGTAATGTTTTTACCTAACAATACCATAAAAATCATTTAGAAAACATTTTTTGATCAATAAATATTTTGTTTAAAACTATAGACATGATTTGACGGGCCTGATGGGGTACAAACGGAAATTCAAGCTCAAGGAGATCAAATGCCTTATGCAACAATTCTTACGCGGGTACTTAATTACTTTACAATTTTTCTTACATGAAAACTACATTTTTGCATACAATTTGTGTTTTTTGCATGTATTTGTGTAAAAATATAACTGTTTGGTTTTGAAAATACAGGTTGGCGTATTGTCATTCCAAGAAAGTAGTACATAGGGATTTGAAGTTGTCCAACCTCTTGCTCAGTAACCAGGGCGATCTGAAAGTCGGCGATTTTGGCTTATCCAGGGTGTTAATGCATGTTGAAGGTTCAAGGCGAGTACATCTTACTAATAGAGTTATTACGTTATGGTACCGCCCCCCGGAACTGTTATTAGGAGCAGATAGCTATGACTACAGTGTAGATATTTGGTCGGCGGGGTGTATCCTCGGCGAGTTGCTTACATGTAGGCCGGTATTTCCAGCTGATGAAGAGAAGAAAGTTTTTCAAATGATTTGTGAAAGGTGCGGTACTCCTGATTCCCGGGACTGGCCTGAAGCTGCAAAAGTACGTTTTTCTACATTTTTAAAAGAACTAAACAAAAATATTGACAAAGCGTTTTTATCATTTGATTAAAGTTTTTTGTTGCAAAAACAGTTGAAATTGTACAACGAATTCATTCCCATGGACAAGTTACCAAATCGCCTAGAAGAGCATTTTAGGGTGTGTCAGTGCCCTTCGGCGGTTACTTTGTTGAAACAGATGTTGGCGCTGAATCCTGCACGACGCGTTAGGTACACATTTTACAGTAAGTTTTTCAGCAAATTGCACTTCGTACTATTTTATGTTTTCAATTTTTGTAACTTGTAAAAAACAGTGCGGAGGGTGCGTTACGTGCGCGTTTCTTTACAGATGAACCCATAGCATGCAATCCTCAACAGCTCAACCTAGGGGCGATACCTCATAGTTGTCATGAGTTAAGAATGAAGCAAGATAGAGAGAAACGAAAAGCAGAGGCGGAGGCTGCTAGAAAACGAAATGAAAAGAACGCCGCCGACCCATCCGTACACTTATTTTTTCTTGCATTTATATTAGAACACCATCGTTTTTATGCATGTTTTGTAAACGAAAATATAGCGAGCGAGAGGGTCAGACAAGCCGCA
>JACLAD010004843.1_pt1 | contig 10024 bp, 10 predicted proteins | sample 8027901 | NCBI WGS metagenome assembly JACLAD01 (sample SAMN15725071, study PRJNA655200) | protist metagenome | isolation source: fluorescence activated cell sorting (FACS) single amplified genomes of... | place: Spain: Blaines Bay Microbial Observatory, Mediterranean Sea | collected 2016-07-05
AGGTACCCTTTGCACATGGTCGATGTTTACCAGAGGAACCGAACAATTGTTTGAACAACGACGGAAAAGATGTTTGACAAGAAGTGGCCAAACTTGCCATGCAAACAATTGTTTCTGACAACGTTTCTGGTCGAAACAAGCGTCGAGGTTGCTGATGTGGCGAAAAATGAACAGAGGTCGTTCTTCATAGAAGCAACATGTCCTTGGCAGAAAAGGCAGGGAACAAGACCAAAAAAACAAGAACGCCAGCGCAAACGTAGCCCCGTCCCAAGATTGATAAACCGGAGGCGGGTAGGCAGGGGCCAACCCAAATCATCAAAAATGGGTCGGAAGAATAAGGACTGGAAGAATAAGCCATGCCATGGGGCCAATAGGAGCCTGCAGCGGGCCCTAGAGTCGCCAAGGTGGCTCTGGGAGTATTATTTTCTCTTCGAGAAGAGGTCCCAAATCTGAGGCACCATTTTTCTTCTTCCTATTCTTCTGGCATTGTTATTCTTCCAGATGGGGTGTTTGAGCACCTTTGTGCAGGCAGGACAGGAAAGCACATTTTGGATCACTTTCTTCAACAAAGGTTAAGGGAAACGCCAAGCATTTTTGGCGGGGGGATTTCGGCCTACGGCGATGTAAATCCATGACCCTTTCAAGCATTCTGTTTTGTTCAATACATTAATTTGCTGCTTCATACTTTTGGCCCAGGATAGTTATTCTTTGTTGAACGCCTGTTCTTCCCTTGATTTGGCTTGATAAATCCGTTACATACAGTTTAGATCACTTCCCGTGTGTTGAAATTTCCTTATTCTACCCCGTTCATGAATCTTCGTACCAGGTCAATGATGATTTTTGCAACAATGGATCTCAAAATGGAAGAGCCGCGCAAGGCATGCAAGCATTCTTTGACATTGGTCCGGGCAAAAAAGGTCCCGAGGTCGACAAGGCCTTGGCGAAAAAGGTTTCGAGCTTAGCCAAGAGCATGTTTTTCTCCACAAGTTCAACACGACACGATGATCCAGCACCATTTTTGAAGAGAAAAAAGGGATCGCTTTGAACATGGTCTAAGGCGAAAAACATGTTGATGCAACATTGCTTTAAAAATGCTCACTTCCGTAGCAAAAAGAAAGTCTGGAGCCAAACAACCTTTTATCAAACCAATAAAAAAGGAACGCCGGTTCGAAACCCTTCCTTATCACAAACTAAAAACATATATATATATATATATATTTATAAATATATATATATATATATATATATGTATGTATGTATATCTATATATATGTGTATGTATATATATATATATATGATATCTTAGTTGGCTTGTCGGTTTGTCGACTGGCCATCACCTAACAGCCGGCTTGCCAACTAACTGTCGACTATAAGATATTGCCTTATATGCGTATATATGTCAAGACATGCCATGTCATGACATGCCATGTCATGACATGCAATGTCATGCATGCAAAATTCATAATAGTCATCAATGACAAGTAATAAATGTAACAACATGCACTGAAGTGAGTTTTGGCATGCCTTTCATCATGCGCCATGGGTGAAACTCAAAATGTATGATCGTGTATGGCCTTTCCGTCATGGAGGGTATCCCTCCTATCCCCTCCGTCTACGGGGTGTCATTTACGTGCATGCATGCATCTGCAGCAATTTTGGCTCAAACATTTTTTGCTCAATCTTCATTGTTTGATTTCAGTTTGAGCAGCTTCTTTTGGCCATGGAATGTGCAGACCAGCCATCCGATGTCTATCCGCTTGGTTTGCTGCTCGCCCTGCGAGCCGCATCTGTTGCAGATAGCACACATAAGCCAATTTTCAGGACCCTAAAGCTGCCCTCCGATGTTTGGGTGCCATCTGATGCTTGGCAAGGTTACAACCTCAAGACGATCCCAGCCAGACCTCGACAGCGCTCATGCTCAAGGAAAGATCAGCATTGTGCCACTGCAGCTCCTGAAGTCACGGAAATGCTACTAATGGAAGGTGACGCCTTGCACCAGTGGGTGCGCAGAACGCTTTGGGAAAAGAAGAGTGAGCTGGATACCACAGGTGCTAGGGTGTCAGTAAAGAAGGGTGTGAAAGGCAGACGATATTTGGTTGTCAGCGGTTCACATCTTGCAGTCGAGCAGGCTTTGCCTACTCTTGAGTCCATATTAGAAGCAGGACAGGTTGCTATTGCTGGGGATGCATCAATCTCAACTGCAGGGGCTGGTGAAAGTGCTGGACAAACAATATTAAGCATGGTGAAGGCAGAAGGAGAAGTTTCAGTGGCAGCACTTCCAGAGCCCTTGCCAATCAGCAAAGATGACTCCTTGCTCTCTGCCATGGAAGCACGGGAAGACGCCGAGGTTCAGGCCAAGGTTTTCAACTCGGAAACGTTTGTGGAAATTAATTGTTGGAGTCATGCGGAAAACTTGGCAGCCAAGCGAACATTGCCGACTGATGGAACAGTTGTACTTCAGCAAATCGAGCAGCAGATTGAGCAGCAAATCGATCGTTGTACTTCAGAGGAAGCTGCAGATCCCGCTCCAGTAATGCCAACAGTTTCCACAAAGGAGGCCATTGGCTCTGTCAATCCCGCTGTGGTATCGGCGGTGCAGCAGCCTTACTCGGCCGCAGAGAAGGCTGCTACAGAGAAAGTTGCTGCTGAGAAGACAGCTGCAAAGAAGGCAACTGAAGAGAAGGCAGCTGCAGAGAAGGCAGCTGCAGAGAAGGTGGCTGCAGAGAAGGCAGCCGCGAAGAAGGCGGCTGCAGACAAGGCGGCTGCAGACAAGGCAGCTGCAGAGGAGGCAGCTGCAGAGAAGGCAGCCGCAAAGAAGACGGCTATAGAGAAGGCAGCTGCAGAGAAGGCAGCTGCGTTGAAGGCAGCCGCACAGAAGGCAGCTCAAGAGAAGGCAGCTGCAGAGAAGGCAGCTGCAGAAAAAGCAGCTGCAGAGAAGGCAGCTGCAGAGAAGGCAGCTGCAGAGAAGGCAGCTGCGAAGAGGGCAGCTATGGAGAAGGCAGTTGCCGAGAAGGCAGCTGCGGAGAAGGCAGTTGCAAGCAAGGCAGCTGCAGAGAGGGCAGCTATGGAGAAGGCGGCTGCAAAGAAGGCTGCTGCACAGAAGGCGGCCGCAGAGAAAGCAGCAGCACAGAAGGCACAACCACAGTCTGGCCTTGCACAACGACCTGCGCCGCCTCCAGTGCCTGCATGGGCACGGCCTCCATTATCTGTGTTGGAGGTGTGTGAGAAAGCGGCTTCAGCCACAAATGCCCCTGGGTCTGGCAAGAAGGTGGAGTTTGCGGACCCCTTGACAGACACATGTGCACGCACTTCCTCACCTATGGTGCAGAAATCATCGAACATTGAAGAATGGGCTTGCTCAGCATGCACTCTATTGAACCCCAAAACTGCAAAGACATGTGCACTATGTGAAGAGCCTCGACGTGTGCCAAGCCCACCACCAAGGGTTTCTTCCACAACCCGTACGACAGCTTGTGCAAAGAAGGCCCCGACAACAAAGAGCAGTAAGCTGCGTCGACCAGTTGAATTGGTGGATCCTTTGCCACAACGAAATGCCAAACCCCTTCCAGCCCCACGAATGCTGACCGCAGGCCTTGTTGTTGGTGGAGTCTCAAATGCAAACGCCGCAAGTGGACCTCGATGGGCTGAACGCCCTGCTGAAAGGCTTAACACAAAGTGCGAGTTGCAAACATGGGAAACTGAGGAAGAAGATCCTAGCCTTGCATGCTACCTTTGGGATCGGCAGTCAGACCGACCAAAGGTTCAGAGACATCAGCGCATTAACGTTAACCCTAAGTGGGGTCTTGCCAATTAAGGCTAAGTGTGGAGGTATGTGTTTTCGCTTACAATATTTTGCGAGCCTAGCATCAGGAAGCAAGCATAAAGAATTAGCGATGCTGAGATGTTGCAAAGTTTCAGTCCTAGCAGAAGAACAGATCGAAAGTTTGCTCTGAGCCACATGCTAAGTTTGCGGCAGATTGTAGGGTTACGGTCGGAGTTGTTGTACTGCAGCCTTGAGGTGACATCAGGTCATAATAGCGGCAACAGTACTTCTGAGCAGATCTTTCAGTGGGGGAGTTGTCGTGTACAGGTGTGCACGGGGAATAAGACCAGTCCTTTTTTTGGACGCTTTGTCAACTTTGGTGCGATTTGGTCAAAACAAATCCTCAAACTTGACATGTGTTGATCCAAAGTATCAAAAGCTAGTGGAGTTTGACGCAGTTTGATTAAAGATTGTTCAACTTTGACATAATATGATTAAACAGTTGTCAACATCGATGCCAAATGTTGGGGGTTCATAATTTTGAATCCTTTTCCTCAACAAGACCTCATCCACAAACTTGTTCTTTTAAATCATGTTGATGCTTGTCTTGGATTCATAATTCACTGATTTCATATAAGCTTATTTGTGCTGATGTGATTCTCTCAATTATGAGCTATTAGTTATTGATTTACCAAATGAGTATTTATGAATTGATAACCCTGCTGCTCCCCGCCAATCTGTCCCGGGGGGCTAATCGTACCATATACAAGATTTGAATGACATGCTGCGCCGCGTCTTAGATTTTGATCCCAAAGATTCTGATTCATACAACAACAGCATTGTGTTTGTTAGCGTCAACAACAGCATATGCCCATGCTGAAATCCAACAACAACGTTTTGTTTGGTAAACATACGTATTTCCATGCTGAACTCCCATAACAAAAAGAGCTGTTCTCTAAAAACACATGTCCATCCTGAAATCCCATTGAAAAATCATAATTTCGCCAAACACATATTTCCATACTGAAATCAATGAAAAGGTTTGCGAATCGTAAATATAAATATATATATATCTGAACTGGAATCCTTTTATAACAAAAATTTTCCTATGTTCCTCAGATGAAATCCAATCAAAAATAGGTGTTGGTTGAACAAATCTACATATATACATATATATATATATATATATTATATACATAAATCATATGATATATGTTTATTTATTTATATACTCAGCTTGAGATCCTATTTAAAAATGCTAATACTTATAAAATTAAATAAAACAACAACAAACACAACATCAACAAACGTTCTTAATTTTGAAACCTTTCTGTGACAAAATCCTACTATCTGAGTCATACATAGGCAAGGCATGGGCCAATTATAAACTGTACATAAAAAATAAGCCATGCATAGGCCATATATTGACCATTGAAGGTGAAATATAGGTTGGGGGGTACCACTCACCCTTGCGATACCTGAACTTTTGACACCTTGATTCTGATCGATTTTTCCCACCGACAATGAGAGTGAGGACCAAACTGTCTAAAAGCGGACCAAAATGTCAAAATCTGCTCTGCAAATTCGTCCCGTTCCATGCCAGAAACGGAATATTTCAAAACGGAAGGGCCCCATCTATGTGTAAATATATATATATATATATATATATATATATATATATATATATTTATCTTTATATATATATATATATATATATATACATATTCGTACCGGAGTACACACATGTATATATATATATATATAACACATATGTATATATATATATATATATATATACATATATGTGTGGCAGTGTCCGAAATAGTTAGTTGATTGCATGTAAAACAAAAACGGCTGAAGTGCCGATGTGGGAGAAATACAGACACGCACATATGAATAATTTATCCTGTTGCATGGCTATAACAGTGAGTTTAGATATTCAGTAAAGTTGTTTACGCTTCGCGCACCCGCCGAGGCTGATCTGAGGCTTGGAGCTTCTCTGGACAGTTCGGGATGGCTTGATGAAGTGAATAGGTAAGCTTTGCCATGCCTGAATACTTTACCAACTATCATCGTCTTCAATGCCTAGGAGTTGGTTGCGTCGTCTTCAATGCTGAGGAGTTTGCTGCATTTGTGTTGATGGTTGCAGTATGGACCAGCAGTGGGCGGTGCATGATTTTTAAAACGCTTGAAGGGGATTCGAGAGCCAAATCAAGAGAGGACTTGCGGACGATTTTCGAAGGCTGGGGACGATTTGAAAGGTTCGAAAGGGGCTCGAGAGCCAAATAGAGGGAGGACTCGAGGACAATTTTCGAAGGCTGGGGACAATTGTGGAGATGTGGAGCTCCAGGAACGGCTTGGAGGCGAGTAGGGCAGGCGTTGACAACGACTTCGGACGTTTTGGAAGTGTCGGGGACGATTTCGGAAGCGTCAGGGACGTTTTGGAAGGCGTCGGAGACGATATTGGATGATTTAGAAGAGTAGAGGGACGACTGTAGGACGATCTGGGACGATTTGCATCACTTTAGAAATCCAGAAATGGCTTGGAAGTGCCGCAGGATCATTCTGAATGGTTCTGGACTGGTTTGGAGGTGCCCTGGAATGAATTTTAGCGGTTTTTCCCAGGGTTTTGAAGGGCTCCAGGGGGGTGCGACGTGATTCAGCCCGGCAACAAACCTGCGGAAACTGGCCCTGGGGGAGGGGTAAACCCCTCCCCTGGGGATTGGAGGGTAAGGGGATTTGGTTTGATCTGCTGATCTGCTGGTCTGCATGTTGGCATCTACACGCCATGAGGCCTAAAGGCCTCGGCGGACTTGCAATTGATCGGATTCTTAATCTCGCTGTTGAGGTCTTTACAGGGCAATTAGAGGCACGCAGGTCCACGCAGGCCCACGCAGGCCTGAGCATCAGGTAAAAAAATCATCAAATAGAAAAAAACAACAGAATGGCGCAGTCATTAGCTTTGGGAGTGCCGTAGGGTTTTGTTTTGTTTTTTGTACCCAATGCTCAGGTTGTATATATATATATATATATATATATATATATATACTAGACTGGACCCGTGGCCAAAGGCCACGAACCGATTTCGTAGTGGGCTGGCTCCGTCCGTAGTTGGCTGGCTCTGAAGTGGGCTTTTGGCTGGCACTGGCTGGCTCTAGCCTGGCCCTGGGGCTGGCCCTAGCTGGCCTGGCTGGCGGCTGGCTCTCCTTGGCTGGCCCTGGCTCTGGCCTTGGTTCTGGCCCTGGCTCTGGCCCTGGCTCTAGCCCTGTGGCTGGCTGGGCCTGGCTGGCCCTGTGGCTGGCTGGTTTGGATGGCTGGCTCGGCGAAAATTTCGCGCCTGGTCGGCGAATTTTTTGAGCCTGGTCGATGAAATTTTCGAGCCGGGCCGGCCTGAATTTTCGAGCCTAAAGGGTCAACAGTTGTTTTTCTTATAGATGTACATACACGCTTGGTGTGCCTGATTAGCCAGTGATGCATCCAGGCCCAACACGCCAAACAAGAATCAACTTGGCATGGGTCCATTAACTGGTCAGTAATGTACCCCTGTACTGCAGCACTCTAGTGCTCTACTGAGTACTGAAGTACAGTGTTACAGTATTGTAATACCGTGTCGCTGTCCTGTAGGATTGTACTGCAGTACCTTCATACAGCGCAACAGTATTGTAGTGAAGCACTGCAGTTCTTTAGCACTGTATTACAATGCTGCAGCACAGTGCTACAAGTGTGGCACTGCAATATTGCACTGCTGCATTACAATATTGTAATACAGGATTTAAATGCGGTAGAAGCAACACTGCACTACAGTACTACAGTACTGTAGTGCAGTTCTGCATTGCCACAGTATTGCAGGGCAGCTGTAGAGTGTAGTACTGAGCAGCGCAGTAGTTCTGGAACAAGCTACTGTAGTGATAGATTCCAGTGCTGTCGTACAGCACTACTAGATTTAGTATGGTGCTACAGTGCTGTAGCACACCATGTTGTATACTCGCCTTGCAGAGGGCCATGTTCAAACGAAAGCGCCTTACCTTCACCTGAGACTTTGGCAAACGGATATCCGATAGCAGAGTTGGGCCTGTGGCTAATCACCAGTGGTTTCTTTAGCGTAACAGACGCGAAAATGCCACATCTATCCTTCTAGATGGTGTTATATAATATGTGCGTGGGTGGGAAATTAACTGATTGATACCATTGGTGTGGCGGGGAACAAGTTGGGAAGCCAATCCCCAAACTCGCGCCCATTACATTGAGCCACGTCAATTCCCTAGACTTGCATCCATTCACCAGAGCCGCGCCCATTACCTAAACTCACGTTCATTCGCGTCCATTCCCAAGACGTACGTCCATTCCCTAAAGTTATAGCCATTCCCTGGTTTTACGTCCATCCCGAGACCCACATCTAGTCCCAGACATCCCCCAGAGTCCAGGAAGAAATACCATTCGTCCCTAGACTAACAACAAGAATAGACTTGCGTGCCATGATGAACAATAACAAAATGATAGAACAAGAACAATTCGCAAAAACCATTAGTCACTTTTTACTTTAAGTCGCAGTTGTGAAACCAACTACACACACCCAGCCATACTTGTTTATCCATATGGGCAAACCTAAAATTCGACAAGGCGGTTTGCTGTCGGTCGTGAATTCCTTCGCAGTTGTCCATCTTGTGCGTGCTCCCCTGGTCCGAATGCGTCTGAATTTGGAAAAATTTGGACAAGTTTGGACGAATTCGGATCGAAGCTGTCCGAACTTGGACAAATTTGCACAAATTTGGACGAAATCGAAAAAATTCGGACAAATTTGGACGAATTTGGACGAGTTCGGACGCATTTGAACAAGTTCGGACAAATTCCTTGACCTGCAAAACGTTTTCATGAATGCCGCCTTCTCGCTCACGACTTTGCTGTCGCTTTTAAGCAACAGGTTCAGTCTAAGTAAATATAGACCTAAATATATATATATATATATATATATACATGTGTATATATAGAGAGATATATGCGCCATATGTACCATTGTTTGAGTATGTGGGTTAAACAGGGATAGATGAATGTTATAGCCATTGTGAGTTGCTCAAAAGTTAGCATAGCACTACAGCAGACAACCTCCGCGCATGGCAGCGGAGCTGTGGTAGCCCGCTTGCTGCCCTTCTTGCTTTTGGCGATCCACCAGGCCACCACGCACTCACCCCCCCAGGTTACCTCCCCTGTGGTAGGTGGTAGGTATGGCTGCAGCAATTACAGACGCACCATGGGACGAGATGTTCCAGCGAGCAGAGATCCTGACAGTGCGCCTCAACAACGTTGAGGCACACACAACAAATGCACAGGCTCAAATAACTGCATTGGAATCCCAGCAGGATGAGCTTGAGATTTCAATGCAGATGTTTGAATCTGAGCAAACCGCAAGCAAGACAAGGCTTGAACCAGCAACAGAGCTGCTGAAGAAAGCGGGTGGGAAGAAGTCGGAGACGTTGATAGACGACAAACACATGATCAAACCAGCTTTTGACGGAACCATCCCGAAGAAGTTCAGACTCTGGAACTTCAAGTTCACGAACTTTGTATGCGGAAAGTTTCCCCATGCAGAGACTGTCTTGAACTGGTCTCGTGTCCCGGACAATGCCATCAGCATTGCCAAGGCCGAGGCTGAGACCAAGAAGATTGGGAGTTTAGCGGCTGTCAACACTCAGCTATACGCAGCGTTGGCTAATTTGTTGGACTCTGAGCCTCTCTCAATCACCATGAATACTAAGGATAGGAATGGGCTAGAGGTTTGGCGTAAGCTTTTACAGGCCCCACGACCCACAAACCACAAGCCGCATCAAGGACGCAATAGCCCGCATCTTTCGTACCACTCCAGTGACATTGGACAAGCTGTCCCATGCCATTGACAAGTGGGAAGGGATGGTCAGGACCCACGAAGATTCCACCAAGAAACCAATTGATGAGTCCATCAAGTGTGATGCACTCATCGATTTGTGTGCATCCGAGAGCATTGTCGGAACATATCAAGTTTATTGTGAACCAACTTAACAAGGAAGATGAAGGCCCTCCCAGCCGCCCTGGCGTCAAGGATCATGGCGGAGCCCAAGGTGAAGTCGATGGATGCCGACCTCTCCAGAGCTCGACTCTTGCCAGAGGGTGCGTTGCACAAACAGTCTGCCAAAGGCATCGAGGACATCACCTGCCGTTTGAAGGCTAAGCTGCATGCCAATGAGGCTGATCAAGACGAGGGCGTAGTACAGGAAGCCAGAAAGAGAT
>JACLAD010011667.1_pt1 | contig 10023 bp, 5 predicted proteins | sample 8027901 | NCBI WGS metagenome assembly JACLAD01 (sample SAMN15725071, study PRJNA655200) | protist metagenome | isolation source: fluorescence activated cell sorting (FACS) single amplified genomes of... | place: Spain: Blaines Bay Microbial Observatory, Mediterranean Sea | collected 2016-07-05
TCAATCCGTCAATACAAACATTATTTCATGGAATCGCGTTGTCTTGTTACATGGACCACCTGGTACCGGAAAAACTAGCCTTTGTAAAGCATTAGCACATAAAATTTCCATACGTTTATCCGATCGTTACCCAAATTCATTGTTATTAGAAATCAATGCACATTCACTTTTTAGTAAATGGTTTTCAGAAAGTGGTAAATTAGTTATGAAATTGTTTCAACATATAAATGATTTAGTAGATGATGAGCAAGCATTAGTATGTGTATTGATAGATGAGGTAGAAAGTTTGACTGCTGCGCGTACTGGTGCAATGTCCGGCTCGGAACCATCCGATGCGATTCGTGTTGTCAATGCACTGTTAACGCAAATCGACCAATTAAAAGAACGAGAAAATGTACTTATATTGACAACATCAAATATAAGCGAAGCAATAGATTTAGCATTTGTTGATCGTGCTGATATTAAACAATACATTGGTTTACCAAATGCACAAGCACGTTATGATATTTTAGTTTCTTGTGTCAATGAATTGACACGTGTTGGTATTATAAATAGTCAACAATTTTTACGAACATCATCAAACCGTATTACAAATCCAACATCATTGGAAAACTTATTAATGCAAGTTGCGACATTTGCAGTTGGTTTGTCAGGTAGAAGTTTACGTAAAATACCATTTCAAGCACATGCTTTTTTTTGTAATGGTGCAAGTAGTATCGATTTACAAACGTATTTAAATGCATTGATGTTAGCTGTGAAAAAAGAATTAAAATCAAGAGTAGATTTATCTAAGAAAGGTGATACAAGTAGTAGTGGTAGTGTTAATGATAAGAAGTGAAACGGTGAACACACACACACAACAACAAAATTTTTTTTTGAATTTTGAAGAGCGAGGGATTTTTATAGAATAGAGTATTTACAAGATTTAAAAAGTAATAAAAAAAACAAGATTTTTAATTCCATACACATATCACTATATTTAATTTATAACATTTCTCTTTTTATCCCAATTATACATATCTATATTATATATATATATACATACATACATACATGCGCCGCGGGCAATACATATCTTTTTAAATAATATTATCTGTTTTATTTACGTAATCTTAATAACATACCTTTGTTTGCTTTAATTTTTTTCTGTAATTGCATCATACCATATAATAAACCTTCAGCAGTTGGTGGGCAACCAGGTACATATATATCAACTGGTACTACACGGTCACAACCACGTACAACGGAATATGAATAATGATAATATCCACCACCATTTGCACAACTCCCCATAGAAATTACCCAACGTGGCTCGGGCATTTGGTCGTAAACTTTACGCAATGCAGGTGCCATTTTATTTGTCAATGTTCCAGCTACAATCATTACATCTGATTGCCTTGGACTTGCACGAAAAACTATACCAAAACGTTCCATATCATAACGTGCTGCTGCTGCATGCATCATTTCTACTGCACAACATGCTAAACCAAACGTCATAGGCCACATAGAACCACGTCGTGCCCAATTTACTAAATCATCCAAACCGGATACGACAAATTCTGCACCGTTCTTTCCACGTTCCAACACACTGTCTACACTGGAACCACCTACTGCCATTTGTCTACTTCCACCAAATTTAATAGCGTTCGAAAGACTATTTTTGCTATTACGTGGTACTTTCGTACGTTTAATATTACTAATAATTTGTCTCAACATAATGGTTATTTATTTATTAATTGATACGTATATGTATGTATTGGCAAATAAAAATACGATTATGATATGACACTTATTATATATGAAATATATGTAATATACTATATATATACTATATATATATATATCAAATGCAATGAATGAAATATAAATGATATCTACTATTATCTTCCATTTGCAATAACAGTCATGATCATTTATTCATTTATTATTTGTGATGGAACAAACTGGACGTGTGTGGTGATTCCCCTGTACTATTTCGATGCTAATCAGCACGAGATCATACCCCTGCCTCATCAGATCAGCAAAGCAATTTATGTACGTATTTTGATAGGTTAAGACGGATCTTTAGAATAACAATTATTTTTATTGTTGTGTATTTTGATAGGTTAAGACGAATCATTAGTATATCAAATTTATGTATATTTGTTGATTAATAAGTTGTTTTTTGGTTGATAATTCTTCAAAAAAAAATCCGAAATATAATAATTTCAAACTGCATTTTTACTACTCTGAAAATACACATAAAATATATTATTTTAAACAAAACGTATAAATTCACGACAATGCTTTTCCAATGTTATCACTACTAGTATCCTTCTTACGTTTATATGTATAACCTAAAAAGTCTGTTTCTTTGCTCAAACCAACTTTTCTACCACCTTGCAATGGTGTATGGCGAAAATCATCAAAATTTGATGTTAATTCTTTCACATGCCTATTGAATAATGGATCACTCCTTTTCATTTTACTCAAGGTATCAATCAATTCACCAACTCGTATACTACTTGTCGTTAAATAAGGTGCCTTCATTGAACGTACTTTATCCCAATCAAAGCTGTTCAACCATGGATGATTTTTCATATCTTTTATACCATTTCCATAGCACAAACGATTTTCACGATCGCAAATAAGTTGACTAACGAAATCAATAGATTCTTTACTTAAATGTGACAATGATTCTTCTGGAAATTTTAATATTTTTTTCCAATTCATAATTTTTCTACATGTATCCATGGGTTGATCGCTATAAAATGGCGGGTATCCAACCAGGCATTCGAAAAAAATAACACCTAATGACCACCAATCGCATTCCGATCCATAACCCTCCCCGCCTAATACTTCTGGTGCAATGTAATCTGGCGTTCCAACGGTTGAATATAATTGATTGCGTGCTCTATGCTTCGCTTTGCTACCTTTTATATTATTATTATTGTTACTATTGCCAGATGATGATTTTTTCATCATGAAATTTGGATCGTTCGTATTGACAGTTTGATGTTTCTTTGCTAAACCTAAATCAGTCAATTTTAAATGGCCATGATGATCGATTAGTATATTATCGGGCTTTAAATCACGATGTACATAACCTAAATCATGTACGCATTGCACAGCCAATGATGCTTCGACTGCATAAAATTTAACAGCATTTTCACTTAAAATATCTTCTTTCATTAATAACGACATTAAATCTCCACCTGCCATAAATTCCATAGCAAGATATAAATTAATATCATCTTTGAATGAATATTGCAATTTAACAAGCCAACTCGTATTGGCCTCTGCTAATATATTTTGCTCTGCTCGTATATGTTCAATTTGATTTTTCATTTTCATAGCTTCCATAACCATAGCTTTTAACGCAAATAATTCTCCAGTTTTTTTCTCCCGTACTAAACGTACTTCCCCAAATGCACCTTTTCCAACAACTGCTAATGATTCAAAATCAGAAACACCTATACGTCGACTTTGATCTCTTTTTTCTTGCAACAATGCTTTTTTCAAATCATTCCTCATCGATTGTTTTTCCTTCGTGCTTAAATTCATACTTGCCATTTTTACTTCTAGTTCTTGTCTTCTACGTCTTTCCTCAGCTCTATCTGCTTTCATTTTTGCAAATTTATCTTCTAAATATTTTTTCGTATTTTCAGCTTTTTTCTTCGTCTCTTGTGATACAACAGCCGACATGATGATATTGTTAGTTTATTCAGTAAATTCGTCTTGGTCTATTTTGTTAGATTATATATATTTATTATATATAAGATATATATATATATATATGCTCATAGATGTTTTCTATATCTACTACATTATATCTTCCAGTCTTCATCTATCTTTATATCTAAATATTTTATTAGTCACACACCACCACATTTGCAGATAAAACAACAACAACAACAACATTAACATAATACAGTACAGGAATTTAGAAGATGATGAGATAATACATTTTTTAGAACTTTTTTTATTATTACACAGCATTATATCCTCGTAGGTTAAGGTATATTACTCTCCACACCCATGATCCATTTTTATGATGTATATATATAGACATACATTTATAATTTCGATGTATTTCTTGTATCGTCCTTTTCATATGCTAATAACAGACGAAGGGCAATACTACTACGTGTTTTGAACGCTTTCCCTTTATCATTTGGCAATTTGAAACTTTGATGAAACCCATATTGTGCTATATGTGCAGGTTCTTTATTATAGGCACGTGAATCAGCTTGTTTGAAAAACCATATTTCATCATCCCGTTGCTCATCAAGGTATACCCAACGATGTGATGGATTATACGTAACACTGCTGGTGTATAACTGCGGAAGATATAATATATATATGTGTATATATATATACACACATGACAAAATGTTAGTAGAGAAGTTTCATTGAGAATATATAGTGTATGATAGGGTGGAAAAATATATTTAAATAAGAATTTACTTACACCACCCTTTACAATTTTTCTGCCTCTTAAATATACATGGACGTCTTCTTTTGGATTTACACTAGTCCAATCTAAAATTGCAAACGGATTATCCTTTACAGTTTGATTATATGGTTTCCATACATTAACCAGCATTAAATCCAACTTGTTTTTAGCTTCATCTTCTGAAACACCACGTTTTGTAAGCATTTTATATGCATTATCAAATACAACTTCACTAAAATCAGCATGTGCTATTCGTGAATATGTAGCTGCAATTGCACCAAATGGATTTTCTTGTGCTGCTTTTTTTCGTGCTGCTTCATCAGGTAAAAATTTTTGCGTTGCCAATGCATATGCATATTTTGGCTTTCTGCCTTGTGAAACAACCACGTCTTTTGCTAATTGTTCCATTTCTGGCCAATACACAGAACGAATTTCTTTTTCCTCCGGGTCTAACATAACCTCTTTTGTTTGTGACATTTTTGTTTTGAAATTTGTAAATATAAAACCATGTGTATCAATATCGAACTCATTTGGGACAGAACGTATATCATATACTTTCATCTCTTCCCTTGCATGTGTCCGTCCAGATGCAAGGGACGCTTTGAAATTTTCACGATGTGCCGGCTTCTTTTTCCCTTTCCCTGTAGTAGTTGGATAATTATTATTTTGTTTATTAAACCTTTCTTTTGTTATTTCTAAATTAGGATATACCATAATTGTTTTAGTAAAGTTTACCACGTTGGTATAAGATGGTGTTGCCATGACGAATGTTTTTTTTTGAATGGTCTTAGATATTTTAGATTTGTACACTCCCGATTTGTAATTTTAAAAACGTACAGTCTACGTTTGGTATACTACTATCCTTTTTTTGTTTAAGATCTTTTGTATACGATGCCGACGACGACGACGATAACCTGGATAATACACTCACATATATTATATGTATAAGTATATATATATAATATTTATAGATATACTAAAAAAAGCTCCTCACTCAGGTTGGACGTTGTTGTGTGTGTTGTTGGATTTATTAGGATGACATAAATATCGGAAAAAAGTGCAAAGGTTCGCAAATTTTAATAATAAATTTATCGGAAGTGAAAGCATTATTATATATATTTTTACCTTGATTTGTTTTCAATTATGGAATTATATAGTCAAAATATAACATAATAAATAATATTATATAATTATTTATATCAAATAATATATCGGATATTTATAATAATTATATATCAATTGATACAAAATTGTAATTAAAAGCATTCATTCATGATAAAATCAAGAATGGTCAAATAATAATAAAATAATAATCCTTAGTAGCACGTCTTTATCAAAAAATCGTTATACATTTACATCAAAAACAAATTCAACAATGCCCCAACTGATCCATATGGTGCATATTTATACATGTACAATATATATGTGTGCAACACTCACATACAAATTGTGAAAAATCATAAACAACTATAACAATTTATAAATACAGAAAATACAAAAACAAACAAACAAAGAAGAAAGATGGCAACAACAACAAAAACAATTAAAAAAACAACATATTTAGTATCAAATATAGTATCGTTTATTATATTGGAAAGTATTGTACAAACGTATTATTATTTAAAAAATGATAATAATGATAATGCATTGAATAATTTAATATCAACTTGTAGTAATGATATATTAATTATATCATTAATGTTTTACATTGGATTAAACTGTATAACGATGATGAAACATCACATGATTGCTACTAAAATATTTGACATGTCGATGATATTAATAAACCTTAGTATTGTATTGGAAGTAGGATTTTATTATTCAACAGGTCAAAAAATACATGCAGAAATATTTTCATTTATGATGGAACAAATATTTCACCATAAGAATAATTTAGCAACAGATGGCAATATGTTGTTAAATGTTACAAATTTATTGACGCATTTAAATCACTTTGCATTTGTACCAATTATCTTTGCAATTTTATTTGTACTTGGATTGAAACATTTGATATGCAAAGTTTGTACTACATTTATTATTTTGAATGATAACAAATATGTGAAAAGCAATGTTGGTTATAAAAAAATGAATTACGTAAAAATATGCCTCCTTTCATGTATTGTATTCGGTAATTGGTCATATAATAAATGTACAAATTTGAATGGTGTGACAAGATTAAGTTGTGAAAGTTTTAATGCTAATCGATTCTTACATTTGAATGATCATTTATTTCATAAACATTTGAAACATGTACAATATGATCAAATAAAGAATCAACCAAAACAAAATCAACGTTCGTTAGCATCAACGAATAATAATAATAAAGCAACATCATCACCAAATATTGTTTTAATTGGATTGGAAAGTATACGAGCCACGGCAACATCATTATACCCATCAAATACCAAAGGAAAAAAAACAACCCCATTTTTAGATCATTTGGTTGAAAATGATGATGCAATTATTGTTGAACATGCATATGCATCCATAGCACAAACTGCGAAACAACTGATATCGATTTATTGCGGACTTGAACCAAATATTAAAATGACTTGGAGTGAATGGCGTGAATATGATTTGGAAAATAATTGTTTGCCAAATGTCCTACGTAAACAATTTGGCTATAAAACAGCTGTATTTACATCTGGAAAAACAGATAATGGCTTGGCTAAAAAACCTTTCACTACGGCGAATGCACTTGGTTTTGAAGATGCATTTGGATTTCAAGATATAAAAAAATCCAAAACGTTAACAAATAAATTTGAACAAGTTAGTTATTTAGGGTATGAAGAGAAAGCAATTTTACAACCTTTAAATAAATATTTGATAAAAGAAACGAACAACATAGTAATGAAGCAAAACAATATCACGAAAAGAAATGCATTGATGCTTGGTATCTTTACTGTTTCATCCCATACGCCATATAAAACCCCTGCTAATTTTCGAACAAAGAAACATTTGTCTTTAAATAACGATGAAAATAATTATTTAAATACAGTACGTTATGTTGATAGTTTTCTTTCACAATTATTTATTACATTAAATGATAATGGGATTAATAAAACAAATACTATATTTATAATCACAGGAGACCATGGTCAAACATTTGGTAAAAATAATCAATATTATCATGGTGCGTTACATGAAGACAGTACATGGGTGCCTTTAATATTATATGGAGATTTAATCAAAAAAAAAACTTCTAAGCCTATTAAAGGTATTCGACGTACTTTGGATATTGTTCCAACTATTTATGATTTACTTGGTATTAATCATCAAAATGATGCTTCCCCATTATCGACTGGTAAATCGTTGTTTGACGCAAATGGCCATGAATTTGCACCTGCATTTGATTTCTTTGATGAAGCATCTCTTGGTATGATGACCTCTGATGGTTATAAAATTATTTCACAAGTTGATGAACCAATAAAGAAAATTCAAGCGGTATATAAATTTGGTTCTAAAACTAACATTTTAAATACATTTTCCATGAAACAACAAGATGAATGGAGTTGTAAATTATTAAGTTGGAGACGAAAGATACATTCCTTAGCGAAAGGGCATACGTTGAAACAAGCAAACGAACATTCAAAATTTTGTGGACAAGGTTTGGATCATAAAGGTGAATTTCGAAAATTAGCTGCAAGTACTACTTGTGGATATTGTAACAATTTCGGTTACAAATGTACTGTAAAGATTACTGGTGCTGATGATAAAGTTAATGGAGAAATGGTGGAATATAATCGCAAAGAACCCGAATCTGGCATTTGTATGTGGTCAAAAAAATGTGATAATGCACAATGTATATTAAGATATGCTGGGAAAAGTGGACGCTGGGAAATTTTATCAACCAGATCTAGCAATAAAGTGGCTTATTACAAAACAACTACTGAAAAAGATCCAAAAAATGTTGATCTATCAAAAGGATGGGAAAAAGGTGAAATTGGAACTAACACTAATCCAACAGCAATGACGCTTACATTTACATGTACTGATTATGCAATTCCAGCTTCGTGTACTGAATGCGACCATTTAACTGATACATCTTGCTTATCAGCTGGTAATCAAATTTATACAGTAGGAAACAGTTTTATTTTTTCTTGTATAACTTTGGCAATCACATTTTGGTTGTTTGTTTTAATGTGAGCTGCTGTATGTAATGGGGCTTTTAGCTAGGGCTTTCGAGATTATTAAAATCTACTCGTAAATTTACCGAATATTTCAGTATCATACGACGCGTATCGCGGCGTACCTTGTGGTATAATATTACTTCGTACATTTTAAACAGAGAGCAGAGAGCAGAGAGAGAGAAGAAAGAAAGTTTTTACCTGAAGCTTGTACGAATTTTTTACACGAATTACGAATTACACACGGAGATCTTGGCCTGTAATATTTTTACGATACATTTTATTTTTTACTCTCCTCTTTTAAAAATTATTTTTTTTATTTTTTTACACATTTCTACATTCATCTAATAATTCTCGCATTCTTTGACGTGAATATCGATGACCTTGATCTGCTGCAGAGTATAATAATGGTATGGCACGTGGGATGTCAATAGTTACACCAATGCCTTCTAATAACATATCAGCACACATATATTTCGCAGCAACATGATTCTGCTCAGCAGCTTTTTCAAACATTTCAAATGCTAATGTTTCATTCTCTTCCAAGATACCTTCAATACCAGTATAATAACATGTTCCTAACTCGTACAAAGCTTGTGAATGGTTATGTTTTTCAATTGCTAATTTCAAATATTTCATAGCAAGTTTTTCATTCAATTCAACCCCATATCCTTCAAGATAAACAACTGCAAAAGCGCACATACCATCTGGATTATTACCAACATCTGCTAGATTTTTAAAAAGTTTCAAACCTTTTGTTACATCCAAATTATTAAAAACAAGAGCTGTTGCCAAGTCAAATGTTGCCTTGATACAAACGTCCAAATGTGGCTTCTTTATAAGAATATTTTCATTGTCATCATCATTAGTACAATTTTGTTTTTTAAGATTATTCAATATAGTAGGTATATCCTCTTGATCTGGTTGATAAGCTGGCCAAGCCCTTGCTGGTAATTTACGAAATCCTTCTGCTTCATCGCGTTCCCATATTTCTCTAATTTCTTTTTCTTTTTCACCTCGGTAGGGCTTTAAACTTTCACGCAATATTGCGAGGCGGTCATTATTATTATTATTATTATTCTCTGATAAAGCAATAAGGCATACTGCAAATGTTGATGCAGCTGGCGTTATATTTTTAAATTGTTTTAACATGATGATGGTGATATATTGTAGTGATACAGTTTATTATATACAACAAAAGAAATTAATATGAAGTAAAACGAAGACGTAAATAAATAACATATATGTATTCTTCTTCTTCTTACCAAATAACTTTTTTATCTATTTACCATGGTAATTCTATTATTATTATTATTTTGGACACACGTGTACGTGTATTAATACGTGAAATTAAATAAGAAGAAAGAAGAAGGAATGTTGTTCGGTGGGTTTGTTGAGTAAAACACAAGTATACGTTTTGATAGAAAAATAAGCTCGACTCTATTATCCTTCTTTAAGTTA
>JACLAD010011668.1_pt1 | contig 10018 bp, 5 predicted proteins | sample 8027901 | NCBI WGS metagenome assembly JACLAD01 (sample SAMN15725071, study PRJNA655200) | protist metagenome | isolation source: fluorescence activated cell sorting (FACS) single amplified genomes of... | place: Spain: Blaines Bay Microbial Observatory, Mediterranean Sea | collected 2016-07-05
AACGCTGGTGGCCTACGTGCTGTCCCAGCAACCAATTTAGTAACGGATTTTAAAAATCGTTGTAAATCGTTGAATGCAGATGTTGTCGGCCCATTGCTTGTTGCAAAAATCGATGAGGAGGATTGGAAAATCAATATTAAAGCATTGGTTGTTATGGAAGCGATGGCTAAAGATGCTGCATGTGCAGCATATGCTGATTATTTTTATGATAACAAAGAGGCTGTGGAAGATCTTTTAGAGGATACAGATCAAAAAACTGTTCGTACTAGATGTCGAAGAGTTTTAAAAGCATTAGGAGTTGAAGGTTATGAAGATATAGCGGTGGAAGAGACTACTCGTAAACGTGTTGTAATTACAGGGGTGCCAAAATTGCAACCGAAACCAAAAGTGGAAGAATCTCTTTTAGATGTAAATGTAGAGCAAACACAAGATCTTGCATCTGAATTTTTGAACGGTAATACTAGTAGCGAGACAAATCAGAACAGCAACAGTGATGATACAATGGATTTATTAGGTGAACTTACAATAGATAATAATAACAACAATAGCAATGGCAATAGTGGAGGAAGCAATGCCCCACCTGCACCATCAACAACAGCGACAGGATTTGATTTCTTAGCAAGTTCCGCTACAACAACAACAGCAACAACAACTGCAAATACGCAACAACAAAATAATAGCAATACATCTGACGATCTATTAGGAGGATTATTAGCACCAATGTCAACGACGGCATTAGATCCAACAACAACAGTATCATCATCCTCCTCCAATGCTGGAAATGCAACGGGGAATACGTCAACAAATAGCAATTCGGATCCATTTGCTGATTTATTAGGGGGTACCAGTAGTAGTAGCAATAATAACACTGGGGCAAAAACAACAACGACGACTGGCTTAAGTGGTGGTACTATTAGTTCCTTTAATTTCATGGCAAACAGTACCAGTGGGAATACGGCGACTAATAACATGAGTATGCAATCTGGTTCTGGTTTGGATCGTATTAAACAAGCACAAGAAATGGCAAGAATGCAACAAATGCAACAATTCCAAAAAATGCAGCGAATGCAACAAATGCAAATGATGAAAAGAATGCAACAAGGTGGTGTTGTTCCACAACAGATGACTGGAATGAATATGGGAATGCCTGCTATGAATACAGGAATGAACACAGGTGTATATGCTGCCGGGAGTGTGAAATCTATAAATCTTCTTGGAGAACAACAAAATAATGCAGCAAAGAAAAAAGAGACTTCAAATGCTTTCAATTTTGTAAACGATGTTTTGAAATAAAAACCCCCGAGAAACCGATCACAGCCGTTGGGTGTTGAGTATTTTATAAAAATAAAAGCATAATACAGAGATTACAGATACTTCGTATTTTAAAAAGTTTTTTTTTAAATATTTAATAATAATGTACATGTGCGCGTGTGAGATAATTTATAATGCTATATCGTATATATTCGTAAAAACGCAGCACGTACAGACACACACACCTCACACAGATTTTTATTTATCTCATGTAAATCGTTTACCACCACCTCCTAACAACGTATGTTTTAGTTTTTTTTTACTTCGTTTAACAGCAGTTGTTTGGAAAACGCTTTTACCATTTTTCATTACAAATCCAGCCCCATTACTCTGCCAAGGATTATTTGACCCTCGTTTGCACCCCATACCACATTTACAACCTGCACATCTTCCACAACCATGGACATTTTTTTTCAAATTTTTAATTCGTTGTTTCACTTTATCTTCATCAGACAATAACCCAGCTGCTCTTCTTTCTTCAACGGTTTCCCAATGCATAGACTGTGGAGCGTAACGTATAAAAATGGGAGATGTGTTAGAGAGGATAACAATATTTTAGGTTTAGGTTCAATAGAATGTACATACGTGTGCTGAATGTGGATAACCACAACTGCAACTAAATGTAGTTTTAAATCCAGTGCATGGACAACCCTTTTCTGTACATTCGGATGGTTTCCCGTTTTTACGATGAGAAGTTGCTCCATGTTTACATTTACAATTAAACCCCATCGATCCTTGATAATGTAAATATTCATAACATTCACATTCACAACCTGGCACACGACATTTTCCTTTGCGATTTTTTTCATCCCACCATTCATGTGATTTGAAAGTATGACCGCAATGACATTTATTTTGTGGACGTATTCTTCTACAATCTCTTCTAGATGGTTTTGTTCTTAACCAATAAACATATAATCTATTTTTCCATGATTCTGAATATAGATCTTTTAATTTTTCAAATTCATCTACAGTCAATTCCTTCCCTCCATCTGCTTCCCCAACAACTTTATTATAAATTAAAAACCCTTTTCTGCCTTTAATTTTATTTTTTCTTCTGCCGACTACACGTTCTTCTTTTGTCCAAGTTGACATTTTTGAAGCTGACGTCCTCGATGTATATGCAGTTGTACTACTATCAGCGCCATATTTTGAGATTCTTAAATTTTCTTTGAAGTTTAATAACATTTCACCCTCTGAAGCAACTGGGAATGTATCTACGTTTTCTACCATCGAATCATCATTTTTTTTTTCAGAATTATCTTCTGCTCCTACTACTATTTTTTTTTTTACCGTTGAAGATCGTACAAACACACCATAATTATTTTTACATTTGAAATATTCCCTACCTTGTACTTTGCCGTTATTTTTACCAGATGGATTTTTTAAAATTAACCCCAAAAAATCATTGTTTGAAGTTGTAAAATGTACTTTTCCACTATATGCCACTGTAGCAATTTCAACTTTACCATGGCGTTTTACTTCCACTTTATCACCGACTTCTATGGAAGAGATTTGATTTGTGAAATTCATGTTATACACAAGTGTTACCGTTAAATAAAAATGATGTATATGTACGTTTTCGTTATACAATTGTATAAATGAAAACCACCCATCAGATGAAAAACATATGTTTAAATAACGTTTTATTTTTTTTTTTTTAGAAGAAAGAAGATTTATTTTTTTTGTTTTGGTTGTGGTGTTATTTACCTGCTAACCTGATTAAATTCTTAGAGGTTTGAAGAGGTGTATGTATGCACGGTAATATCGATTTAAATTCCTTAATAAAAAGAAATCAACACCTTAATTCCTCTCCACGGACGTGCCCTTAAACCTTAAACCCTTAAAACAATAATAAATTAACGTTGCTGTTGTTTGCTGCTCTGGCCAGACGACTGGCGAAAATCGACACTTTCAATCACGCACATATAACAAAAAGTATTAATATAGAAATAGCATTGTGGTTTGCCAGTTTGGTTCTTTGAAAACAACAACTTAATTAACAAACAAACGTTATAAAAACTTGATTGATTGATTGATAAGTCTATTATTGATACAATTGGATAATTGAAATACAAAGTGAAAAGAGCAAGGGAGTTATATCAACAAGAATATATCCAAGACGTTTGAATAATTTAATTATTTCATTATTAATATAATATAATATATATAGATAGATATTACAAGCAAAGTATTTGGAGACAAAAAAAAATAAATATGGATGAAGTGGAACGTATTGTATCCATCGAGCAACAGATTGCAAAACAAGATGAAATCAAAAATAAAAATAGAAACAGTCCAATGGAAAGAAGACTTGCTCGAAAAGCTAGAGAATCTATAGTGAGCAACGTATCGGATTATGAGTCAGATGATGAAGCGTTATCAGATGATGAAGAATATAATATTAATGAAAATGTAGATAATGGAAATGATAATGATAAAACAATAAAAAAATATGCGAAAACGAATAAAAGTGATGGTAATAAAACAAAAATCACACCTGATAAGATTATTCGCCAGCAAACTGCGATGCGAAGAGTTTCTGAACGCGAGCAAAGACGTTCCATATTAGGCGATGAGGACGTAATGGAACGACAAGAAAAACGCGAGAACCGTGCATCAATTTTAGGAATATCAAAAATAGAGAAGAATGTTGGAATGAATGGTCCATCTGATCTAACTAAGACTAAAATTAAACGAAGAGATTCGATGCTACAAAAAGCTGGTAAAAGAGCAAACAAGCATTGGGGGAAAATGAAAGCTGCAATAAAAATTCGACAAGCAATGAAACAAGTCCATCAAGAAAGTAAAAAAAAATTAAAAGAAGATCGAGATGCTATACATAATGATATTGTTAAGTTTTTTAAAACTCGATTACAAAAAGGTGACAAATTATTAGCAAAAACGGTAACTATGGGCTATGATTTTGGAGATTTAAAGTCACACGTGAGCGAAATGTACCGACCATCTGGAAAAGTACGTTTTTTCTTTGATGTTTTAGTATTTTTTACAATGATTCTATCGTTTTATACATCAACGTATTTATTTGCATTTGTTCCTGAGACACTTAACGTGTCTGAATCTTTTATATTGTATTGGGCGGAAGTTATATATATACTTGATGCGATACATTTATCTATAGTTGTTTACCACAGTCGGCATCAACCGGCATCGAATTATACAGTAGAAGATCTAGATTTGCTTGAAAATATGAAGCGATACTTAATTATTCATTTTCTTGCAGCAATACCATTTAATATTGTATTGTCTACAAGTGGTACATGTGGTGCAGCTGGAAGATATTGGTGTTCGATTCCTCAAGCATTTAAAGTACTTTTTTTTCTTGATAACGTATTTAAATGTAAGGAACATTTTGAAAAAATGGATGGCAACGGGCGATACCATATTCCCATTCAACGTGTGTTTAAGCTTTTTCAAATTGTTTTAATTTTGTTTTATTGCGGGCATTTCATTGTCAATTCATGGTTTTATCTAAATTCGCTTGAAGACGATGTTGACAATTGGTTCATGGTACATCACCAAGAAAATGAAAATCTTAGCAAAATGAGCTTTCATCAAATTCCATTAGGATATTTTTATGCTCAATCATTGTATACAACTCTTTTGATGTTGATCGGGGATGGGATAAATCCTGTAACTTCAACTCAATACTACTTTTGTTCGCTTATCATGTTACTTGGTATTGTATTTATGGCTTATATTATCGGGGAAATTAGTACCCAGATTGCAAAGGTCAATCATGCTAAAACATTATATGAACTAAAGTTAGAAGATGTCGCTGAATGTATGACAAATTTAGATATGCCGAATGAATTAAAAAATCGTGTGTTAGATTATTATAGGTTTATGTGGACAACCCATCGCACTACTGATGGAGAACCAATTCCATTTATGAAAGAATTATCACCAAGTTTAAGCGATGAAGTTGATTTGTTTTTAAAGCGTTCGTTAATCATAAAAAGTGAATTGTTCAAAGATGCCCCTCCTGATTATTTAAGAGCATTAGTTCCACGATTGAAACATATGATATGTTTACGTGGTGATTATATTGCACGTGAAGGGGAATTTGGAGATACAATGTATTTTATTTCATCTGGCAGTTGTTTGGTATCATTAAGAAATAAAAGAATAGCAGTATTAAATAAAGGAAGTAACTTTGGGGAGATTGCAATGGTAGTCTCCAAAGAACGAACAGCTAGTGTATTGGCGTTAACCAATGTGACATTGTATGTACTACATAAAGGTGACGTAATGGATTTAGAACGCCATTTCCCAAATGTATTGCAAGAAAAGATTGCTGAATATTTGTCAAAACATAATTTAGTGTTTTCGCAATCTCCTAATGCTGGTGGCAAAAGTCTTGTAGCTAATTTAGATGTGAAGGAAAAAAAAGGGAATAATATGTTCAACAACACAATACAATCAATGAATCAAAGCCGCCCTGTGATATCGCCTGCTCATTCTGACGCGACATTCAATTCTAATTTTTCTCCAGATAATTCCACACGTGGTGGTGGCAGTTTCTTAGTCGGCAAGCCAAATTTACAATTTATAAATAAAATGGCAAGTGAAAATATTGTTTACAGCGATGATAATCAAGCTGGTGATAATATTGAACAGAATCATAACAATAGATACAACATGGTACATAATGATAATTTACGGCGCTCTACAACTCCTTCTTTTAATACAAATATTACATCTGCAAACTTTAAAGAAATGATTGCAAGTGTTGTATCAGATGAATTGCGTAATGCCATGGGGACATGGATGTCCGAACAGCAGCAGAATAATCAAAAGCAACAAAATGCTGGAGTTAATTTTCGTAGAATGAGTGTTGAAATGACTGAACAACAACAAAATAATATGACCAATGAACCTGCAACAAATGTTATGAATAGTACTCTAGAAGGTATTGAGGAAAAGAATAATTCTTTTAATGCTGATGCGTGGCGACGACAAAAAATATTATCTAAACGACAAGAATTAAAGGCACGTTTATCTTTATCTCCATCACCATCAAACGATTCTGATTTAAAAAAGAAAATCAAAGGAAAATATATCGCAACTGTAAATCAAGGTAACATAATTGGTAGTGAAAATTTGAATAATAATAATACCAAAAATTAAAAAAAAATTAAAAAATACTCGTTATGGGATAAATAAATTCGCGTAGCACCGTACGACGTAATAAAATTTTACTATAAAAGTACTAATTACCCATATTTTACTATTAATATCAAACCTCGTGCACTATAATTCCTCAAAACTCAATAATTTTTGATTAAGTTAAAATATGATGGTTAAAATCTAAGAAGTTTTATAATAATTTTTACATTTTAATTTTTAAAATATAATACACTGAGTATGTGCATAAAAACTGTGTGTGCTCTAATAAATATTATATATTACGAACTTCGTAAAATAAAGATAAGACACAATCATTTAAATAACTTTATGAGTAAAACATACAAATTGTTACACACTCTAAAAGAATAATACTGCCCTGGTGTGTACACACATAAAAATATATTTCCATATCCCCACTATTTTTTACTCCTTTTTCCTTTGTGGAACTTTTACTGTTTTCCGACAATGTTTTTTATGATTTTTCCAATCTTTGACTTGGCATTCCTTAGAACAATATTTAACTTTTTTACAACGAGAGCATTTTTTTAATGTAGTATCTTGTGCAGCTTTCTGGCATTCATGGCACATATTTTCCTTGTTTGTTTTTATAAAATGAAGGAACCAATCTCTGTTTGTAACAGTATCAATTGCAGGTGTCACACATGGTAATCGATCACACTCTAAAGCTAAACGCCAGCCATATTCATTGAATAAATCACCTTTTATCTTATTTACAGTTGAAACGCCTAACTGAAATACTGTCAATAAATGTTCATCGTCCATCTTATATATATTTGGGTCGGAAGATTGATATGCATTATTTAAAAAAGTACATCCAATCATGGTTAAGCATGACCAGTCACCTGCAAGAAATATTGACATAGCATTCCTTGCTACTGTTGAAAGTACACCAAACTGTTCATTTTCCGGTCGCTGTCCCAATGCATTTTGCCCGAGACATTTAATATAGATTTGTTTTCGGCTATCAGTTGGTAAGATTTTTGAAATGAAATCTTCCATCATTTGTTTTAATACAGCTTCCCTTTCTTTCATTGCATTTACCAACTTATCTATTTCGTTTTGATACCATAAATCTGCCCTGAACGTATTTACCCTGGACGAGCTAACAATACAACACCACCTTTTGATAAGTTGTTTCCTAGTTGAATTTGGAGAAGGACATGGTAATCCTTTGTAAATGTAATTTAGTCCGTAACCTAGTCCTTCACAACCGCAAAACATGAATGATTCGTCACACATTCCACAGCATATATGTTCTTGTGCGATAAATTTTACTGCCCCTGTTGCTTCCAAGGTAGGCGACTCCATTTTTATAATTTATGTAATATAGTATTCCTGGTATTTATTTATGTAATATTATAGTTTTTATCTATATATATATTACCCCGCGTAACTACCATATCATCTGTAATAGTTGCGGGAAGTGTGTATAGTAATATATATTATTATGTACGTAATAATACAGGTTAAGGTAATGTGATGAAAAAATGCTGCACTTTTTCAGACTTTTTTTTTTCTTGCCGCACCACTCATCACTCGTTGATCGTTGATGTATGTGGTCAAAAATTAAAATGGCCAGAATAAGAAGCTCGATGTTTTTTAAATTGTGTAATACCTGGAATACCCAGATGATAAATACCTGTTATTTCGTCCATATAGAAATTTGACACTACAAATTAATTACAAAAAAATTGCTTTTTTTTTTTTTTTTCCCCACTATTTTGGACCACTAAGTATAACTCTGTGGCACTCCTATTTTTCATCACGGACTGTTCCCACTTTCTTATACTTGTTAGTATAAGAACAGCACTAGTAACAGTGAAGGCGTGAAGGCGGCCTTCGGCTGTCCACAGCTGTCGTCTATAGCATGGAAATAGCATTGAAATATATGTGTCTATGTTTTTTACACCTCAGATGTAGCACTAGAATAGCACTAAAAAATGTGTGTATAGGGACTTTTAAGGTCAAATTGGAGCTTGAAAAAATAAAAAAAAAAAAAAAAAATTTTTTTAAACACACGATTAAAATGCTAATATAGGAATAGCATGGACCTAGGCTGTAATAGCATTAAAAGAACAATTATTAAAAAATTAAAAAACTAATGCTATTTCAATATTAAATGCTACTTCCATGTTATTTTATGATTATATATATATTATAAAAATTTCGAACTTTTTCGTTTAGTAAAGGAGCTGGCAGTTGTGAAGCCAACGCTATTAGCTGCTAGCGTTAATAAAATCGTCGTGATGTCCGCGGGAGCTTTAAGGTGGAAAATTATAGGTATGTGTATTGTCCATGGTAGTATTTTATATGTTAAATCCATGTTCGGTAATTGTCTGCGAGAGCTCTAAGGTGGAATTGGCGTACAAAATATATGAGGGAAATAAAAAAAAAAAAAAAAAAAAACAAATAATATTGATGCCATTTTGTAACTATTATTAACCATTTTCCATGCATATAGGCATGCAAGGTCTACTGTAGACAAAAAAATTTTAAAAAGCTGTGAACTTAACATATGTAAACCATTGCTATGCAAGGTGGCCAGTTGTACGAGCAGGGTATCCTTTACTAAACAATTTTTTGCTTTTTTCAATGCTATTTCCATACTAGGAATACAGTAATGCTATTGCGTTGTACTTAAATTGGCTCCCCAGTCTGTTCTGTTGTAAAATTACAGAAAATATAATAGTTGCTATACAGTTTGAGAAGAGTTTAGAAAGAAATGCAAAAGCAACAGGGTTTGACAGAAGCAAAGCTTAATAGTGTATAAAAAAACATGTTAGTATTGCCTACAGATATTTGGCGATTGATTCTTTGTACTGGGTATATTGATTTTGGATCGTTATCCGACGGGAAAATTTGGTTTTTGAAATTGTTAATAGTAAATAAAGAATTTTATGCACTGTTGATGCACTGGTATAACGAAATTATTTTAGGTCCAACTGTTTCGTTTCGAGCCACAATGATATGTACAAATACATGCCAATGTTGTGGTATAGATGGCGCCAGAGTACGTTTCAATCAATTAAATTTTATGACAGATGAACCACCACGTCGGGTAATTATATATTGCCATAGCGTCTATTGTTTTAAACTTGCATTACATTCACAACGAGATGCCATTCATAGACAATCTGGTTTACTATATGATGTTCAACATGTTTTGAATCATAACGATATATTAAAATCGGATGACAATACAGCAATGATTGATAGAAGTAATAGAACTGAAAAAACGAAAGCAGATATTGTAACTCAGTATTTGTATAAAAGAAGAACTACGAATAGAAGTATATGTTGGCAAAATGGTACGAAGGAATGGATTTTTATTATAAATTAGTAAGAATAGAAAATCATTTAAAACATAAAGATGTCATAAAAATAAGTCCTTTTTAACGTTTTGGTGGGATGTATTGCCAACTTTTTTTGTTGCCGTAAGAATGATTCTGAAAATACATATCCGCACGTGATGTATTTCTGTTCTATTATTATCATTAAACCTAATCCTTTGTTTCATCATCTTGTCCTGCTGCTT
>JACLAD010003265.1_pt1 | contig 9997 bp, 17 predicted proteins | sample 8027901 | NCBI WGS metagenome assembly JACLAD01 (sample SAMN15725071, study PRJNA655200) | protist metagenome | isolation source: fluorescence activated cell sorting (FACS) single amplified genomes of... | place: Spain: Blaines Bay Microbial Observatory, Mediterranean Sea | collected 2016-07-05
TTCTCCGGGACGTCCTCACGTGCGGGGTAGTCGAGGAACTTGCCCTTGAGCGTGTCGCGGTCGACCTCGAGGTACGGGTACGCCCGCCGGTTGACGGCGGCGGCGTCGCGGACCATGTCGAGGTTCTTCGACTTCGGCCGGACCTCGACGATGTCGCCGGGGCGGAGCGTGTGCGACGGGATGCCGGAGACGCGGTCGTTGACCATGACGTGCCCGTGCGTCACGAGCTGGCGGGCCTGGCGGCGCGTCCGCGCGAAGCCCAGTCGGTAGACCACGTTGTCGAGCCGGGCCTCCAGGAACTGGAGCAGGTTCTCGCCAGTGACGCCCTTCTTGCGGGCCGCCTTCTCGAACAGGTTCCGGAATTGGCGCTCCAGGAGGCCGTACGTGTACTTCGCCTTCTGCTTCTCCTTGAGCTGCGTGGCGTACTCGCTCTCGCGCCGGCGCCGGGCGTTCCCGTGCTGGCCGGGGCCGTAGGGCTTCCGCTCAAGGGCCTTCGAGGGGCCGAAGATGGGCTCGCCGAAGCGGCGGGCGATTTTCTGCTTGGGTCCGCGGTAACGGGCCATGATGTTCTCGTGAGTCTGTGCCCAGCCCGATACGGGCGGGGCGGGTGATGACTACGTGCGGTCCGCCCCCGCGATCTCGGCCGTGCCGAGGGCGAGGCGGGCGCAGCCGGGCTTAGTGCCCCAGCGCTGCGTGCGGAGGGGGGAGCGGGCGTGAGCCCACCGCCCCGCCCATCACACGCGGCGGCGCTTGGGCGGCCGGCAGCCGTTGTGGGGAATCGGAGTGGTGTCGCGGATCGAGAGGACCTCGAGGCCCGCGTTGGCGAGCGAGCGGATGGCGCCCTCCCGGCCCGAGCCCGGCCCCTTCACGTACACGTCCACGCGACGGAGCCCGAGGTCGTAGGCCTCCTTGGCCGCCTCGGCCGCCGCGACGCCGGCGGCGTACGGCGTGTTCTTCCGCGACCCGCGGAAGCCCATCTTGCCCGACGACGACCACGAGATCGTGTTGCCGTAGGCGTCGGTGATCGTGATGAGGACGTTGTTGAACGAGGCCTTGACGTAGGCGTGCCCGTTCGACTCGACCTGGACCTTCTTGCGGCGGGGGCCGCGCTGCTGCTTCGCCATGGGTGCGTGCGTGAGAGCCCGAGGGCTCGCGGAGATGATCGGTGAACCGCCGGACCCGGTGGGCGAACCCAAAGGGCGGGGCGGGGTGGTGCGTCAGGGGTGGCCCCAGGCGGGGTGCCTGCCTGCACCAAACGGACGGGACGGCCTCGCGACCACCCCGCCCGAGCGCTTACTTGCGCGGTGCCTTCTTCTTCCCGGCGACCGTCTTCTTGCGGCCCTTCCGGGTACGGGCGTTCGTCTTCGTCCGCTGGCCGCGGACGGGGAGCCCCTTGCGGTGGCGGAGCCCGCGGTAGCAACCGATGTCCATCAGCCGCTTGATGTTGAGCTGCGTCTCGGTCCGGAGCGAGCCCTCGACGATGTAGTTGTCTTCGATGAGCGACCGGATCCGGCGCGTCTCGTCCTCCGACCACTGGTCGGGGTACGTGTCCGCGTCAACGCCGGCGCGTTCGAGGATCTCCTGGGCGCGGCTGTTGCCGATCCCGAAGATGGACGTCAGCGCGATCTCGCCGCGCTTCCGGCCGGGGACGTCGACTCCTGCAATTCGAGGCATGCTAAAGTTCGGAATGGGGAATGGGGAATGCCGAAGGGGCCGGCGGACCAGGTCCGCGTCCGCCGTTCAGCACTCCGCACTCGGTCTACCCTTGGCGCTGCTTGTGCTTCGGGTTCTTCTTGTTGATGATGTAGATGCGGCCCTTGCGGCGGACGATCTTGTCGTCGGCCGACCGCTTCTTGACGCTGGCGCGGACTTTCATGGTTCTCTCGGAGAGGGGGACAGCCCAAAGGGCGGGCTCGGGGCGGCCGATTAAGAACGCGACAGGGGCGGGGAGGAATGCCGCGGAGCGCGTGAAAACCCCGCCGAACTCTACCCCCCGCCCTCGTTGCGCCTGACTGCCCCGCCTCGGAGGCCGACGCGGGCGGGGTGGCCGCCCCGCCCGCTCTACTTGTAGCGGTAGACGATGCGGCCCTTGGTGAGGTCGTACGGCGAGAGCTCGACCGTCACGCGGTCGCCTGGGAGGATGCGGATGTAGAACTTCCGCATCTTGCCCGAGAGCAAGCCCAGGATCTCGTGCCCGTTCTCGAGCTCGACCCGGAACTGGGCGTTGGGGAGGGCTTCGGTGACTTTGCCGTCTTGTCGGATCGCGGGCTGCTTCGCCATAGGGTGGGGTCGTGCTAGTCGGGGAGGGCCGCCGCAGGGGCGGGCGGGGTGGCGAGCGCCCCGGCCTCAGCCAGGGCGGACTCGATCAGGTTGTAGGAGGAGAGGATCTCCGGGCTCCCCTTTTGAACGAGCACCATGTGCTCAAAGTGCGCGCTCGGCAGCCCGTCGGCCGTGCGGACGGTCCAGCCGTCCTCGTCGACGGTCACGTCGCCGGTGCCGCCGTTGATCATCGGCTCGATGCAGATCGTCATGCCGGACTTCAGCTTCTTGCCGTTGCCGCGGCGGCCGACGTTCGGGACGTTCGGGGGCTCGTGGAGGCGCCGCCCGACGCCGTGCCCGACGAGGTCGCGGACCACGCCGTAGCCCCGCCCATCGCAGTGCGCCTGGACCGCGTGGCCGATGTCGCCCGTCCGCCGCCCCGCCACGGCCTGCTCGATTCCGAGGTACAGCGACTCGCGTGTAGCCGTCAAGAGTGCTTGGGCCTCGTCCGAGATTGTGCCGACGGGGAACGTGTAGGCGAAGTCGCCGAAGTAGCCGTCGAGCTCGACACCGCAATCGACGGAGACGACGTCGCCCTCCTGGAGCTCGTAGTCGCTCGGGAAGCCGTGGACGACCATGTCGTTCACCGAGATGCAGAGCGACCCGGGGAAGGGCGGGGTGTCGCCGCCCATCCGGTAGCCCTTGAACGCAGGCCGGCCGCCGGCCTCGCGGATCACAGCTTCAGCGGCTCGGTCCAGTTCGATCGTCGCGGTGCCGGGGCGGACGAGGGCGGCGGCTGCGGCGAGGGCTCGCTCGACGACGGCCGCTGCCTTGCGGATGCCCGCGACGTCGCGGTCGTTCTTCAGGACGATCCGGCCCGTCGCCATCTAGCGTCGACGGCCACGCACGCGGCCTGTCTTCATGAATCCGTCGTAGTGCCGCATCAGGAGGTGGCTCTCGATCTGCTGCAGCGTGTCGAGCGTGACGCCGACCAGGATGAGCAGGCTCGTGCCGCCGAAGAACTGGGCGAAGCCCGGGAGCACGCCAGCCTGCGCCGCGATCGCCGGCAGGATGGCGACGAACCCGATAAAGAGGGCGCCCGGCAGCGTGATCCGCGTCAGGATCGTGTCGATGAACTCGCTCGTCTGCCGGCCTGGCCGAACACCGGGGATGAAGCCGCCTTGCCGCTTCATCGTGTCAGCCATCTCCTGCGGGTTCACCGCAATCGCGGTATAGAAGTAGGTAAAGAAGACGCAGATGACGAAGAAGATCGCCGAGTACCAGAACCCGAAGATGTCCCCGGTCGCGTTGCCGACCGTGATCCAGAAGCCGCTCTCCGGGAAGAACGCGGCGATCGTGCTCGGGATGAACATGATCGACTGCGCAAAGATGATCGGCATGACGCCGGCCGCGTTCACGCGCAGCGGGAGGTACTGCGTCGTCCCCCCGTACTGCTTCCGCCCGACGACGCGCTTGGCGTACTGGACCGGGATCCGGCGCGTCCCCTGCGTCACGTAGACGACGCCGGCTGTCACCAAGAACAGCGCGCCCATCTCGATCAAGAAGACGAAGATGTTCGGGACCTCGGTGAACTCGTTGGCGAGCGAAGCCGGCAGGAAGGCGATGATCCCGATCATGATGATGAGCGAGATGCCGTTCCCTATCCCTTTCTCGGTGATCCGCTCACCGAGCCACATCACGAACACGGTCCCTGCCGTGAGGCAGATGATGCAGACGAGCGTGAACGCCCACGCCGGGATGACGATGGCGTCTCCACTCGTCGCTTGCAGGTTGATCGCGTAGCCAATCGACTGAAGGGCCGTGATGGCGACGGTTCCGTACCGCGTGAGCTGTGTGATCTTCCGCCTGCCGTCTTCGCCCTCGCGTTGGAGCTTCTGGAAGTACGGGACGACCGCCCCCAACAGCTGGATGATGATCGACGCCGTGATGTACGGCATGATGCCCAGCGCGAACACGCCAGCCCGGAAGAACGCCCCGCCCACGAACAGGTTGAACAGCCCGAACAGGCCGCCCTGGTTTGGGTTGGCGTCCGTGAGCTGCTGGAGGGCGATCGCATCGATGCCCGGCAGCGTCACGTAGGACCCGAGCCGGTAGACGATGAGGATCCCGAGGGTGAACAGGATGCGCTGCCGGAGCTCCTGGATCTTCCAGATGTTTCGGGCAGATTCGACGACCGAAGCCATGTCTTGGGGGGTTCGCTTGAGCCGGCGGACCGGCTCGGGATGGAGATCGGGGGCGGGGTGGCCGCCCCGCCCGGGTCTCGCTTAGGCCTCGACGACGGTGGCGGTGCCGCCAGCGGCCTCGATCTTCTCGCGCGCCGTCTTCGAGAATGCGTGCGCGTGGACGTCCAGCTTGGTCGCGAAGTCGCCGTCGCCGAGGATCTTGTAGCGGCCGTTCTTGCCACCGATCCCGAGCGCCTTCAGCGTCTCCGGCGAGACCGTCGAGCCCTCCTCGACGCGGCCCTCCTCGACGAGCGTCGCGAGGCGGCCGATGTTGATCGGGTCGTAGGCGACGCGGTTGCGGTTCTTGAACCCGTACTTGGGCACGCGGCGCTGGAGCGGCATCTGGCCGCCCTCGAACCACGCCGGCACGCCGCCGCCCGAGCGGCTCTTCTGGCCTTTGTGGCCGCGCGTGGAGGTCCCGCCGTGACCGGAGCCCTCGCCCCGGCCGATGCGCTTCTTGTTCTTCGTCGAGCCCTTGGCGGGCTTCAGGTTGCTGAGGTCCATCGTATGGTTGGCTAGAGACGCCCGCCCCGCCCCGAACTCGGGACTGCAGGCGGACTCGCGAGAGCGCCTAATTGGGCGCTGCGCCGATGGCGGCGCGGTCAAAAAAGGTAGACGCCGCCCCGCCCGGACCGGTCGTCTTTTGCGTGAAACGCCCCGCCCCCGGGCGGACCCAAAGGGCGGGGTGGTGCGCTACGCCTCCTCGACAGTGACGAGGTGCTTCACCTTGGCGACCATCCCCTCGATCTGGGGGGTCGCTTCGTGCTCGACAGTCCGGCCGATGCGGCCGAGGCCGAGCGCCTCGATCGTCCGCTTCTGGTCGCCGGGGCGGCGGATTGTGCTCCGCGTCTGGGTGATCTTGATCGTTGCCATAACTAGGAAGAGGGATGGGGGGAAGTGGGATGGGGCGGGGTGGCCTAGGCGGGGTCCTCCCGCTTGCCTCTTGCCCCTTCTCCCTTACCCTTCGAACACCTGCTTGATGGTGATGCCGCGGCGCGCGGCAACCTCGGCGGGGTCCTGGAGCTGCTTAAGGGCGTCCATCGTCGCGCTCACCTGGTTATGCGGGTTCGACGACCCCTGGCTCTTCGAGAGCACGTTGCGGATGCCGGCGCACTCGAGGACTGCGCGGACGCCGCCACCGGCGATGACGCCAGTACCGTCGCTCGCGGGCTTCAAGAGGACCTCGCCGGCGTCGTGGCGACCGCGGACGGCGTGCGGGATCGAGCCCGTGCCCGTCACCGGGACGCCGATGAGGTTCTTCTTGGCGTCCTCGGTCCCCTTCGAGATCGCATCGGCGACCTCGTTGGCCTTGCCGAGCCCCTGCCCGACTTGGCCGCTCCCGTCGCCGACGACGACGACGGCGTTGAAGGAGAAGCGCCGGCCGCCCTTGACGACCTTCGCCACGCGGTTGACCGAGACGAGCTTCTCGATGAGGTTCGAGCGGTTGGCCGCGTTGTCGCGCCCGTCGTCTCGACGGCCCCGGCCTCGGCCCCTGTTCTGCTGCTGTGCCATTGGTGTGTGTGCTTAGAGGGTGAGGCCGGCCTCGCGGGCGCCCTCAGCGAGCGCCTTCACGTTGCCGTGGTAGCGGTACCCGCCGCGGTCGAAGACGGCACGCTCGACGCCCGCCTCCTTGGCACGCTCGGCGATCCGCTTACCAACCGACTTCGCGGACTCGACGCCAATCCCCTCCTCCCCGCTCTCACGGGTAGAGGCGGCGGCCAACGTGGTGCCAGCGAGGTCGTCGATAAGCTGAGCGTAAATGTGCTTGTTCGAGCGGAACACGCTCAAGCGCGGACGCTCCGGCGTGCCGGAGATCTTCGAGCGGATGCGGCGCCGGATGCGGCGGCGTTGCGTGACTTTGCGTGCGGTACGTGCCATGTCGGAGGGTGCGCTTCGGGCGGACGGGGTGGCCGTCTCGCCACGCACGAAGAAGGAAGAAGAAGGGTGGGGCGGGGTGGTCTGCCACCCCGCCCGCGGCCGTTGGTCGCTAGCGGGCGGCCGTCTTGCCAGCCTTGCGGCGGACGTACTCGTCGGAGTACCGGACGCCCTTGCCCTTGTAGGGCTCCGGCGGACGGAGGGCGCGGATCTTAGCCGCCACCTGCCCAACGAGCTGCTTGTCGATGCCGGTGATCTTGACCTTCGGGTTCTGACCGCGAACGGTCTCAGCCTCGATCGTCACGCCCTCCGGCGGGACGAAGTAGATCGGGTGCGAGAACCCGAGCGCGAGCTCGAGCACGTCCATCCCGGCCATCTTCTTGGCCTCGGCGCGGTAGCCGACGCCAATGACCTCGAGGTTCTTCTCGTACCCGTCGGTCACGCCCTCGATCATGTTGGCGAGGAGCGACCGCGTAAGGCCGTGAAGCGCTTTGTGGCGCTTCTGCTCGGTCGGGCGTGAGACGACGAGTTCGCCGTCTTCCTTCGCTACGGAGAGGTCGGGGTCGATCTGGAGTTCGAGCTGGCCCTTCGGGCCTTTGACCGTCGCGTGGTTGTTGTCCGACACGTCGACGGTGACGCCGTCGGGGAGCGGGATCGGGAGCTTGCCGATTCGGGACATGAGAGTAGAAGTCTTGGAAGCCGCCCTCGGCCTCCGTTCCTGAGTGGGCTAGCTGACGGTGGCGATCACTTCGCCGCCGATCCCGGCGCGCCGGGCCTCCTTGTCCGTCATCACCCCGCGCGAGGTCGAGATGACGGCGATGCCGAGTCCGTTCATCACGCGCGGCAGGTCGTCGGCGCCGACGTAGCGGCGGAGGCCGGGCTTCGAGACGCGCTTGAGCGACTGGATCACCGGCTTCCCTCCGCGGAGGTACTTGAGGTAGATCCGGATGAGGCCCTGCTTGTTGTCCTCGACGTTGACGTAGTCCTGGACGTAGCCCTTATCGAGGAGGATCTGGGTCACGGCCCGCTTCAGCTTCGACGCGGGGACGTCGACGTAGGGGTGGCGGGCTTTTTGGGCGTTGCGGATCCGGGTGAGGTAGTCCGCGACGGGGTCGCTCAGTGCGCTCATGGTGTCTTCGGCCGGTTCGGGTGGAGGCCCGCCTGACCGCTAGAGGATGAAAAGGTGTGGGGGTCGGTGGGCGGGGTGGTCCACCCTGCCCTTTCCGCCCTGCTCTACCAGCTGGACTTGCGGACGCCGGGGATCTTCCCCTCCATCGCCAGCTCACGGAACACGTTCCGGCAGACGCCGAACTTGCGGATGTAGCCGCGCGGGCGCCCCGTCAGGGCGCAGCGGTTGTGGAGGCGGACCGGGCTCGCGTTGCGGGGGAGCCGCTGCAGCGCCTCGTAGTCGCCGGCGGCCTTGAGGGCGGCGCGCTTCTCGGCGTACTTCTCGACGGTCTCGCGGCGCTTCTTCTCGCGGGCAATGACGCTCTTCTTGGCCATGACGGAGTCTCTCGGTAAGTAATGGGGGCGGGGCGGCGCTAGGCCGCCTCTTGCGTCTCGCGGCGGACGAACGGCATGCCGAGCTCCTTGAGGAGCGCGTACGCCTCCTCGTCGGTCTCGGCCGTCGTCACGAACGTGACGTCCATGCCGGAGACGCGCGAGACGGAATCGATGTCGATCTCGGGGAAGATGATCTGCTCCTTGATCCCGAGCGTGTAGTTCCCGCGCCCGTCGAACGAGCGGTCGGGGATCCCACGGAAGTCGCGGACAGCCGGGAGCGCGAGCGTGACGAGGCGGTCGACGAACTCCCACATCCGGTCGCCCCGGAGGGTGACGGCGACGCCGACGGGCATCCCCTCGCGGAGCTTGAAGTTCGAGATCGACTGGCGCGCGTTGCGGACGGCCGGCTGCTGCCCGGTGATCTTGCGGAGCTCCTCAACGGAGTCGTCGAGCACCTTCTTGTTCTGCGACGCCTCGCCGATGCCCTTGTTGACCGTCACCTTGAGCAGGCGCGGGACCTCCATCACGTTCGTGTAGCCGAACCGCTCGGTGAGGGCGGGGACGATCTCGGAGCGGTAGCGCTCTTTGAGACGGGGGGTGTAGTTCTCCATGTCAGGTGTTGTAGTGCGAACGGGGTGGAGCCACCCCGCCCTTTGGGTCCGCCCCGCCCGTTAGCTGTCGAGCTCCTCGCCGGTCGTCTTCGCGTAGCGGACCCAACGGCCCCGCCCGGTCTCGACGTCCTCGACGCGCTTGCGGCCGACGCGCGTCGGCGCGCCGTTGCCGTCGACCGGCATCACGTTCGAGACGTGGATCGGGCGCTCGGCCTCGATGCGGCCGCCGTTGGGGTAGGTCTGGTTCGGCTTCGTGTGCTTGAGCCGGAGGTTGACGCCCTCGACGAGCACCTTCTCGCGGTCCGGGTAGACCTCGAGCACGCGGGCCTGGTAGCCCTTCGGCCGGTCGTTCTGACCGCCGCCGTGGGCCGTAACCCGCTTCGTCAGGACGACTTGGTCGCCCTTTTTGACGTGGAGCTTCTTCTGCTTGTTGGTCGTGCGCGGCATCGGTCTAGAGGACTTCAGGAGCGAGGGAGACGATCCGCATGAACTGGCGGTCGCGGAGCTCGCGGGCGACGGGGCCGAAGATGCGCGTCCCGCGCGGCTCGTCGGCGTCGTTGAGGAGGACGGCGGCGTTCTCGTCGAACCGGATGTACGACCCGTCCGGGCGCCGGTACTCCTTCTTGGTGCGGACGACGACGGCGCGGGACACGTCGCCCTTCTTCACGTTGCCGCCGGGGATCGCGTTCTTGACCGAGACGACGATGGTGTCGCCGATCCGGGCGTAGCGGCGGCCGGAGCCGCCGAGCACGCGGATGCAGAGGACCTCCTTGGCCCCACTGTTGTCGGCGACGTTGAGTCGGGATTCTTGCTGGATCATGGGTGCCGAGGGCGGGGCGGGCGAGCGGGGCTCGCCGCGCGTTCGTTATCGGGCGCGTTCGACGACCTCCACGAGACGCCACCGCTTCGTCTTCGACATCGGGCGGGTCTCCTGGATGCGGACCACGTCGCCTTCGCCGGCGTCGTTCGTCTCGTCGTGTGCCTTGAGCTTCGTCGTCTGCTTGATGAACTTGCCGTAGATGGGGTGCTTCACCTGGCGCTCGATGGCCACGGTGATCGTCTTGTCCATCTTGTCGGAGACGACGAGGCCGACGCGGTACTTGCGCGCGCCGCGCTCGGCGACCGCCGCGTCGGCGGTCTCTTGTTCGGTGGCCATAGCCTGGATGCCCCTGGGGGGCGGTTGCTAGTCGCTTGGTGGGCCGGTACCCCACCAACTACGGAAAGGGGTGGCGCCTTCTGTGCGCCGCCCCGCCCGGCGTACCGGGCTGAGCAAACGATGATACGGGTGTCCCCGGTGAAGGCGCCGTCAGGACCGGGCCCGCCGCCCCGCCCCACGGAAGCTTCACGCGGTCTCGGACGACGGCGTCGCGGCGGGCGGGGTGGTCTCGTTCGCCTGCTTCTCGCGGAGGACCGTCTTCATGCGTGCGATGTCGCGGCGCTTCTGGCGGAGCACCATCGGGTTCTCAAGACCGGTCACCGTCCGGCGGAACCGGAGGTCGGTGATGT
>JACLAD010013902.1_pt1 | contig 9993 bp, 12 predicted proteins | sample 8027901 | NCBI WGS metagenome assembly JACLAD01 (sample SAMN15725071, study PRJNA655200) | protist metagenome | isolation source: fluorescence activated cell sorting (FACS) single amplified genomes of... | place: Spain: Blaines Bay Microbial Observatory, Mediterranean Sea | collected 2016-07-05
CCGTGTCGGCGCCGACCTTGGTCGCGCGGTAGCGGAAGCTGCCGCTCTTGTTGATGGTCGCGCCGATGACCTGGTCGCCCGGCCCCTTGTTTACCGGCATGGATTCGCCGGTCAGCATGGACTCGTCGACCAGCGACTCGCCTTCGACGACTTCGCCATCGACGGGGATCTTGTTCCCGGGCCGGATGATCACGGTCTCCCCGGCCTGGACCTCCGAGGTCGGAAGCTCGACCTCGCGCCCGTCGCGCAGAACCGTCGCCATCGGCGGAGCGAGATCGAGCAGTGCGCGGATCGCCGCCGAGGCGCCGGCGCGCGCCCGCATCTCCAGCCAGTGGCCGAGCAGGATGAACACCAGCAGCACCGCCACGGCCTCGTAGAACTGCACACCGGGAAAGAAGAAGGTCGAGCCGACGCTGAACACGTAGCCGGTGCCGACCGAGAGCATGACCAGCACCGCCATATTGAGGATGCCGTTCCGAAGCGCCCGCCAGGCGGCGGTGAAGAACGGCCAGCTCGGATAGACGATCGCGATGCTGCCGAGGAAGAACAGCCACAGATCGAGGTCCAATCCGAAGGGCGGCGCCGGCGGGGTGAACATCCCCCCCATCGGCGAATAGATGAAGATCGGCACGGTGAAGGCCAGCGCGATCCAGAAACGGTTGCGCATGTCGCGCACCATGTCGGCCATGTCCATGCCGGACCCATGGCCCATCTCGTGCGCCATCTCGTCCTGTGCCGGCGTCGGTCCGCCATGGTCCTCGTGAGCCGGTCGAGCGGGCTGCGGCGCTCCTGGCGGCGATGCCGTGGAGGGCTCGCAGACATGCCGTGGCGTCATGCTGCCGCGGCAGCGAAAGCCGCAGGAGTTCAGCTTCTGCCGCAGCTTCTCGACGGTCGTGACCGTCTCATCGTAGTCGACCGTGACGCTGCCGGAGGCGGGGTTGGCCTCCGCCCGACGGACGCCGTTTTCCGCCTTCAACTGCTTCTCGACGCCGAGATGGTCGAGCTCCTCGAAGAGGTCGCCGACTTCCAATGTCGCGGTGCTCAAGACAAACCTCCTAGGAGCATCGGTTCAGAGTGTGGCTTGATCGACAGGCGCTGCGCGGAGCGGCGCCTGTCTGACCTGTCCCTCCCGGCCTCAACCGCTACAGCAGCAGCCCTTCGACTTGCCCGGCACAGCCTCTCGTTTCGTCTCCGCCCGCTGTTCCCCCGGACACCGTTCGGGCGCGGCCGAGGGCTTCGCTGAATCGGTTGGAGCGCGGTCTCCGTGACCGCAACAGGAACCCTCGGTCCGAGTGGCCGAGTTGACGCTCGATAGCTTCGCATCCGTATGCATTGCCGTCGTCCTTTCATGTGCGTCCATGCCAGATCACAGCCGGACCGCCGGGCGGCCCGAATGGAACCGCCATCCGATCCTACAGACGCGACGACGCACCCGGCATTACAGCTCAGCGCCTCCTGCCAGCTCCTCGCGGCGGCGACGTGCGCGCTCCGCTTCTTCGCACCGGCAGTCGAGGAAGCCGTGAATCGGGCAGGTCAGGCACATTTCCTCCAGCCGCCTCTTCAGCGCCTGCCGGCCGCGATGGAGCCTCACTGTGACGTTGTTCAAGGTGACGCCGAGGCTCGCCGCGACCCTTTCCCGCGGCTCTCCCAGCAAATCGATGCGCCAGATCACTTCGGCGTATTCGGGCTTCAGCGTGGGCAGGAGCTTGTAGAGACAGTTGCACACCGCCTCGTCGAGTTCCTCGTCTGCCTCGATTTCAATGGCTTCAAGATCGTTGGGATTCATGACCGGCTCCCGCTGCCGCCGCCTGGCGGACCGACGTTGATGGTCGACGATGGTCGTGGCGAGGATCCGGCTCAGCCAGCCGCGGACCGTGCGCACATCGCGCAACTGCGTCGATCGCTCGATTGCCCGCAGCATGAAGGCCTGCAAGACATCTTCGGCGGCTTCGGAGCTGCCCAGTCGCCGTTGCAGGAAATTCAGGATCTGCCGACGGCTCTCGACGAGCGCGCGCCGCACCGCGGCATCAGCCGCCTTGGCGGCCGCGTCATGCCCATCGTCGCCGCCCGAGCGGTCTTCTGGATCCTCGCCAGTCATCGTTCACCTCCTATCCTTCAGACGCCCGGCCCACGGACGCCTTACACCGGTGGTGCCGAATACGAAGGGGAACTTCGATGCTGGCCTTCTGTCACCGCAACAGCGTCGGAGCAGGAGGTGAGGCTCGCTCTCGTGCGGTACGCGCAACAACTGAGACCGGAATAGAGAAGATGCCTCCGCTCCATCCACAAGTGAAGGGCCGAAGCTACTTCTTGGACATCAGGTATTTAGCGAAGGCGGCAATACCGAGGACCAAGAACACCAATATCAGGAGCCAGACCAGCCCCATGGCACCCATGCCCCACATTCCTTGATATCCTTCCACCATCTTGTGTCTCCCTTTGTCGTGTGTTTCTGTGCTCGGGTACGGCTATCGATCTGGTGCCGCAACAGTGCTACGTCCGTCCGGCACTCAACAGGCGCCTCAACGCTGATCGATAGCGCGCCGGCATAGCTTTCCAGCCTGCGGGAAGCAGAGTGATGAGGCCGAGCGCGAGCACGGTTACGCCGGCGCGCCGCCAGTCGCCGGAGGCGAGCTCGTCGCCGAAATGCGCCAGCAGGAAGCTCGCGGGAATGATGCCAAGGAGGGTTGCGACGGCGAAGCGCCAAGTCCTGAGCGGTGTCAGACCGGCGGCGTAGCTGATGATGTCGAAGGACAGGAACGGCATCAGCCGCGTCACGAACACGACCACCATCAAGGCGTTCTGGGATCTGATGAAACGGTGCAGCATGCCTGTGGGCAGACGCGTGCCGAGCCATGCATTGAGCACATCATAGCCAATCAGGCGCGAAACGCCAAAGGCGATCAGGGCGCCGGCCTCTGAGCCGATGGCGACATAGAGCGCGCCCCAGTAGTGCCCGTAGGCCGCTCCGGAGGCCAGCGCAATCGGAGCGCTCGGAATCGGGCTCATGACGATGGCGACGGTCATCAGGCCGATGATCAGAAGAGGGCCGAGCGGGCCAAGCTGCATCACTGCCTGCTTGAGCGCCTCGCCGTCGAGCAGGCGATCCAGCACGCCGGTTCGCCACAGGACGAGAGACGCCGTACCGAAGACGAAAAGAACCGCCAGTCCGGTCACTATGCGGGACCAGGGCAGACCGGATCGTGCCTCCTGCGTCTCGCTCACACCAAGCCTTTGGTGATTTCGGTCAGAGGCGTTCACGTCGAAGACCTTGGCGCCTATCTCGCGTTCCGCCCCGTTCTCGTTCACATCCTCCAGACGAAGCCCGGTTCGTCCGGATGGCCTGCGCGAGTACGTCCATGGCCTCGGTAATCTTCGGGCTGAAGGGGCCGTCATAGGCGAGATCGAACTGCACCAGTTTCATGCCGTCGCCGCTTTTCCTGTCACGCCCTTATAGGGCGTCGATGACGTGTTTGAGCTTGTCGCGCACGGTCTCGGCGATGCGGGCCAGTCCGGCGTTGTCGACGGCCTGCATGGAGGCGGCCGGATCGACGGCGGCCACCTCGACGCCACCATTCTCCGTCGCCTGCACGATGACGTTGCAGGGCAGCATGGTGCCGATCTTGTCCTCGGCCAGGAGCGCCTGATGCGCCAGCGGCGGATTGCAGGCCCCGAGAATGCGGTAGTCGCGGAAGTCCTTGTCGAGCTTCTTCTTCATCGTGGCGCGCACGTCGATCTCGGTCAGGATGCCGAAGCCTTCCTCCTTCAGGGCGTCGGTTACCCGGGCGGTCACCGCCTCAAAGCTTCTGCGGTCAGGGTCTTGGCGAAATAGTAGCTCATCGTCTCTTCTCCTTCTGTATGAAACAGTCTCGATATTTTCAACTACAGGAGGCTATCCGGCCGGTCTGTATGGCCGCGATTCGGCGTTAGGGCGCGGTGCCGAACAAGAATCCGGGGGCGGCGTAGCGCTCGTCCCACAGGGGCGGGCACGATAGCGCCGTCTTATCAGCGCCGCCTGGGGCCGTCCCGGTAACGTCATCGTCCATGTGTTCTCCTTGGCGGTGACTGCCGCATCCTCGATGCGGCAGCCATCTTCCGAGCGGTTACTGTTGTCCCTGCATGTCCATCATCAGGCGCTGCTGTTCGAGCATCTGCTCCATCATCTGCTGCATCATGCCCTGCTGCTCTTGCATGCGGGTCATCATCTCGGGAATCGCCGCGCCCATCATCTGCTGCATCTGTCCGGACTGGTCTCCCGACATGCCCATGGCCTGACCGCCCGACGTCTGGCCGCCCATCTGCCCCCGCATGGGCATGTCGCCCATCATGCCGCGCATCGCCTGCATCTGCTCGCGCATCATCTCCATGTGCTCACGCATGAGCTTGCGGCGCTCGGCCGGGTCTTTCGTCTCGCGGGCTTGCTGCATCATCTCCTGCATGCGCTCGAATGAAGGTCCAGGCATCTGCTGCGTCTGGCCCTGCTGTGGCTTCGTCTCGTGCTGGGCGGCCCATGCGCCGGTTGCGGCGAGGGCGGTGACACCAACGGCCACGGCCATGGTTTTCATGCCCGGCAAACGCAAGCCATTCGAATGGATCGAGGTGGAGTGTGTCGTCATCGTTGCTCTCCTTTGGCCGCGATGGGAGACGCTGTGTAGGCGGACGCCGCGCACGCGCTCCATCCAATCCTTCTGACGCTCGTCCTGCTGCCTCGTTACACCGGCTGCGCCGAATTCGGATGACCGACTTCGAGCGTGGCATCTGTCGCGGGAGCAACGTTCAGGGGCGGGCACGAAGAGGCGCTCGTAGAACAGGACGGCCGCCTCCCGCAGCAAGAGGTGTAAGGCGAGGCCTCTTCGGTCGTCTTTATTCGACGACGCACCAGCCGCCCCGGCCCCTCGGGTATGGGTAGCGTCGGTGGTTGCAAACGCTGAACCTGGGCCGCCCGGCAGGGCGCCACCAGGTCGTCTTCAGATTTATGCGGGGTTGATCGCCATGCGCGCCTTGTTCGTCACCTCCGAATGCCATCCCCTGATCAAGACGGGCGGGCTCGCCGACGTTTCGGCCGCCCTACCGGTCGCACTGGCCGGACATGGGATCGATGTTCGTGTGATGATGCCCGGCTACCCGGAAGCGTTGGACCGAGCCGATCATGTCGGAGCCGCGATTCCGCTCGGCGATCTGCCCGGCGAGGATCACGCCCGCCTTCTGCCTGCGCGCTCTCCGGATTCCGGCATGCCGCTTTGGCTGGTCGACTGCCCGACGCTGTATCGGAGAAACGGGGGCCCCTATCAGGACCCGGACGGTCGGGACTGGTCGGACAACGGCCTCCGGTTCGCCGCGTTGTGCCATGCCGCTGCGCGCGTCGCCCGCGACGCAGCGGGGCTTGCCTGGCAGCCGGACCTGATCCACACGAACGACTGGCACACGGGACCAGTGTCGCTCCTGTTGCGCGGCGCCGGAAAACCGCGACCTCCCGTCGTCTTCACGATTCACAACCTCGCCTTCCAGGGCCTGTTCGGCGCGGATGAGGGGCCGCATCTCGGCCTCCCCGCAGACGCCTTCTCCGCTGAAGGGATCGAGTTCCATGGCGGGATCTCCTTCTTGAAGGCCGGGCTTCGCTATGCCGATCGCCTGACCACGGTGAGTCGGACCTACGCGCGCGAGATAATGACACCGGAGTTCGGCTGCGGGCTCGACGGACTGCTCCGCCAGCGATCCCACCTTCTCCTCGGCATCCCCAACGGCGCCGATTACGGTCTCTGGGATCCCGCGGAGGACCCGAGCCTGCCGCGTCGTTACGGTCTGGCCGAGATCGGCGGCAAACGGATCTGCAAGGAGGTCCTGCAGCGCGAGCTCGGTCTCGACGTGGAGCCGGAAACGCCGGTCTTGGCGTTCCTCAGTCGGCTGACTGGACAGAAGATGGCCGACACGGTCGCAGATGCCGTACCCTGGCTCGTCGCTGCCGGCGCGCAGCTCGCTCTGCATGGGCAAGGCGATCGCGCTCTGGAAGATCGCTTCCTGGCGTTGGCCGAGCAATATCCCGGCCGGGTTTCGGTGCGGGTAGGCTACGAAGAGAGGCTCGCGCGCCGTCTGCTGGCGGGCGCCGACATTCTGCTTCATCCGTCGCGGTTCGAGCCCTTCGGTCTCGTCCCGATCTACGCCCTGCGCTACGGTACCCTGCCCGTCGTCCGGAATGTCGGCGGGTTGGCCGATAGCGTCGTCGACGATTCCACGCCGAATTCAGATGGCAATGCGACGGGGTTCTCGTTCTCGGGAGACGCCCTCGAAGACCTGCTGGCTTGCCTGAGACGCGCCCTCGACATGTTCCGGCAGCCGGTGGGATGGCGCCGGATGCAGCGCCACGCCATGCGCCAGGATTTCGGCTGGCGAAACCCGGCCGAGGAGTATCTCAGACTCTATCGGACGCTCACCGGATCTCGCGCCGATCAGGATTTCGCCGAGCCGGATCGCCAAAGCGGTCCGTGGTCCGACGGAACCTTCATGCCATCACCCGAGCCCAAGCGAGCACGCACAGCGAAGGGCTAACTACCCCCTCAGATAAGGAGACACATCATGAGTGACGACCCCGATGCGAAAGTCCGGGAACGCGCATACGCCATCTGGGAAAAAGAGAACCGGCCCGAAGGCAAGCACCTCGATCACTGGCTCTGCGCCCAGGCGGAGATCGAGGCCGAGCAGTCGTCCGCGGCGGGCCAGCCGGACCAGCCCGCGTCCGTGCAGACGCAGTCCACCCAAGACGCGCCTGAACCCCCGTCCGAGGAAGGTGGCCGCGCCAAGAAGCGGCCCGGTTGAGCTCGGCGCGGGTCACCCGGGAACAGTGCTCCTCGGTCGCCGTGGACGCGCCGAGGAGCACGAGACCGGTTGAGGGGGCGAGAGCCTCTGGATGTTCCGCCATCGGTTATTCGGCGACGGTCGCCGCCGGTCTCGTACCGTTGCGCGTAACCAGGCTCACCCCGAGAATGGCGAGCGCAATTCCGCCCAACTGCGACCACCCTAAGGTTTCGCCGTAGAACAGGGCGCCCATAGTGAGGCCGAAGATCGGGATCAGAAAGCTGAACGCGTTGGCCCGGTTGAGTGGCGCCTTCTCGAGCACGGAGAACCACAGCCAATAGACGAGCGCCGAGCCGAACAGGCTGAGGGCAAGGAGCGCTCCGACGAACGTAGAAGACCATCGAATAGCTGCCGGCTCCTCCATGGTCCAGGCGGCGAGGGCGAGGGGGATGCTCCCGATCAGCATCTGCAGGCCCATGGCCATAAGGGGATCGATTTGGCCAGCGAGCCGCTTGATCACGACGTTGCTGACCGTGACCCCCAGCGCGGCCATGATGATATAGGCGACGCCGAGGAGATAGTTTTCCTGCCCCTGGGAGACGAGTTGGGGGGCAGCGATGCTGAGGATTCCGATGAAGCCTAGAACCAGCCCGGCTCTCCCGCGCGGGGTGAGCCGCTCATGGAGAACCATGCCTGCCAGGATCGCCGCCAGCAATGGCTGGGTGTTGGCGATAACGGTGGCGATACCGGGCGAGACGAACTCCGCGGCGTGAAACATGCCCAGGAAGCCCAGGCTCGTCGCGCCGAATCCGACGATGGCCAACATCGTCCAGGTACGGAAATCCCTCGGCAGGGGCCGGCGTAGCGCAAGCGCCAGTATGATCAGCGCCAAACCCGCCAGAACCGCGCGCATCGCGGCGAAGGTCAGATGGGGAGCGTATTGAATTCCGGCCGTTATGAGAGGGAAGCACACCGCCCAAAGCAGCATGACCAGAATGACTTGCACGATCGTCAGAACCGACACGTCTCGCGAACCTCATGTCTTTGCCGTCCGCAGGATTTAGCACAGCCCCGCCGCTTTCTGTTCCGTCACTGCCTATGATGCGATAGCGCCATTCTGAACATGCGCATCGCTGTAGGGAAAGATAATGTCCGGGTCGATCAATAGTGCCGCTTCGTCCTTCTCATCGTAGTGGAGACGCATCAGAAGGTCTTTGATGAGGTTGATGCGGGCCAGTCGCTTGTCGTCGGCGCGCACGACCGTCCATGGCGCCACCGGGTTTTGAGTGCGAGCGAACATCTCGTTGCGGGCGCGACTATATGACGACCATTTATCGATAGCCTTGGCGTCAATGGGACTGATCTTCCACTGTTTCAGCGGGTCCTCGCGTCGATCCTTCAGTCTTCGTTTCTGTTCCGCCCGGCTGATATCCAGATAGTATTTGAACAGCTTGATTCCGGATCTGACGAGCATGTGTTCGAATTCCGGAGCCGTCTGCATGAATTCCTCGTACTCTTGATCGCTGCAAAACCCCATCACACGTTCGACACCGGCGCGGTTGTACCAACTGCGATTGAAGAGAACGAACTCCTGCTCGGCCGGCAAGTGCGGGACGTAGCGCTGGAAGTACCAGCTGCCGTGCTCGCGATCGGAGGGTTTGCCGAGGGCTACGACGCGCGTTTCCCTCGGGCTCAGATGCCTGACGATGCGCTTGATCACACCGTCTTTGCCGGCGGCGTCGCGGCCCTCGATCAGGACGAGGATCTTGTCGTCGCAGCGGATGAAATGCTTCTGGAGCTTGACCAGCTCGATCTGGAGCGCATGCAGAACCGCCCGATAGTCATCTTTTTCGGTCTCGTGGCCGGTGAGCGACGGATCGCTCGGAGCGGCGCTCTTCGACTTCTTCTTGCCCATGCGAACTTTCGGACCCTCGCTGTGGTCTGCGTCGTGTCGCTTCGATCCCTAGTCAGGCTATCCGGCTGCCCGGTCCACTCCATCGCCGGTAGAGCAGATTGTAGATCGGGCAGAACACGAGGCCGGCATAAACGCCGTAGAGGAAGCTCTCTAGCAGTCCGAGCAAGAAGCCCCACCAGGTCAGCCACTTGAAGGCGGGCAGCACTATCTCGAGGAACTGCTGCATGCCGAGGCCGTGCGGCACCACCAAACCGTAGGCGACGCAGACCAGGAAACTGATCCCGGTAAAAAGACCCAAGGCCCAGGTGACCAGTTTCGTGTTCAGCATGGTCCTCTCCCTTTCCTCCGCGACGACGATCGGCTCGGCACGAACCGCATTCCAAGCATTTGCGCTCGCTCCAGCCTTCGCAGGGCTCTCGGCCAACCGAGGCGGTCCGATGGCTCCCTAGCGGTCGCGACTGGCTGGTGCATCATCGCGCCGCCCATCGTGCTGACGATGGCCGCCGTGGCCACCATGGCCGTGTCCGAAGAGGTGGAGGGCGACGAAGGCGATGCCGATCAGCACCCACACCCAGTTCTCGAGAAGCCAGTCCATGGCCTGTACTCCTGACAATCAAATCTGCCATCGGCGCGGGCCGTCTTCCGACGGACACGGCCCGCGCTTGGCGTCAGTCAGAGAGACGCTACGGCCATGGCGCCATTACACCTGTGGGCATTTAGGTCGGCCCGACTTGCCCCGTGCGCCACCGGCCCGCAGTCGCAGTTCCGCAAGCTGCCGTCGCAGCATGTCGCACAGCGTTCTTCGATCTTGTCTTTGAGCGCCCGGCGCGCCCGATGCAGGCGGACGCCGATATTGTTGGTCGTGAGCCCGAGATCGGCTGCGATCCGCTCCCGCGGCTCTTCCTCGAGATCGGCGCGTCGAACAATCTCGGCATAGTCTGGCCGGAGTGTCGGCACAAGGTCCCGAACGCAGCCACAGGGATTATCAGGCTTGTCTGCACCAGGCTGAATCACGGGCTCCGGAGCCTCGGCTTCGTATGCAGCCTCCGCCCGCTGCCGCGTAGCGCGACGGCGGTAATGGTCGGTCAGCGTATTGCGCATGACGCGGCGGAGCCAGGCGTCGACCTTGCCGCCGTCGTCCGGCGTCTGCGCAGCCCGGACCACCTTGAGACAGAAGTCCTGGAAGGCGTCCTCGGCGTCCTCTGGTCGGCTCAGACGCCGTCGAAAGAAGCGTAGGAATTCGGATCGGCACTCGGTCAATCGACGGACCGCGGCCGCATCTGGGG
>JACLAD010000425.1_pt1 | contig 9990 bp, 7 predicted proteins | sample 8027901 | NCBI WGS metagenome assembly JACLAD01 (sample SAMN15725071, study PRJNA655200) | protist metagenome | isolation source: fluorescence activated cell sorting (FACS) single amplified genomes of... | place: Spain: Blaines Bay Microbial Observatory, Mediterranean Sea | collected 2016-07-05
TGTGTGATAGAACAACGAACAAATCCTCAATCGAAATGTTCAACAAAACTGCTATACAAGAATGGGCCGTTGAGACAGCAGCATGCATCCCATCACACGGGTTCGATGGGGTTCTACTTGACCAAGAGTCCATCGATTTGGACTTCAACCAAACCGAAAAAGATGCGATTACCTATGCTGTCTGTGTTCTAAAGGCTGAGCTCAATAAAACTCTTCCAGGCAATATGGTCGCATGGACCACCGATACTGGAGCATACTTTGATTATGCCACTATGACTGCTAGGGGATGTGTTGATTTGTGGCTGGATATGGCGTATAGTTGGTGTGTAAATTATGAAACGCACTTAGTTGTCCGAAACAGGGCACCTACTCCGCTAGCATTCGTAGGAGATGTTGTGCAGACCTACACCAATACCTTTGAAGTGCCACCATCACATTTGGGCATCGTATTTCCATGGTATGGATGCACATTTAAATGTGCAGGTTCGGGTTCCGACTACAACGGATGCCCAGAAACGCCATCCTTCTCTGTGGTGGACAAGTCGCAACTTCCTATTTTTGGAAATATTCATAAGTTCTATCTCCCAAATGCAACAACACGAAACAGCCCCCTTGAGGGTGCAAGCTACATCAACCAGACAACAATGACAAACGTCCTAAATTACAACGATGGTAACGGTGATTTGAATCAACTTTGGTGGGAGGGGCCTCATACTCTTGGCATCAAGTATCGAGTGGCGAAAAAGAAGGGATTGCGTGCGATTGGTGTATGGACAGCAGACTCTGCGGGTGAAGATCCAGCATTAGTTGCTTCGATGTGGGCATCGATACCATCCAAACCATAGCTATGTATATGATACAGTGGCCACTACATGTGTACTAGTACATGTAAGCAGTCGTGGTTTGACTTTGGGATTGAGTGCACATGCCTATGTCGTAGCCTAACCCCAACAGCGCGCTGGGGTTACACAATTACAAATTATATATATATATATATATTAATTAATTAAGTGTCTGTCTTAATTAACCCACAGTAGTTATCAGATACTATTTGTAATTATCACCATTCACTAATTAAACCCCTTTTGCTGTCTCAACATATGAATATGAACATTTTTAAATTGTCGAGCTTTGAAATAGTCTAAAGGGAGTGTAACCCTAACATTGATGAATTTTTTTTTTTGACTTTTATTTTCAGCTTTTTCTCAAAAAATTTTTTCAATTTCAAAATTTTCAAATGATGGTGTCACTTGACGAAATTGAAAATGTCCAATGTTTGTCTCTTTGATTTTTGATTTTTCTCATCATTTGTACATTTTTGAAAAAAAATTAAAAGAGTACAGTAGCTAAAAATAAAAAGCCAAACAAAAAAAATTCATCGATAAGGTTAACACAGATAGCTTGAACAAGTTAGTTCTCAACGCGAAATATGCATACAAACACCGACTGACAGCAGGATTTGACACACTCAGACACACACACTTCTGTAGTAAACTGTATACAATTGTAGTATATCTCAATAGTAAGGACAGGACTACTAGTGTACTAGTACACTTATTACGGACCTTAGCCAGTTGGTGTTTAATTAGTAATCAGTAATTAATCAGTAATTAGCTGTATCATGCTTTATCCAATCAGTAATTAATCAGTAATCAGTAATCAGTGATCAGTGATCGGTAATCAGTAATCAGTAATCAGTAATCAGTAATCAGTAATCAGTAATCAGTAATCAGTAATCATCAACAAACTGCGATTGTTTTTTTGGAATGACGATTGGATTGGGTTCAACACGACACAGTCGCAGACATTCTTAATAATGATCAAGGTCCTTACGTTGAAGGGGATGCTCCTCAACACACACACACACACCTATCCACCCTAACTATGGGTCAGCCGAGAGAGAGTTCTTTGATTTCGATCTGGATGAGTTGGCGTAACTGCTGTGTGTTCAGACCTTGCTCTGGCTCCAGAGACAGGGGCAGCTGTTTCCCAGCCTGCTTGGGTGATTGATCGAAACATGAAAGGTAGGGCTGGGCCAGTGCATCTACCGCCGAAAATCTGACCAGGTGTGCGGAATAATAATAGTGTTTAAACAAGTATGAATGTCGTGGAAGTACGAAAGCCAAAGCCAGCTAAAATCCAAAAGGAATTCAAACAACATCACGCAAATCGATCTTCACGCACCGCTTTCTTGGATTGAAGGCAAGAAGCCCACGCAAAAACGCAAGGCAGTGTTTAGAGACATGTGTGAATTTCTGCACATACATGTTCGCAAGTTCCAATCAAGCGAGAAACTTCAAAGTTATGTGGTAGCCCAACCCCCAGCGGGCTGGGGGTTGGGCTACCACAAGTTATTTTGTTTTGGATGTACTTGCACCACCTGATCAAAATTATCGCTTGATTGCACACCAAGTTTTTCAAACAGATCTTGTTTGGACTTAGGACACACAATCTGGATATCAGCTGGCTCCGGGCACCCAATTACATTGATAATTGCAAGAAGTTGACCAGCCGTCGCATCGTTCGACATTCGCGGTTCATATCCTGTCGGAGAAAACCATGAACGGGAGCCAGGAAACAATGGCTGGCCTCGATGCTCAATAGACGCATGCTTTTCAACTGTAAGCAACTCGCCCATGACACACCCAGCTGACCAGATATCAATTTCAAACGAATAATTCGAGCCGAGGCATACTTCAGGTGCTCGATACCTAAACCAACAGTGATTTTGGGTGTATTATACATTATGTATGTATCGAGCCCAATTAATACGAAAACAGCCCTTGTTTCACAAACCAGCGAGTTACAACATGTTTTGTGTTTTGTCGGATTAAAGGCGTAGTGGCTGGCGGTGGAGGAGGTGCGCATAAAGATCCTATTTTCTTTTGTTTTATTGCAGAATCATGCTCTCTTGCAAGATTTGGCTTTGTTGGATCGATCACTCGCTAGTCAATCCACAACACAGAATATATGGTCAGTTGTAACTCCATGCCGTATCACACATGTCTCGGTAATAGAAAGGATATGCACCAACCGCCAGGCCGAAATCACAGATTTTTAAGGCGTTGTCCTGTGCTAATAGAATATTTGCAGGTTTAATATCCCTGCAAATGATTGCCATTTAAATACGGAAATAAACATGCCCAAATAAGAACAGATATTATACATACCGATGTATGATATGACGCTCATGAAGATATTTGAGACCCTTTGAACATGTATTAACCGAATTCAGCTTATCCAAAATTTGTGATTTTAGCAATAGAATCTTCGAGCTGTATATAACCGCGAAGAAATAGAAATAGCAAACAGACCGTCAGAAGTTGCAACATCCAAAATTTGGAGTGCTGTAGTGTTATTGTTCTCCTCTTGAGGACCATATCCTATGATGGACAACACCACATCCACACAAAAGTTGAAGCACACGCGAGAAAAATTCGCATTCATAGTTGCATTTATTCACCTGTATTACTTTTCGCATATCAGTGTATGTTGCTTCAAAAACGACATACAAATCTTTAAAGGTATCGAGGTTTGGGGGGATCTAGTGACAAAGCATTGAAGAAAGCCAGGAAAGCGGTTTCTTCAGTGAAAGCAAACCAGGACTCAATCAATACACACATTATGTCGAAGAAACTGACCAAAATTTCAAGGATTTTTACAATATTCACGTGCTCCCGGAGATGTTTGAGCAAGCGGATCTCGCGTAGTATGCGTCGTGCATCAACCGTTGAGCGAAAAAGATGACAAATTTTTTTTATCGCTACCTTCAGTTTGCGATTCTACAATTGTGGACAAACTCCAATTCACATTTAAATTTTCTTACAAAAAAAATGTGCGTACCCGTAGATCTTCAGCATGTGCAACACAACCGTAAGATCCGGAACCAATAAGGCGGTCGATGCGATACGCAGAAGGATCGACCTCCCATACCTTCGCATTTCTGTTTCTGGTGTTCAAGTATTGGCATCTTCCTGCGGATTTGTCACTGACTTTCAATGGCACAGCTGGATTTATTGCAGGAGGTGAAGGACTCATAAAAGGTGATGAAACGCTCATAAAAGGTGATTCAGTATGACTATCCCAGCCGGAACTAAAGTCTTCGTTGCTTTGATTACTAAAAGTTCTGGACAGTCTACAACATGAGACACAAGTGCAACATCAACTTCCACACATGAACATGAAAAATAACTACTAGTAACACATATGAAAAATAACTACTATCACTGGTAAAACATATGAATTTGCTCAATAATTGCAGAGAATTCGAGGAACGAACGGGGATGCAGTATCTGGTAGGTCCTCTGGGTTGAACATTGGAGACGATATTTGTTGCGGAAGAGCATTGCATTGGTCGGGTGTCGAGGTGTCAGGTTCGAATGTCGATTTTGCTGCTCGATGGTCGCTGTATGTAGCACTGGATTCTGTTTGTCCTAAGGTCGGTGGAATATACGTATTTGTGTAAGTGTATGTGTGTGTGCGCGTGTGTGCGTGTGTGCATGTGCGTATCTATGTATATTTGTATGCGTATGTGTGTGCGTGTGTGTGTGTGTGTGTGTTGGTGCACCAACCTGTTGTCCGCTGTCTGTGTGTTGTGTCGAGTGTGTTATCCCATCCCCTCCTAGCCCTGGATCTCTTCGGCATATTCTTCGAATAAAACAAAAAGACCAAAAAAAGGCAAAAAAAAGGTCAAAAAAGGTCAAAAAAGGTCCCAAAAAAGTCAAAAATCAAAATATAAACGACATAAATAAAACATGAAAAAGACAATCAAAGCAAATTTAAAAACTTATATAAAAATAAAAATAATTTCCCAGAAATCGGTCTGTTTTTAAAAATAAGTATACTTTTAAAATGAAACTCTGAAGTCACGTCGTCAGTGAAGGCATCAATCCGATGGAAACATTTGTCGCAGCAAACATTTGCAATCATTTGTGGTTTTCACCACCACACACACACCACTACACCACTACACCACTACACCACTACACACACCACTACACCACACCACAATACCACACAATCAGCTGCGCAACTTTGGGCGATACCTATCAGCGTGATGGCGAAACCTGCATCCAGCAACTTAAGAAACATGACGAACATTTGCAAATGTTCGCGAAGAGGCTTACATATTTGGTGTGATCGCGAAAACTTCAAAATAATCCAAGAGTACCGTTGCCAGACAATACATGGAGACAAGCAAAGAGTTTTGGAGCGCAATATGGCCAGAATAGTTGCTATTACAAATTGGCCAGAAAAAAGAGTAAAACCCAACATGCTGACTACCATGTCGAGGTTGAAGAAATTCACAAGATGTTCGGTCCTGGGCACTAGCAGCTCACTTCATATGTCTCCTACTTGTGAGGTGAGTGGCGATGGAGCTGGCCCTAGTATGAGTGGATCTGCCCTTCAGAAGTCTGAACCTCAAGCTACTTGCCAACATATTGTCGAAGTTGATGGGGCTAAAGCAACCAAGGTCATCGTACTTCAACAACGGGTGCTAAAAACAGTTGACGCGTCAACTTTCACCAACTCTGCCAGTTTTGCTCCAAAAGTTCAATTGCCTGCGCCAACTACATGTACATCACAAGCGGCGGTCATTGAACCTTTGTGTCGCATGTCATCCCCAGACAATTTTAATCAAGCAGTTCTTGATTTTGATTTTGATTTTGATTTTGATTTTGTTTTTGATGTTGAAGATTTTGATGAATTACTCAAGTTTGAGGATGTTTCAAAGCTTTCGTGTGAGGAATTTTTGGCATCTCCAATTCACATGGATCAGGATCTCCATACCTTCCATGATCGGTGTCGAGAGCCATTCATCGACAATTTTTTTTCGAGACGAGGAGAAATGGCACTAGAACTAAACAAATCCTCGAACAAAAGAAATCGTGCACCTTTAAATAGTGAAATGATCGTGAAAAAAACGAGAATGAAAAGCCCTTTTTCAACCTAAAAAATCAAGAAATAATGTACTGTTTTTTTTCTGCTAACTCAGTTTCCACTAAATTGTACAAGACACCAAATTCAAATTAGCCGCACAAATGCACAATATTCTAAAATTATATTTAAATTTATAAACAATGTTATCAGAGTATTTATTGCACTCATATCATAAAGTATAATGCTTTATCCACCAAAAGTACAGCTACAACCGCTACCACCGCCACTACATACAACAGCTCAAACTGCCCCAGTTGGCCAAGTACTCAACAAGAATACTAGGAATTCCTAATGGATGTGATAAAATGGCTGCAGGGTTGAAGTTGGGGTTGACACAGAGGCTAAAAGACCAAAGTATTATATTCAATACAATCGACCACTACCTGTGTATGTACTCTTTGTTGACTGACTATTTATTGTTCAGTCAGTTGAACTGGAAACGGTTCTTAGACTCAAACAGACAGGTTAGGCAAATTCGTATATGCAAGTCTCTAGTAATATAGGAATACTACTGACTTAAGCTCAGTTCTGAGATAATAAGTTGGATGATGATGATGATCGACCACTACTATCTAGTGTATGTGAACATGTACTACAGTAGTAGGTACTGTATGTACCAATACGAAATTTTATTCGATTCAAATAGTACTTATGTCACTTAAATATTGTAAATATTATCATATCGTATATATTATCATATATTGTATAAATATTGCAAAACACCAGTCGATCTGCCCCTGCCAGAATATCAACGCCAAAAGTTGTAATGCAACAACGTTAAATTTGATCCTTACACGGACCAAATTTAGAAACTTTTAAAGCTGCTGTTGCTGTATTCTATGCACATTAAAAACATAAGCAAAACATTAGTGGGGTTACCTACCACCCGAGCGTCATCAAGGAAAATACGACGAATAGAATGCAAATCACGTTTACAGTTAGGAAGGACGCTGCCCCTGTGTTTCCGAGCACGGGATTCTTGATGGTTGTGGATGTGGATGTGGATGTGGATGTGGTTGTGACCTTAAGGCCGGAAGAAATGCCAGTTTGTTTCGGAGATGTTGCTGATTTCGTGGTTGCAAAAGATACTCCCTCACTTGAAGCAATGACAGTTTCTTTCGGTGTCGATGCTGTTCTTTTTTTGGTGTTGTCTTCAGTTGCTGTCGTCAAAGTTGGTGTTGCGCTCTCAGTAATAAGGTTTGTGATTGAGACAGCCACCGCGGTGCTCACAGCTATCGACAACGCCGAAGGCACAGTGACGTTGGAATCAGAAAGAGAAGTAGGAATGTCATTACTGTTAGTATACATCTCTCCGGCTTGTGAAACCGAGGGCGTCGTGATGGTTGTGGTAGGCCTGTCGCTGTTGCTGTCAGTATCAATCTTCGAAATTTCCGAAGTTGTAGTTGCCAATGTTGTGGTCGTTTTGTCCTCCACAATCAATTTAAGTTTTTGCCCATTTGCACAATGTCCTGGACGAGAGCAACCAAAATATCTTGCCACTGTCAAGTTCTGATCTATTTTCAATTCAAACGTTGAGGATGAATCGGAGAGAAGTACAGCTTCGTCAAAGTTGCACAGATCGAAGGCGGCTACAGTTGCGAATTCGTACACATCATGGTACCCGTTCCATGAAAAAGAAATAGTCGCACCAACACCTATTTTTAATGTCTGGGGTTCAACTGGAAACATCCATTTCACGGTAATGGGGCGACGATGAAGCGCCACCTCGCCGTCCCAACCATCCTCGCCGACAGGACAGGTATCGGCAAAACCAGCCTGTACACAACCGCAGTTGGGAACACCAAAACTCCTCCACAAAAAGTATTCGTCAGATGAGCCCTCTGGGCATGCGCCTTCCCCAATTTGCTTGGCACAGCCTTGTACGGTGTCAGGATCATTTTCCAACCACGACGTCCAGCTTTCTGCGCATCCTAGACCAACAGTTTTCGAGGAATACATGGAAGATGAAGACACGTTGGCGGAAGCACTTGCAATCAGTTTGGCTGTAACTTGGACGGGATCATTGGTGATTGCAACCTGAGTTGATGTATCAGTCATATTCACACCAACAATTGTAGTAAATGAGTCTAGCATGGAACTTGTGGTGCTACTTTCGACCCAAATTTCTCCAGGAGCGGCGTCGCCATCATTGTCTGTGGTAATCCTTGGGCTTCTTGTCTCGTTTTGCCGCTGTGATACGTCTGGCGTAGCTTCCAACATTACATTACCTCCCGTTTTGATCATGTCTTCAGTTAACGCGGTCATCAGTGTGGTGCCTGTAGACAGCGTTGACTGAGACGTAACTAAAGCCGACATATTTTGAATACAAAAGTCAGTAAAGTACACGGTGGCATCATTTAGGTCCCCCTTGGATATGAGATGGTGCACACTTTGGCGGTATATACCCCACTTCGGACGCAGGAACTCGTTCCCAGGTCTCCACATCCCAGCAGCAACATCTGTCTCCAACAAAGTCTGCCCACCGTCTGTACGAGAAATGCTTACCTTCAGGTGCCCGCCCATCTCCACCGGGAACAAATTTACCTCCACCACTGCATTAACCCAGATACCAGTAATATGATCCCAGGGGATCCGGACGAGCACATTGTTCTTCATCTCCGAAAACGCAGTGTGGCGCACCTCAAAGTAACTCACCCCAGAGCGAGTTGCTCCTGAAAATGTTGCTACTGGCGTTTTTGAGTCACCACCAACAAACTTTAGCTGAAATATATGTGTAAATTTTCGGCTCACCAGCATGCCTGGACTGATGCGGAATCGCCAGGAATATCGCATCGTGGTGCCATATATTCCGTGAAGGGAGTCATTGGACTTGTCGTAGACCTTAATCTCATTCCGCTGGCGGCCCATTACGTTTGCAACCGGCTCGCAGTCCTCATTGAGGTGTAGATCGAACTGAAAAACTGCGGACGGCCATGTACTGGTAGGTACACATCTGATACAATTAGCAACAGTAACTTGTGTATGGAATAGTGTGGAATTGCGTGCTGTGACTCATTTCATGATTTTTTTTTGCACCTGATGTGCGTGGTATTTGTATGACATTTTGTTCCCGTGCTGTAGTCTGGAGACTCCACGGACCCCTTACCGAGATGAGACTCGATCTGCTCATATGCTGTCAGACCATCCTCACATCTGAAGCACATGCTGACACCTTGAGCGGTTGACAAATGTGCCCAGCGAACTACACATGACACACGCACGTATGAGCACGGATACTAAAGTAGGAGAAAACACTAAATAAATTGTGTGCAGACATAGCTGTACATGTTAACAGCGGGATGAAGCAGTTAAGCGCCATAGGTTATTCTTCATTGCAATAATCTCATATCTGATTTTGACATTTGTATGTATGTATGTGTGTATGTATGAATGAATGAAGTATGTATGTATGTAAAAACACAAAGCAGTAAGTATTTTTTAAAACAAAATATTTTTTTAATTATCGCTAGATTTTAAAACTAGTTTTAAACACAAATAATAATAAACAATGATTGGTTGGTTTTAAACCCACCCGTAGGGTACAAATTGACATTTATATACCAGCACCGAACCTACCTTCCCAGGAAGACAAGAGACACAGGTACCCTCCGTGGATGCTCCCACACACACGGGAGTTTGACAGCTTGGGTTCAAACCGAGTCGAGGCTATTAGGCAACCCCTTATATGTGTTCGATTGGGCCTGTGGCACTCCGCCACCCTTTTTTGTAAAAATGTTAGTTTTGCTGCTGGTTTGCCTCACAAAACGATTGGTTGCATTCTGTCATGAACTGCCGAGCGGTAATTCGTTGTACAGACTCGAGTAGAATTATCCTACACCACCCCACCATACATACATATATCACACCTCATGACATGAGTTGTACATACCGTACATTGTATGCACATTACTAGTACATACAATCTAAACCTGCCTTTTCAGACAATGAAGTATGTAACATAACAAGGATAAAGCTGATTACAACTCCTAAGAACATTAAAATACACACACGTGTGTGCATGCGTGCATATTTTTGAATACTGTACAGCAG
>JACLAD010010957.1_pt1 | contig 9976 bp, 10 predicted proteins | sample 8027901 | NCBI WGS metagenome assembly JACLAD01 (sample SAMN15725071, study PRJNA655200) | protist metagenome | isolation source: fluorescence activated cell sorting (FACS) single amplified genomes of... | place: Spain: Blaines Bay Microbial Observatory, Mediterranean Sea | collected 2016-07-05
AGTCATGATGTCGGCATGGGTAGTCTCCGCCATGGCACTTGGCTGCTGGTGTGGATCTCATTCGCGGACGGAATCGGAGGACGATATTGTGTTGATACAAGTGAACAAAGCAGGTGTTCAATCCGTGCAATCAACATCGCTGGAAACTCATGGATCCAGGGACGCAAGCGCCAGCACGGAGGCGTCACCGGCACCGGCTGCACCAATACCAGATCAGTCAGCAACTTCGTCAACACATGAAGATGCAGCCAGTCCGGAGGTAGTGTCTTCGGCTGAGTCGCCACCGAAGCCTACTGAAGCACCTCTGGCAGCATCAGGTTCTGGTGCAGCATCGTCTGAACACGATGATGCACCGTCACAACCTGGAAGTGATGAGCCCGTCGTCCCCGCCCCAAGTGAAGAGTCAAGTGAGTCTGTTTCTACCCCGCCGCCTCCAATAGAACCGGTGGAAGGTGACGTGCCCTCGAACGAATTAGCCTACCAAAGGAAAGAAGTCCATGACAAACGAGTTGAAGCGACTAACAACAAAATTGAAGCCAACCATGCGAAGGCAGTAGCGAATCAAGCAAAAAATGAGAAACATAAAGCTAAACACGACGCCAAGAAGGCAACAAAGGAAAAGTGGAATGCATTGAAAGAGAATTACTTCCACAAAGCACGCTCAGAACGAGAGACCAACCGCGCAGACGCGGAAGAAGCAGGCAGACGACTCCAAGAGGAAGCTGCAGCCGAAGCACACAGGATGCGGGATAAAGAAGAAACCCGAGCTAGAAATGCAGAACAACACAACCATGAGCTCATCCTTGAAAACTCCCACCTCAAGCGTGACAACGCCGAGCTCAAAGAGGAACTTGCCGAGGAAACTACCCGCGCGAACTACGCCGAGGACCATTTAGCAAATGAAAAGCATGAACATAACATCACCAAAAAGCATTTAGAGTACAAAACTCGCCGGCTAAAGGATTTCGATATTGAATCTGATGACTCCGACATAGCTGTCGCTGAATCCATCGCTGCACACACCACCCTAAAACGGCACGTCGCCAACCACCAGCCATTGCCCGTACCACAAGAACTCGATTACCTCCTCGCAGGTGGTGGTAGCAAGAACCGATGCGTGGACACCGGCCTCTTCACACATTATTACACACGCCACCGCAAGACATCTTTGCTACAACAATTCATCGACGCGTTACAAAATCCTAAATTCACGCCCAAAGCAATTTTGAGTATTGGCAGCGGTAACGGTATGGTTGAGCAGATTATGCGTGAAATATTCAGGGAAAAGAAGATTAATATACCAATCATAGCAACCGACGCTGCCAAGCCATACCACCACAACATGGCATACCCTACCATTGACAGCGCATCACGCTGCGCCCGCGCGGTAGACCCTGCTGTTCTACAGCCAACCAACAAAAACACCCTCTCACGCATGGAGTCCATCTTCGAGTCCCTCCAAACATGCCATTGCCCGGTATGCTTACGCGGCGCCCGAGCCAGCTGCAATTCCTGCGATCCCATCGAATACCACAACTACACACAAGCAGGCACAACGGAAGGGCAGGCAGATGTGGTCCGCCGGTTGTTGGAGCACCACGTATGGAAAATGGACGCTACGAAGAGGAATGATGTAACACACATGGTCGAGCATATCAAACGGTCATTCAAAGTTGAAGAAACATCGCAAATCATGGCCTTGGCGGTATGGCCTGATTATCCGCATGGTAATCCATCGGAAGGTAATCCTGGTGATATCTGGTTTGCCTCGGCGCTTGACACGCTGAAGGATACCAGCATTGGCAAAGTCGCAGTCGTTAGCGCGTTATACCCCGCTACCTTCAATGCAAAGCGTGAAACGATCCAAGAAAAGCTCAGCGATGAAACCGCGGCATTCGCCTCCCGACGCTCTGATTTAGTCCCCTTCTTTAAGATGAGTGGACTCGGCGATGTGTACAAGCCCTGCGACCTTGGTGAATGCATATACAAGCATTCCGGCGGTGATCTCCTTGCAAAGTTAGACAACCACAAGCATGCAAACACGAAATTCTACGCCTACCACTCGCCTGAAGATGTTCGCCGAATGCAACACTTCCGCGTTGTGAATGAAAACATGGACGGTTATTCCGGCGCGGAACACTGGGAACAGCAATCGATGGAATACGTGCTCATCGCGGACCTTGCCGACTTACCGCTCGAAGCTGCGCTGGAAATTGAGAAGGCGCCGGGCAAGACGCTTCAGCCCAATGAGGAAGAAGGCCCGCTTATGAATAAGGAATTGCATGAATTAGACAACGCGCAGGATCGTTTCCCATACTTTCTCAAAGAATTCGTTCAGCATATGCACCAGCAGCGAAAAAACTTCGACCCCGCAACCCTCCCCGAGTCCCAGCAATTGAACGACGATGAAACACATGTATCAAACCTGAAATACGAACAGTACGAGGATGCCAATAAATTATCCTGCTCGCATGAAATATTTGGTGACGATTGCGTCCTGCACCGCATCTCATTCTATAATTTCGTTATTCTGAAACTACTCGAGAAAAAGGTTGGAAACACCTTCGATTTCACCCTCAAAAAGCATAGAGTTCAATGCGAGCTACACAAGCTTGAAAACCAATACAGATTCCTCGACAACGCTGGCTTGCAAGCTGCAATCGATCAGGTCCGCATCACCTCCCTAGCTGGCGTGCTGAAAGATTCCATTGAAAAATACGACAAGGACGTCCTCGGTACGACAGACTACGACAAACTCAAAGAACACGGCCCAACTATGCCGGAAGCGTGGGAGTTCTTCTCCATAATTGACCACTACGCACCTGGTCGTCTCGATGTCAAGCATGGGTACGTATCACGCCGCGTCCGCCAATTCTATGAGATGATCAAAGAAAAAGTCAGCCCCGCCAAAAAGACGTTTGAAGAGTATTTCAATGAAGGGCGGCCAAGCGAACCGGAGTTCGCAGGTAAGAACATGCATCGCGTCGGCCTCGGCACACACCGCACGCACCCATCCATCCTTGATAACGAATGTTGCAGCGGCTGCAGGGCGAGCCATCCGAACGACCCTGCTCTAGGATCAAGCCAAGACGACCCTGACAAGTTGGCTTATGACGCAAAACGGAGCATGACGGAGGATTTGGAGCGCGAGAAAGCTAGGTACAGCGCTCACAAAGACATTGAAAAAGTCGACCTGAGCACGTTATCCTTTGAGAAAGTAAAAAGTATGTGGGAAGATTTGCAAAAAGACAAACCAAAGCACGACACTCAAAGAGACAGTGACAGCAGCTAAGGAAAAATGTCTTAGTATAATACAGTTGAACGTATATATATTTGATTGGCTCGTATCATAAAACCAACACTGCTCATCAGATATTTTTTCATAACCAATTGTCACAAAAATGGTTGAAGACGGGGATAAACCGCCAAAAGTTACTGTAAAATGGCGAAGTAAAGAGTTTATATTCGATCCCATTGACCCAACAATCACAATCCAAGAATTAAAAAGCGAATTATTCTGCCTCTCCGATGTCAAGCCCGAGCGGCAGAAGCTGCTAGCCAAGGGGAAGAACTTGCAAGATGCTGTCACCATCGAGGAATCGGGGCTGTTAGCAATACCAAAAGTAATGATGATGGGGTCTACTGAGGAAGAGCTCGAGCAATATTTAACACCCCCGCCAGACATGCCCGATGTTCGAAAAAGGCATTTTACAAAAATATTTTTGCTTTTGTATACGCGCACGATCATCATTTTTCATTTGTTATCCAGGTGATCAATGACCTCATCTCGCCAGACCTCTACCAAGCTCTTCAAGATAAGGAGGAGAACCATCGAAAAATACAACGACGGGTTGAGACTTATAAGATCAACATTCGCAATGAACCGCGCAAGGGCAAGCACCTACTAGTACTCGACATCGATTACACCCTCTTCGACCATCGGAGTGTAGCAGAAGCACCAATGCAATTGGCCCGGCCGTATCTGCATGAGTTTTTGACGAGGGCGTATAAGCATTATGACATCATAATATGGAGCGCTACCAGCATGAAGTGGGTAGAATTGAAGATGTACATTTTTTATCTTTTCAGAAAACATTTAATTTTTGAAATTCATTACAATTTTTGAACTTATATTTTTCAAAGGAAGGAGTTAGGGTGTGATAAGCATGATGATTTCAAGCTAGTTGCCATGCTGGATTCGAGGGCGATGATTAGTGTGAACACACCAAAGGATGAGTATGGGCTAGTCGATGTGAAACCGTTGGGCGTGATATGGGGTTTGTTCCCTGATTTTTATAATGCGGACAACACTATCATGTTAGATGAAGGGATTTGTTTCTCTTTTCTAGATGCGTTGCATATTTTTTTGATTTGGTCAGGTTTGATGATTTGCGGCGAAACTTTTTGATGAACCCTCAGAACGGTACGACATTTTATTTATTTTGTTTTTGGATGTGAATGTGAAGTTAAATGTGTAGAATGATGTTTCGTGAATTCTTGCCATGTATGTGTCCAGCTGTCGTCGACTGCTCTGCCTCATGGTTCTCCTTCCGATAAAAAAACAAAGCCAATTATTTCGCGCCGATTAATATGGTTTTCATTTATTTATTTGGCGAAAGTAACGCGAACGGTCGATATCAACGGTATCAAAGCGAGTTTGGTGCCCCCGGAGAACAGATTTGTTTAAGGACAACGAGGCGCCGGTAGAAGCCAGCGCGAACCCGGAAACGGGGATTTTTCCTCATGGTTCAAGCTCCGGAAACGGGGATTTTTCCTGCTCGAACACCTGCGTTTAGACGCCATGTGGTTCAGTTTTTGTCATCCAAAATTCACATTTGATTGATCCAAAAGTATAAAGTTACGCTTCTCTACAAACACCACAGCGCGCTTTATTTGTAAAGAAAAATTATCACCAAGATGGTTCTCCTTCTTGCGCTTGTTCGATCCACAGCTTAGATTTGAGAAGAAAGAAATTTCTACAATTTAGTAGGTAATACTGAAAGCTGCCTGTCTCAAAATTTGTTTGACGCAAATGAATATGTTCAACAAACAGTCACCGCTGCGCAGGATCAGATGAATCAGACCGTGATTTTCTTTTTAGAAAATAATGACGTCGAGAATTATTCAGAATAGAATGAACAAGGCGACGCACAGCATTTGCAGCTCCAAGTTGCAAGACGAATACGCCTTCCTACCAAAGTTTTTCCTTTATTTGAAACAGTCAAGACCGAGGTGAACTCTGAAGTGAAGCAAGAGGAGGGTTGTGACGTAGTTCCGCAGCGCCCGCTTGCGTCTCCTGTCCGTGTGAGAAGGGAAGAATCTCCGCAGAAGGATGCACCGCCTTCGCAGCAGAATAAGATTTTCTGATGAGGTCATTTTTCAGAATCCGCATTTTAGCAAGACCACCGCTTCGCAATCAACACCAACTCGAGGTTACCCGCCCCCAGCAAACTATCAGTCAAATGTGTCCAACGCCAATGTGCATGCATCGCTGGACAAATGCGGGGTGGTAGAAGCAAATTCTCGAGAAGTGGCCGCTGATGTACTTATTTTACTATCAGGGGTATGAAGCTGAGGCTGACATTATTGTTATTGAAAAGTTGTTCTTGGGTTAGTTTTCGAATATGCACGCGCGAGTGCAGCATATGCATCATGATGAAAGCAAGTCCACCCTGAAGGATTTCCAAGATGAAAGCAAGTCTAACCTGAAGGCGTTATTGGAACAGGCTCGTAAGGCCCACGGGAGAGTCAATGATAAGGATCTTGACGTTGACGCGGCTATTATGCAGATGAGATCAATTTGAGATACATTCAATCATCATTTCGGCGCGAGATGCCATGGGGCCTCGGCCCCATCCCGGCCATGCAATTTTCAATATTATATTAATTACTGTATAAATTTTCGGGCTTTGGCCCCACTCCGCTGGCGGAAGTCTCATGGGGCCTCCCCGTAAGCGCCGACAAAAAAGGCTAGGAAAAACGTTCAAACAACGACAAAAGCAAGGCCATCGCCGTCAAATCCAAAATTGGTTTTCGACCGCTTTGAGGATTGGTTTTACTTATTTCGAATTGATAGAATACGTTTTTTTTTCCTCTGGTATTGATACCGAACATAAAAGAGTCATGGAAAACATAGAACCTACCCAGACCAACATCGACGATGTTGGTGGCGACATTGGTACTCTCGGCGCTCACATCATGCGAGACTTTGAAACAAAGTTTGCTTCCAAAAGGGTACATTGCTCAAGCCTCGGCACCGAGAAACCCATTTCTTTCATCCAACACGCCTTGCAAAATCGCAATGTTCTGCCCAAAGATTTCAAAGATGAAAGCAAATCCACCCCGAAGTGACAGGAACAAAGCATTGACGATTTGTACTTCATCGATTAGATATGGCCAGCGTTATCAGCACATTAAGATTCAAAGGCCGATTAGCTCTTTTTATTTTTCCACACCCAACCACAACCAATTTCAATACCACATAGTTTTCATACTCATGTTTTGTGTCAAGTACTGTGAATGTTCTGCAAATCGTTTTATGTATATCTTTGTCTTACCTTTTTCGTTCTTTGTGGGTTCGTTGTAATAGGCCTCAAGATCCGACCATTCAAGCAATGTCATTTGAATAGAGAGACCGACGCGGAGCTTCTGCATTTGTCTGAGTATTTGGAAATGATCGCGACAAGGGAGAGTAAGTTATCGCATTTAGACCATGGAAAGTGGGAGAAGTATGTGAAGAAGAACCGAGGTAAGCCCGTTCAGACCGAATCGGAGGAAGGAAAATCACAGGCGGAGGGCAGTGGGAGTACAGAAAAGCGATCGGATCGAAGTCGTTCACCGCGGGGTAATTGAATATGAGCTCAAACAATTTTGTTATATACCATCCAACATGTACTGTTTTTGTGTGGTTGTAAGATGTGTACTTTATGATTGATTCAAGTTTGTTCTTGGTTCTCTCAGAAATTCATTCAAAATTTCTTCAATATTTAAGAATTGATACCATGAGATAATGACAGAGATATCTCCATATAAGATAACGCCCGTTCCCGATGAGAGTGATGATTCGAGTCAAGGAGGCTTTTGGGATGTGAATTCGAATTCGAATAAGAAGGAGAAACGGCAGCAATGGTCGAAGTCGGCGCAGAATTTAACGGAGAGAATTGCAGAGATTAAGAGTAAGAGTAATGTAGAGACGGTTGTGATTGATGAAGGTATATATTCGAAGGCGGCGCCGAGTAACATTGAGCAAACTGCAGAGAAAGAGCCCACATTTAGTTTTGGTGATATTCAAGAAATCTTTGAGCAACACAGTGCAGACCAACCAGCATCTGGCCTAATAGAAAATTCGGAAAATGTTTGTTCAGAGCCATCATCCTCCCCAACCAATCTTGGAAATCAAGAAGATGATGACTCGCCCAAAAGAGTTTTTGAAGGAGTTGTAATCAACGAAGAATCAAATAGCCAGTTCTCACGGACCACTGAGCCCACCGTGCTGTTTGAAAGTAAGATTCCATTACCAAAGCGGATCAGCACCGGTGAACGAAAGTTAACCCCCGCCATAAAATTTGATGGACCAAGTAAAATCCCCTCCCCCAAAAAATCCCCCAGTAAGTCAGTGTCGATCAAGTCAGAGGCGAGATCGGATGGATCCATCGAACATCTAAGTTTGAAGCTAGCAGAATCATGCATTGAAAGCGCACTAATAATATCAGAAGACAAAATACGTGGTAATGGCGACCCGGTACAATCTCGCTTGTTCGGTGAGAAAGCTGATGATTTTGTAGAATTCCACATTGGGACACCAACATCTCCAACGTCAGTACGTTCCACCCCACTACCACCGCAAAATGACAGGGAAACAACTACCATCCTTCGAAAAGTTCGCGTGACGGGCATGGAACGAGGGTTGTTTGACGTTGAGTGGATAGACGGGAGTGTCATCGTGACGAGAGAAGCGAACGGCGGCCGACTGAAGCAAGGCGATGTGATAGTTGCAGTCGGCGGAAAACCGTAAAAAACATTTTTTCGTTTTTAAATTGTTGTCTTTTGTCATGTTTTTGATGATTTTTGATAGGTTACGAAGTATGACCGAGGAAGATGCGATGACGCGAGTTACAGAATTTGTTAACAGCGGCGGGCTTTTGACAGTGCAGTCCCGCGTCGCTCTCGATGGTAAGTGTAGGGGCGTGAGTAATTTATTTTTCCTTTTTCACATTTGCAAAATATTCTTGAGGTCCAAACACCAGACCATTGCCATCTAGTTTTCAAGCCATCACGTCTCCATCAAGTTCAAGTCTGCTGTCGCCAAGCAAGCGGCACAGTGTTGGTCGTGGATCCGGTCGCGTTGGTAGGAAGAACGACGCGCCAATTGGTTCGGGTGGGTATTATCAGTCGCCTTTACGACCGAGTTTGACGAGCAATACCAAAGGAAAAGGTGATTCAAGTAAGGGAAGAGGGAAATCATCACCCAAAAAACTACAAAACACCGGCAGCAACAGAGGTCTCGACCTGCTATACGACGCCCCTGCGAGTTCATCATCCTGTCCGCCGACTGGTATGAATTGCAAGGTGCAAGGTCTCGCCAAGTGGTTATCCATGTTAAAACTTGGCGAATATTATGTACATGCAGTTGATTGGTGCAACAGCATGGGGGCGTGTTGCGTGGAAGAGATCAGAGAGTTTCATACAGAATTTGCCGATGCGCTATCCCTCAAACCCCTTGAGCGTAGACGATTGGAAAAGCATTGCAATGAGCCCTTTCGTGGTGTGGAAGATACGCCCGCTTGGACAAGCTCGACACGAACGAGTAGGGCGAGGCGGGTGCATCGATCCAATTCAAAATTGAAAGAACGGAGAGAAGGGTATAATGCTGATGGCATGTGGAAGCGATTTTCTGCGAATGAATATCGAGACGACGGTGGCGGCGATTGGCGAGACGAGGTCAACGTCGCCCCTCGATTTTTAAAGGATCTTGCGCGGAGTAAGACACGACCCCGGTACCACCGGTTTTAATTTGCTGCATCCTAGCGATGCGTATTTAAACCATTGTATTTTATGAAAGCCATTTGATTGTATTTGCGTTGTTTGTTTTGTTTTTTACGATCTATGTTGCTTACCGATTCCACAGCCCTATATTGATATCTGTAATTAATAGCCATGGAGAACCTTGAAAATGAGTGCCGTTGCCCGATGTGCGTATCATTACTACGCAACCCGGTCGTGACGAAATGCGGGCATTATGGTTGTCGGTCGTGTTTCACCGAATGGTTTAAGCAGTCGGACAAATGCCCGACATGTAACCAATCAATAGAGAAATCCCTTACGGACGTCATGACTGACCCGCAGCAGCGGATGTTCAAAGTGATTTTATGCGCGCAAGAGGAATCTTGTGAAAACGAAGGATGTAATTGGCGTGGTAAATATGAGAAGTGGGTCAAGCATGAAAGGTATGTGAAAGGGGGATGTTTTATTCTGGTATAATGTTTGTAATGATTTATTTCTATGTTAGGTCATGTCCTCATAAGATGATCAAGTGCAAGCATTGCAATAAATCTTTCAAAAAGGAGGCGAACCATAATTCCATAAGTCACCCCTGTCCACAGGCGCCGTACACGTGCGAGTTCAATTGCGGCTGGCATGGAAAGATATTTGAAAAGTCAAATCATTTAGAGAATGTATGTCCAAACGTTGTGATAAATTGTAAGTGGTGTAAAGGGACATACAAACGAAGTGACCACAATACAAAGACCTGCGCGTACCGAATTGACGCGGTGGAGGCAGAAAACGCGAGCTTACGGGAGCAGAATTCATTATTGAATAATCAGATTGTCGAGCTTGAAATATGTAAGAAATCAGCGCAGTCCGCGGTTGAAAAACTTCAAAAACAGATCCGAGAATTCGAGAAGCAAACCGCCAAGGGTGGGTTTCAGCAGTTACAACAAAAAGTTTTGCGGATGGAAAAACGGGAAACGGACAA
>JACLAD010003506.1_pt1 | contig 9972 bp, 5 predicted proteins | sample 8027901 | NCBI WGS metagenome assembly JACLAD01 (sample SAMN15725071, study PRJNA655200) | protist metagenome | isolation source: fluorescence activated cell sorting (FACS) single amplified genomes of... | place: Spain: Blaines Bay Microbial Observatory, Mediterranean Sea | collected 2016-07-05
GCAAGTGTCACAAGGGCCGCAGGCACGAGCCCGCAGGCCTCAAGAGTTTTCGGGTTAGCTTCACCGGCCTTGTCTTGATGGTTGCTTCCACCACCGCCATCGTCAATAGGTGTGCGACCGGGTCCGCTCAAGAGACGAAACTTGCGGTCAGGATCGGCCAGAGCCTCACGCACGAATGAAAAGAGTGCATGTGCATTGGCACGTGCTCCAAAGGTGCCCTGCAGCACGAGTCCATTGGGTAGGCGAACGCGTACAGCACAGTAGCGGTACTTGCGCCGAGATTTATTTGCATCGCGCATTGCTCGCGTCTGCAACGTGTCCCGACTGGCACGAGCAATTTCTTGGCGTTGGCTCTGTAGCCGCAAGTCTTCCTCCGTGACCTCGAAAAAATCGTCATCAAGCCGAGGGCGTAGTACTGCCGATAGAGCTGGGTCTGCTGGGCGCAGTACCTTTAGATCACGATCGAGCTGCGGTACCGGGGCTTTGGTTGTGTTCAGCACGGCCAAGACAGCCTGCAATGCTTCCGGCTGGGCCGCAGTCTCATTCAATACAAGGTGGGGCTCAGTAGTATCAGTCATTGTTGTTGTTGTTGTTGTTGCTGTTGTTGTTATTGTTGTTGCGGTGGCAATCGTGGTAGTGGTCGAAGAAGAAGATGTGGGCGTCTCAGATACGCTCTCCGGTGCTTCCTTGGCCATGTTGGTACCCCCCTCTCTTTCCTTGCCACTCGCCTCGGTGATGACGTCAGCATTTTGAGGCGCATGTTGTTGTCCCCCATCGCTACTGCTACCTTGTCCCTCTCCGACTCGTTCCCCCTCCTTTTCTTCCTTTTCTTCTTTTTCTTCTTCTCCTCTTCGCGTCATTTGCCGCTCCTGCTCGTCCTCAAAGCCTGCAGCACGCATAAACTCAGCACCACCCGGTACAGCACATACCCGTTCTTGAAAGGCCTTGTTGCCTATGCGCACGCGCCGATACTTGATTTGACCCGGGTGCGAGGCGACGTTGTTGAGGTAGGTGCGAAGCGTTGATACACAACGTTGCGAGGCTTGAGATCCCGTAATTTCCATGGCGATTAGTCGAGCACTCATATCCAATGGGGCGACGGCCATATGTTCCATCAGACATTCATGCGCATGACCCCGCCAGTGGCGACGTCGTATACTTGTACCGCAGATGGGGCAGATGAGCCGTACACTTAGCTGAAGACTCGTAGCATCTGCAGGCGGTGTTGCCATGGTGGCAGCAGCGAGTGCTTGCGTTTGTTTTTGGTTTGATGATGGCGGGGCCTTGGCGCGCGATGCGGCCGCAACCGCAGCAGCACCGGCGCGTGATACACCACCAGGCCCACCACGCTTATTTGCCTGACTGCGCCGTTGTGCTGCAGCAGCTGCCGCTTCTTGTTCCGCTGATCTTTGACGTCCACGATGATGAACAGCAGCATCCGCTGCCGACGACGCTGTTCGTTGTGATTGAGCAGCTCCGTTGTTGCTTCCATTATTATTGCTTTTTGGTAGTGTTTTACTACTACTACGACTACTACTACTACTACCGTCTCTTTGTTGCTGTTGCTGTGTTGCTGTTGCTGCTGCTGCCGCTGCCTCCTCAGCCGTCCCAAGTCGCTGACCCGGGCCAGCCTTTTTAAAATGTCTATCCGTCTGCTTTCGCTCGAGATATTCACGAAACTTTTTCATTGTAGCTTGAGAATAGTGTACCCCGTGAGACACACTTATGCACACAACATAGATAATAACTCACCTTTCTCCTCCAATCCTCTCGCTTACTCACTCAATCACCCTCTCTTGGGGGAAAAAGGAAATATATAGGCTACTTGCTAAGGAAAACCAAAGAAAAAAAAAAAAAAGTCAGAGAGGGTAATGAATAGGTCAAGCACAAAGATCTAATCAAGAGCAGTATGTAAGTTGTAATTTACGTTGCAATCATATGCATTTCTTTTCTTACTCTTCTGTAGACGTGGGCGCGTTGTGTGACGTATGCAAATTAAATGCGCGTGCGCGTATGTGGCGAGCGCGCGTTTCTGTACGGAGGGAGGTGAGGCGCTGTATTCCGATCGCAGAAGCTCACGATATGGTTGGATTTCCCCAGTGTCAACGGAACGAACGCACGTTTGTGTATCATTTTTACGTCCGTTCGTACGTATATGAATGCCAGTCTGAACAATTTTAGACTTGCTGGAAAAGGAGGCATATCTATAATATGATAGGGGCTGGTTCACTGCTATATATATATATATATATATATACATCTATATCTATATATCTATATATATATATATAGTATCTCGGTTTCTCATTCTTTGGCAGCTTGTAGTCAAGATAGATTATATATAAACTCTGTGCGGACGATTGCTACCTTGGCATACTCCCAACCAACCCTCTTCGCCTTCTACTGCGCCTGTGCCTGTCCCGCTTGTGCCCTTTTTTTTTACCTGTGGCATTGTAATTTTTCAGCAGCCGGCCGGCAGATCCCACGTAAATCAACCAAAAAAAAAGCAAAAACATAAACTTGGTGCTCGCATTCCGAAGCGGAAATAAAACACGAGTACTCTCTGTAGTATGAAAATATAATATATATATTATTGTCCATTATCAGCGGCAGCCTCGGCCTCGGCCATGGCCACCTGCACGGCGGTTTCGGCAGCGCCAGCGGGACTTGGTGCGTCGAGTGAGTCCATGAGCGCCTGCGCAGATATCTCGACAGAGGACATGCCCGCCCCCTCCCTAGTCGACGGCCCTCCTGCTGCCTTACTGCTGCCGCTACCACCACCAGCGATTTCACCACCACCACCGCAACCATTTGCCGCATTGCGAAGGGAAGCTGCTTGTCGTTTGAGTCCAACGGCCAGGTATTCTGGGGCACGCACAAAGCGCTGATTGACGTAGTCGGTGGGGAAAATACCCTCGACTCCATTATGGATGCCTCGGCTCCAGCCTGGCTCATCTGCCGGCTCCAACAGCGTTAGTATGGTACTGGCCGGGAAACTAAGTTCATCCTCCTTCTTGGCCTGGTAAGGATAGAGGGTAAAGACCTGATTCTGAGCCGTGCCGACAAAGGGCTTCAGCAGCTTACCAGGCAGCAGCCCCTGCTTTTCGCCCAGGCGTACACTCCACCAGGGCTCACCGGGAGCAAAGCATCGCAGCTCGACTACATCACCCGCCTGCACATCCAACTCGTCGGGCGATCCGGCAGCGTAGTCTGTAATGCACACAGCCCGAGTGCAGCTTTCGCTATACTCGTAGTCCTCCTCCCACTCATCAGCCGATGAATCACCTTCTTCTTCTTCTTCCATCTCTCCGTTCGCCTCGGCCTCGGCCGCCGCCGCACGCTGAATGACCTCGTCGGGTACGGGTGGAATAGATTTAGGTCGTCTGCGCAAACTGCGCGCGCGTGCCTTGGCCAGACTCGTGTCAGTTAGGGCAGCTAGCTCCACGTGGCATAGCTGCATGCGCATGCGCTGGTCGCGTACGGCTACCCGCGCCGCTAGCAGTTTGGGCAACACGTCATCGGCGCAGCCGAAACTGGGCTCGGCGGCATACTTTTCATACAGGTTTTCCAGACCAACAATGGCATTTGATGCGCGGCCAATATCACTGGCTAGACTCGCTACCTCTCCCGTCAAGGCAACAACGCGGCGCTCAATGGTGTCAACACTGGCCTCACTGCGGGCCACTTTTTCCTCCCCTTGTGGCACGGGATCGCCTTCAATCAGTGGTGGCCGTACAAATTCGCGCCTGGCTGGGGCCACAAACACATCGGCCCCTGTGCCCTCAATCCATAGTCTCAGCTCGGTAGCAGCATCCACGGTGGCCGCATGCTCTTGCAAGGGTGCGTTGGCGCCCAAAGATGCCGAGGCTGAGCCGGCCACCGCCCTACTGGCATTACTTATGGCATTTGCTAGCACACTAATGCCGCCTTCATGTGCTGTTTCCATGAGTTGCAACAACGCAGGCAGTGTAGTGTTAAAGTGTGTCTCACTAAGCGCACGCTCACGCGCCAGCTCAACGCAGTACTCATTATGTGCTTTGGTGCGAAATGCTGCGGCCGCTACCTCGCTCATACCACCACCACTGCCCAAGGCAGCAGCATTTTTACCACCACCACCTCTTAGCGCTGCTGCTGCTACTGCTGCGGTGACATCAGTGGCATCAGATCCACTGTTTGTTTTGAGCGATGCCATATCTGCATTGGCGCGCGCCACTTTCATGACATGGACCGCACCTTCATTGGCTTTTTGGGCCTTGTCTGTGGACGCACCGGCGTCCTCTAGCGTCTTTTCTAGAGATGCGCGGTCATCAGCAAGCTGTACTTGCAACGCGCGTCGGCGCACGGCGTCTTGAGCTAGATTTTCGCCAATGGAAAACAGGCTCGCCGCGCTTGCCTCCAAGGCGTCCGTCTCGCTTTCCGTAGTCTTTAGAAGCTGCATGGCCGTGGCTAAGAGTCCGCTCTCTGCCGCAAGCGCAAGCCCGGCGGTACGATGTTCGCTTATTTGGCGACGCGCAATAGAAAGCGACGACCTCATGGCATTGGCACAGGTGGTCTGCGCCTCTGCTCGTGCCTTAAAGAGCTGCGCAACAGTAGACTGGAGCGCGACGCTCTGATCCAGGTAGCTGCTCATTGGTCGCCTGTGCATGGGCGAACCAACGGCAAAGAGTAGCGGGCTACTGGCAGACGATATCGAGGGTGAGGGTGCAGCACTCACTGCTGCGGCCGTAGCGCGTACTGCTACTACTGGTGCCGCTGTTGACAGTGCGCCAGAGCTATCGGCTGCACCATTGTCTGATCCCACAGCGCCCGCAGCTTTGCTATCGTCAGCCATTGCCCCTTGTTATGCGCGCGCGCGCGTCTGTGTATGTACGTATATATATATATATATATATATAATACAGATGGGTGTGTGTATGTGTATGTATATGCGTGTGTGTATCTATGTGCGTGTTTTGCAGGAGGGAGAGGGTGCAGAGGGCTACGTCCACAGACAGTAGTATCTGTGCACAGCTACGCCTCTTCCAGCCGTGTAATGACGGCACGGGTGCGATGAAGGAATGGGTGGGACGGAGATCGCGCGCACGTTGGAGTTAGTTGATAAAAAAATGGCAAAAAACAAAAAGCCCTCCCTGCCCAGAAAGAATATCAGAGTCCAGGTAGACGACGACCGATCGACCCGACCGATCGAAAAGTAATAAGCATATGATGGCAGGAGGACGCTGGGACGCTGTTTTCTTTGCCCTTTTTTTTTTGTTATTTTTTGGATGGAAAAAAAATACAAAATACAAAATAAACACACACACACACATACAACCAAACCCATGAGAGAACAGCCAGCGAGCTATACCAATACAAAGTAATATAAACTATAAAATATAATTCCAGATTACTGCCGCTCATTAAAGTTAAATTTCGATTTTATATTATATTAATTTTTGCGAGAGGATGGCTGCCATGACACACACGGCCCATTAGGGAGGGAAGTCAGCCGGCCGCACAGTAGTAGAGGCACACGGCTAGTGCTTGCTTGCTTGCTTGCTAGGCTGCAACAATATTTACACATTTACACAAATTTATTTATTATTATTACTACTACTACTCTCTTCAGCTGCGCTCGACCTCGATTTCAGCGGTATTGCCGGGCGTGATTGCGTAGAGTAAACCCACAATATCAGCAACGCTCATGTGCGAGACACCAACCCCACAGACGCGGCGCAGAACATCACCAACCTTGAGGTCAGGGCACAAAACGGGCTCATTAATCGCCACAACAATGGCCCCGGCCAGCTCCCCCGTAGAGGCAGAGCCGGCAGAAGACTGAGAGGACGCCGAATCGGGTTGCTGTAGGGGGGTGGAGATACGCTCCTGCAGATCAAATCCAAAGCCGTGGGTATTGCTGCGCGTGAGCAGAACCACGAGTCTTGTGATGCCTTCGGGCGCAAGCATCTTTGCACTGGCGCGCACATTTATCTCGCATTCTAACGCGCGCAGCCATTTCGCCTTTTGGTCAGGTGTGGCCGTGTACAGCACGATCCACTTGTCCTTTTTCTGATTATGTAGTCGCCAGCAGTTTGTCAGGGGTTGTCCGTTGTGCTTCATGGCGCCATCCTCCAGCACTTTGATAATGACATCCGCCATGGCCAGCTGTCCCTTTATGCGCAATGCACCCTTTTCCCGCTTACAATAGACCATGACGCCGTCAAACAGGAAAAATGTGCGACACTGCGCCTTGCCTTTGGATATCTTCATCAGGTCCCCGTGGTGCAGCAGGGAGCTCGTAGTGCGCGTGTTTCCAGGCCCACTCCAGGCCTCAAGGTCTGGCCCTAGCGTCCTTAAATCCATGGCCAGTCGCAGAGTTGAATCAAGTGCTAATGCCATTCGCGCCTCCATCGTAGCCTTGCGCGTTCGCGAAGAGGAGGAAGAGGAGGAGGAAGAGGAGGAGGAGGAGGAAGCAACGATGCCACGTGAATCTGGCTTTTCGGGGCCCAAGTGAAAGATAACGGCATGGACACTTGAAGAACGTCGTCCGCTCTGTGTTGCACCACGTCGACGACCCACTGCTCCACTGCCCGACGATGTCGTACGGCGCGGCTGAACACCTGGTGGTGGTGGCGGTGCCGCACGTCGTACAGGTGCACTCCCCGCGGCCGCACCCGCACCCGCACCCGCACCCGCACCCGCACCCGCACCCGTAGTAATACCATCTCGTCGTCGTCCTTCTCCTCCTCCTCCTTCTCCACCGCCGCCGCCGCCGCCGCCACTTCCATCAATATTACTCCCGCTACCATTTGTGGCCACCGCTAGGCTCGGAGGTCGCGGGGCAGCACGTGGAGGTCGTCCTTTGAGCAGCGCACCCGGTGGTGTAATAGGGGTGGAAGCGGCGGCGACAGCGGCAGCAGCAGCAGCAGCAGCAGCAGTAGAGGAGGAGGCAGTAGTTGTAGCAGCAGTAGTAGTAGTAGCACTAGTAGCAGCAGTAGGAGCAGTTGCTGCAGTTGCTGCTGTAATTGCGGATACTGGTGGAGATACTGCCAAGGCACCCTCATCGGACGGATCAATCAGCGGTGGGGGCGCGGGAGGTGGCGGCACAGCCACGCCAGCAACAGGTACACGTGCTCCTAGTCGTCGCTGCTTGACCGTAACAGCGCCACCACCACCATTGCCGCCACTGCCATCGCCACCGCCACGACCAGCCACAGCAGCTGATGCCGCGGCAGCTGAAGCTGCCTTTTCAGCCTCTAGTCGCGCTCGTTCCGTCTCCAAGCGCTCCTTCTCTAGCGCAAGTCGCTGTTGTTGAAGCTCATTGGCTTGGGCCTCAAGCTCAGCTTTGGCTCGTGCAGCAGCTTCGGCTGCCTCGCGCTGTTGTGCCTGCATAGCAGCGCGCTGCTCAGCCAACTGCGCTTCCATAAGGCGTCGCTGCTCGGCTAGCTGCGCTTCCATGGCAGCCACGGCTGCAGCTGCGGCAGCGCTAGCAACATCGGCCGGCGCAGACGCAGCAGCAGCAGCAGCAGCAGACGAATTTCCTGGTGTTGACGCCGCCGCCGCCGTAGAAGATGATTGAGTGGCGTTTGCCTTGAGCGGGAGAGGGGGTCCCTTTTCTTCTTCACCTCCTTCTCTTCCTCCTCCTCCTCTTCCTGCTTCTTTCTCTTCTTCTCCTCCTCCTACTCCTCCTCGTCCCTCTCGAGGGCGACGCACAAAATCAGAGGCTGTCACAACAGTCATGCGACGCGCCGGCGCAGACTCTGGCACGTCGCGTGGCGCCACAGTAACACTTGGGGCTATACCTTGGTTGTGGTTGGTCACAATATCATTATTATTATCAGGCATGGGCACGGGTTGGCCGCTGGCATCAAGCCGTTGCACATACGTACGTGGAAAGTGCCCAACAGTGCCGTCATTTACGCCCGTCCACCACTCCTTGTTGGCGCCGGATACGACACGGATGACATCACCGGCACGAAAGGCTAGCTCATCGGTCGCCTCGGGGCAAAAGTCGTACAGCGCCCGAGCGAAAAAACTCTCGCCCAGGCCCTCCTCACCTTCGTCCTCAGAGGAGGAAGAATCGCTGCAAAAATCAGGAATAATGCCACCGTTAGGGTTAGGGTTAGGGTTAGGGTCAGGGTCTCTGGGTACGGCAGCTGCGGCAGCTACAGCTGCTACTGTTGCCACTGTCACGCTGCCAGCCTGCTCCTCTTCCCCCTCCTCTTCCCTGGCGGCGCGTGATACCAATGGTCTTGCCTTTTTTACAGGCGGAGCTGGGGGCCCACGCATGGCAGAGGTTGGGGGTAGTTTTGTAGCGGCAGTGGTAGTAGTAGTAGTAGTAGGAGTAGTAAGAGTAGTAGTAGTAGTGGTAGTAGTAGAAGTGCCACCAGTAGCAATCTCTGGTGGTTCATCCCTGAGGTTAGGGACCAATCCTTCCTCCTCCATCTCGTCTACGGGTGCAGGCCCCACGGGAGGCGGAGGCGGTGCACCAAACGCCGCAGTTGGGCCAGAAACTGTCTCTCTTTCTAACCGAGACTCCTCCTCCTCCTCCTCCTCCTCCTCCTCCTCTACAACGCCAGTATTTCCATGGTCGTGGCGTATGTATCCATATCCATCGAATGCCGGACCAGTGGCGGGGTCGCCCTGTACATCAGGGTTGGGGTTGGGTTTGTTAGAAGCAGAATCTTCAGGGCTTGAGCTTGCGGTGCTGGCGGCAGTCGAGGGCGCTGGTGTTTCTACTCGTGCCGATGTTTTTACTGCTGCTCCTGCTGATTCTGCTGCTGCTGTTGCTTCGGCTGTTTCTGTTGCTGTTGTTGTTGCCGTGTTTCCCGCGGGTACCAGCCACTGTGTTGGAAACCAGGCCACGGCATTAGTCGCGCTTCCGGGTACATCACCAAGGCACCATCCCGCATCATCATACCGTGTAATGGTGAGTATAGTATTGGCAGGCACAGCTTCAGTACAGCCATCGGGCGTGTACGCACCTAAAATTCGATATTGCCCAGGACCCGACATATTTCTCTCTGTGGTTTTGGAATTTTATCGGGGCCGACTGCAAAAAGGGGGGGGGGGTAGGTGTGCGCCGCAGTAGTGAGCCAACGTGCAAGTACAGCGAAAGGAGGGAAGAAGGGGAAGAGCAGCAAGCGTAACGGTCTTAAGAGCCCTAACTTACAGGTGGGAGGAGAAGGCAAGCGGGATCCTCCTCCCTTTGGCAGCTATTGCCGGCTATGTGATGTATACACTATGTGATGTATACACACCCTCTCTCTGTCCCACCAAACGTGAAAGAATCTGTATACAGAGAGAGAGAGAGAGAGAGAGAGAGAGAGAGAGCACAGGCTAGTGCTGTCTCTTGTGTTGTCTCAGTAATACGGAATAAAATAAAAGGCAGTATAAAAGGAAAATCAGTGGGGAAAGGGAAGGAGGGAATGAGGGAAAGGGACGATAAACGCAGTGGCATATGGCACAATACGCTCTGGCTAAATGGTGTGAGATGACGGAGTAAGCGGGGTAAAAGATGAAGACAGATATACTAATGCATAATATAAAATTCAAAAAGGTGGGGACATGGCCCCAGTAATGCAAGGGGCTCTCTCTCTCTTCTTTCTCTCTCTCTCTTCCCTCTTCCCTCCCACTCTCCTTCTCTCTCATTCACAGTTGTCACAGGATGGAGCCAGCCAGCTTCACGGTTTGTTTCCAGATCACAGTTTCCGGTACAGGGATAAAAAAAAACTCTTAACTCTGAGAAACTTACGACCAAAACAGAGAGTTTCGGGTTCGGGTTTGGGTTTGGTACTGCTACCGAAAGGTACATACACTGGTTCGACTCTTCACTGAACTAACTCAACGGGCGAGTGGGGCGAGCGACATGTACGATTAGTGTGCATTCCAATAACCGTACGTTAATCGGTATGTAGGTACGCATATACAAAAAAAAAGGAAAAAGCTGTCACAAAAGCAAAGAAAAAAACGCAGAGAACTCGCTAAACGAGT
>JACLAD010008169.1_pt1 | contig 9971 bp, 12 predicted proteins | sample 8027901 | NCBI WGS metagenome assembly JACLAD01 (sample SAMN15725071, study PRJNA655200) | protist metagenome | isolation source: fluorescence activated cell sorting (FACS) single amplified genomes of... | place: Spain: Blaines Bay Microbial Observatory, Mediterranean Sea | collected 2016-07-05
ATTATTATTGTCATTGTTATTGGACGATGATTGCAATATGGTTAACTTCGTATTGCTGTTGTACCGTTCGAGGGCGCGTTGAATTACAACACGCATTATCGATCCCAAATAACCTCACGGTCCGTATTGTACACCTCGTTGGGGAAACGCAAACGATACACCGCATCGAATAATAATGATATTAACAATGATGATCACCTCCGCCGTAATTGTTATTAATATTGAAGCCGTCATGATGATAATACGTATTCTCAAAGCTTTAGTCGAACCGCTGCTTCTTCTGGTTCTGCTTCTACTACAAGTACCAATATTATTGTTGTTGTTGATCTCTACTGATGTTGTTACTGCTGCTACTATTGTGGTTATTGTTATCAACCTTGCGTAGATGAATTGCATGCGTTCCCTTTCCAACAACGATAATATGGTTGACCACAGCAAGTACGGCTAATTTTTAAGGTTGTACGATAATGATGAATGCAAAGGCGAGTCCACTTCAAATTCTTTGTTCTCCGGCAGCACGTACAACAAACAAAAGTTCTATTTAGCGCATACCATCGTAAATGAAACAATATCATCACACGTTCCATCAATTTGGGTATTGTATCACCGTACGGTATCATTATTGCTTATTACGATCTGGTTCTGTAATGGTATACTTGAAGGCTGACTTATTTGTCATTATCGACCCGCTTGATCGAGATAGTCTCCACACTCTAAAATGATTAAATTTGCACTTCTTTTCCTTGCATTTGGGAAACAACCAGCTTTGGCATTTTTCTTCGTAAAGCATCTCATACAAATGGTATGTTCAGACTTACAGCTTACAGCCCAAAATCATTCTATCTTTGACGTCCTTGAAAATTACTTGCGTACAACCTTCACATTTGCAGCTATTATCTGTATCAATTGGAACTTGACGATGATGTTAACGATGACGTTCTCGTTACTGCTGATGTTGCAATGAAGAGTTCCGTTTCCCCGCAACTCTATTTATTATTACTTTTGTTATTATTATTATTATTCTGCATGAAAAAAAATAGTTATTATATGATGATATGGCTATTGCATCAAAATTAACAAAAGAAGGATCAAAGTAGGAGAGGAAATGCCCAATGAAGCGATCCGCCAACTTTTTGCGACAGCGGAAACGTTTCATCACACTCCTTTTTTGGCAAAGAAGAGTCAGCGTAATCACTAATCACCAATTATTATAAATCTTTTATTATTGATTATTTTTCTTGTACCGCATCAAAATAAATAATGAAAGGACCAAAATAGCTTAGAATATAGCCGATAAAGCAGTCCAACAACTTCTTACGACCAGGGAAGCCTTGCGGCACGTTCGTTTTCTTCGGAATAGTAGAAGATGGCAAAAGAATCACCAAATATTATAAAACTTTTATTATTGATTATTCCTCTTGTACCGCATCAAAATAAATAATGAAAGGACCAAAATAATGTAGAATATAACCTATAAAGCTGTCCAACAACTTTTTACGACCAGGGAAGCCTTGCGGCACGTTCATTTTCTTTTGAATAGTAGAAGATGGCAAAAGAATCACCAAATATTATAAAACTTTTATTATTGATTATTCCACTTGTACCTCATCAAATTAAATGATGATAGGACCAAAATAATGTAGAATATAACCGATAAAGCCGTCCGACAACTTCTTACGACCGGGGAAGCCTTGCATCACGTTCATTTTCTTCAGAATAGTAGAAGATGGTAAAAGAATCAGAATTTACCTGCCTCTTGCTTCCCCCGATGATATCTTTTCTTAGCAAATGTTTCGAAAGCGAACAAGCACACAAATGATCGGAATTTCGATGAGGATTCTAACTCCGTACGTATCGTTGATTTTGAGTAAGTATTGATCAAGGAGTGAGTACAATTTCCATGGTGAAATGGACTAGAGATAAGTTTTTTGTTTTTGAAAAAATATCGAGTCTGGAGATTAGTATTGGGCCTAAAGTAGTACCTTGTTTTTGAATCAGGTTCCGGGATGAAATTCCTCATGCTCCCGGTACAAGTACCGGTACAAGTACTTGTACTTGTACTTGTACTTGTACTTGTACCTGCTTGTACCTGGTACTAATAAACCATTATCGGTATCCCGTAACCGAGCTAAAAAGGAATCCATCAATAAAGACGATGTCATCTACCTCTTCAAAACTTCACCCGATATACACAGCTATTGACGCTTACCATTATAATCGAGCTATAAAACTAGCATTGGCTCTTCCCGATTCCGATGTTTTAGGGAAAGCTCTTTTAGCTCATTCGTATGCGAAGGCCGGGCAAAACTATTTAGCCGTTGTGACGCTTGGAAAAATGCTTATTCGGGGACGGTCCTCTTCTTTTTACGAGCTTCAATCGGTTTTAGAAGATCAACAAATTTATGATTCACGTTCTTTTTTCTCTTCGTCCTCTGCTTCATCTTCATCGTCATCATCTCGGCCATCTTCAGGATCATCCAAAACGGAATCAACGACCGCATCGGGGAGCAAGAGAGGGAAGAAAGGAAAAAGAAAACCACCATCCAAACAGCAGAAGCAACAGCAGCAGGAACAACAACAACAACAACAACAACAACAACAACAACAACAACAACAACAACAACAGCTAATTCCTGACAGTCAATCGCAATCAGACTTGATAGATCTAATGGATAAACCTCCAACGATACCAGAAGGATTAGATTCCTTTTCATTAATGTCTCTAGATCATACCAATATTATAACAGACGAAACGACGCTTGCTACCATAGCAGTAACACTTAAGGCCCTAAATTTGCCCCTGACTGCGTTTCAACTTTATGCTCATGCCGCCGACGCAGAACCAACGATGGTAAAACTAACAAAAACTTTCAACTTTGGACTTTCATTTCTAGTGGAGCCATCGAGATGGAATACCGATTCTAGATCGACATTGGAGGGCTATGTTTTGTCGCACATGCAAACTGTAGCATTGCAGCTCGCTAGAGTTGCTGTCTCTGAGAAGGATGATTCATTGTTGATACTCGCGACTGCCTGGGCTTGCCAGGCTGCACTCTGGCAACTAGATTGGTTACCGGAAGACGATCAACGTTCATCGATATTACCTCGATTGGCGGAATCAATGGGACGGCGTCTAATTCAACAGGCAGATGACCGGAGGCAGTGGTCGAAAGAAATATTTATGTTATGTCTACGGACTTTAGAACGACAATCGAAATATGATGAAATGCTTCAAATTTTGGAGAATATTCCTTCGATGGATTTCAAAAACCCCACCAGTAATGACCAAAATCTTAACGACACTGGTTCTCCAGAGTTTGGAGTTAGTTTTCAAAAAAATCAGATAAAACTAAAAACAGCTGAAATATTGAAAGAGTTGGAACGGTTTGACGATGCACGTTTCCTGTATGAAAATTTGTTAAAAACCAATCCAGATGATTGGTCCTATTGGAAGGCTCATCTGCAGTGTTCTATCTTGGGCAGTAATGATGTTGGATTGACACAAAAATTAGTAGAAAAGGTAATTAAGGACGATGATAATGATAGCTATAGTCATAGTGAAGGCTCTCGTTTTCACCTGCGGGGTCCTAACTTAATGCTTGTTGAAATAGCAACTGAGAGTTTACGGCATGAAATGACCGACACCTCCCTGAGGAACTTAGGGGATGCCGTTCGACAATACGCTGAAATATTTGCACATCGTTCCAATTGCACCTTCACAGATCTAGACCATTACCTTAGTATTTTAATACGTAATGAAGCCGATAATTCAAACAGAAATGTCACATTATCTTTGCTTGAATTCGCTAATTCTCTTCGAAAAAAGAATGAAACGTCGGGAAATACGTCTGACACTGAAAGAGCACTGGGTGGAAGCAATAAGGAACGTCAAGCCAAACTTAGAGCATACATATTCGCTCTGAAAGTAACTCATAAACTTTTGACCGCAAACATGGATCTTGCGGACAAATACCTTCCAAATTGGATGGATATCGTCAGAGAATGGCAAGCAACTTTGTCATTGAGCTCCTCTAACGAAGGGGAAGAGGTAAATCAATGAAATAACTAATTCCCACATAGGAACAAATGATCTTTTGTTGTTGTTGTTGTTGTTGTTGTTGTTGTTGTTGTTGTTGTTTTATTATGTTATCAACTTTTGCGCGGAATACTCATTTTCATTTTTCTTCCTCTTTATATGTATATTTTAAAGACTCAGAGAGAGCTAAAACCTGGCGACGATCTTATTTTGTTAGCAGTTCAGCAGCTACAGTTCACACAAAAATGTGAAAATTCAAAATTTATTTCTGCTGTTCTTTTGGAATCAGGCATACAGCATTCACCAGACAATGCACACCTAAAATTTCTAGCCATGGAGGTATTTCATCAACTCGATTCGTCTACTCGTTCTTGGGAACTTTTCCAGACGATCGGTCTAAAACACATTCAGCTTGATTCGTGCAGCTTTATTATCTTTCCGTATCTTTTCGAGGGGGCATTGTATAATGAAGCTATCAATGTTTCCACTGCCCTCTTACGGTTTCAGAATGGAACAGCTCGGGATTGTGGTGACTTTGTGGGCAAAGCTATGAATTCTGGAATATTATCGAAAGCAAACGAATTTATGGTCTTCCAGAGGCAAAGGATGAATCAAAGTCTTACGTCACTTTATTCAAAAGGTATGATATTGGATGCTGCACCGTTGCTGGCATCTGAAAGATCAGTAACAAAAAATGACACCAATCCTATACTGAGGGGTAGTATTGGATCCACCCAAGGTATTGTGGGAGGGAAGGAAGACATAGATCGAGCCACTAAAATGATACCTGAAATTCACAACCCACGTGCTGCATTGAGTGTGATGTCTTGTATCGACCGATGTAAATTTGACACTTATGATGACTTATCTGATAATCGCGACGTATCAATTTTGAACCAAAACACAATCTTAGTGAAATTAAAGATAGAGACTAAAAGAATGATGGTGCAAACATCCCTGAGACGAAGCCATGTTCATGGTTTGTTAGTACGAGCGGCTTTGTGTGTAGACGCAATGAAAGGACCAAAGAAAGGCAAGTTGGTCAAACCCAGTATGTTGTTAGAAAAACGAACACAGAGTCTTTTAAATTCCGTTCTAGAAGCCTCGGAAGCTTTCGGCAGCGAGATAAATAAGTATGACACTGATTGCAAATCTAATGCATGTCGAGAATTTTTACACGTGTTTTTGAACTTGTGTCGTGTGTTGGCCGTGGTGAATGCCGGAATGCCAAAGACAGATGAAGATTCCATGGAAAACGTGAGAGCGGGGCTTGTGATATTATTGAGAATCACGTCTTAAAACCAATGAAAATAGCTCGGGGAAAAATCTCGTCGATTTGTAGTCCAAAAATAGTTGGCGCAATCCTTCCGACTTACATTCTACCGATTTTTGCCTTATTCCGAATGTGTTCCAATGTCTGTAATGCATACGGATGGGGCATAAGAAAGACTAAGAAAGTTTCTGTCGCTATGGCTGCCTTTTCAGAAGAGCTCAAATCTTTTTTGAAGGATAATTTGATGATAAGTTTGACATGTCTTCCATCCTCAGAGACCGATTCTTCCGTGGTATATTCATTGAATGAAAATGAATTATATTTACTTGATAAAGATGTCGTTCGTGCCACCAAAATACGATTGAATCAAGCACAGTATAAGATGCGGATGAGAATTGAGCCTATTCTAGAAGAAATGATATCTAATTTGGTGTAATGAGTCCTTACCAGTATATATTGACCTAACGGTACAGTGCATGGCGTATGGAAGACTAAGAAAGTTTCGGTCGCCATGGCTGCCTTTGAAAAAGAGCGCAAATCATTATTGAAGGATGATTTGATGATGAGTTTGACATGTTTCTCAATGACCGATCCTTCCGTGGCATATTCATTGAATGAAAATGAATTGTGTTTATTCGATAAAGATGTCGTTTTTGCCACCAGAATACTCTTATATCAGGCGCAGCATAAGATATGGATGAGAATTGAGCCTATTCTGGAACAAATGTCATCTAATTTGGTGTAATGAATCTGGGCTGTGTGTGCAACCGTTATAAATGCAATTTACAAGCACACATATACCCTTGCTGATAATGTACAGGCACTTAAACTTTGCTTAGTTTTCGATGAAGACTAATCTATCTTGCTGCAGCGCATTTTAAAATTTACGCTCAATTTTTGAACAAAACATTTATTTGACTGTCTGATAGTATATATATATTATGTATATATATATATAGATATATATACATATGCACACACACACACACACAAACACACACACGTAGCCTTTATATCTAAATGTATTTCTCCCTTAATTTTCATCATCATTGCCGTCGTTGTCTTCGTCCTCGTCCTTGTCCTCGTCCTCCCTTGTCCTCCCTCGTCCTCGTCCTCGTCCTCGTCCTTGTCGTCTTCAAAGTCGCTATCAGAGTCTTCTTCCGTGGTTTCATGAAGAATATCATCAATAAGAATATCATGCAATGGTTCTTCATCCTCAACTTTGTACTGGCATATCACTGCTACCGCTTCAAAAGCAATAGCAACCTTCTCAATATCATGTGCCGTGCCCTAGAAACTAGTACAACTAGGGTGAGGCAAAAGAAAGCGATAATAGATTATTTAGAATAATTATTATAAGCTACAAGCTAAGCTACTTAGAAAGAGAGGCTGCTGACTCGTGAATCAGGTCCTTGAGTCCTGCGGCTACGGCATTCTCCTCCGATCAACTCTCATATTAAAAATTTTATTTCAGCTTATTCAGCGTCATTCGAGGGTTGTTCTCGGTCGGTAGATTCTTCGTAGAACGGTATGACTCTTCGGATGTTTACAGTCTCATAAATATTCAGAGATTTTCATATTTGATTGATCCATTACGCCGTTGTTTCACGACTTTATAAGGACCGGCATACGGAATTGAGAGCTTGCGAATGATTCCCGGCTTCTTTATTAGGATGAGGTCACCCTTCTTGTACCGAATATCAATTCTGTTTTTGTTCTCTCGTTCGTTGCTTTTCTGAATTCTTCTCTGTTTTCTTTCTCTTATTTTGTCCCAATCGATTTCTGCTCGTGTATCTAAAAACATGTCGCGTCCAAACACTAGTTGCCCGGGGGAAAATCCGTGCGTCTGGTGGTAGGCACTGCGAATTGCGTAAGACACGGACGAAATATATTTGTCAAAGGGATCATCATCTTCCGGATCAATTTCCGTGCCATCAAGATCGAAAGCGCGCAATCCATCCGCTAAGACTTGGTGTATTCTTTCAAGGATCCCGTTAGAATTTGGATTCCAATAATTAGATAAATTTGGAACGAGACCCATGTTAGAACACAACTTCATAAAAACTCCTTTGAACTCGCCGCCGTTGTCCATGCCAATTTCTCGCAGCCTTGGATATCTGGCGAGCCAAACGGTATCTAATATTTGTTGGCACCGGTACGCAGTTGGCGGACCGTACAGCTGACAAGCCTCAAACCATCCAGTAGTAGGGTTGACCATGGTCATTACGTGTACTTGATATTCGTACCCGTTCTTGTTGTTAACCTTTTTTGGGCCCCAAAGGTCGACGTTCACTCTGGACCATTTCGTAATTTCTCCTACCTTTTCAGGAAGAAGTCCATACTTCTTTTCATTCGTCTTCTTTGATAGTTGACAGGTGCGGCAGTACTTGCAGATCCGCTCGCAATCTTGTTTGAGTCCTTGCCATCTGTAGTTAATTTGTATTGTTTTATACATTTTCTCACGACCGGGATGGACGAGCATCTTGTGGTACCAGCTTAGCACTCGCGATTGTGCCGCCTTTGGCACTAAGATCTTCCCGTATTCGTGGATCAGATTGACGCCCTCGACTTCTCTCCAAGAATATCTTAATTTCTTGTTCTTGATTGAGTTCGAGATCTCCTTCATTAGCTTCTCGTCGGCAACTTGGTCTTCCAACATTCGCTTGACTGAGAGCGGATAGAGGTTGTCGAATCCGGATTTTGCTCTGGTGTTCACAGGGTATAGAGTGTCTTCGCAACCATCCATTCCATCAGGATCAGGTTCGAAGTCAAAGTCCGACATTACACGTGTCATTGTCAGGAAGATATTTTCGCAATCTCCACCTTTTGAATCCGAATATGAATATTTCAATGGTGGATTCGGAACTTCCCATTTGACTTCGTCCGCCGCTTTTTGTTTCATTGGCAGTCTCGACAACGCGTCGGCACTCAAATTTTGTTCCCCTGGTTTGTGAATGACTCTTGGGTTATATTCTTCCATCAAAAGTTGCCACCGTGACATTCGTTGGTTTGGCAATTTATTATAGATCAAATTCAGGTGATCGGTCACGATCGTTAAATCCATGCCGCGAATCATTCCGTCAAAAGCTTTTAGTCCCTCGCAAAGCAATAACAACTCCTTTTCGCCTACAGTATAATTCCGTTGCGCGGCGTTGAGCTTGCGAGTATAAAATCCAAGAGGTCGATCATCTTGAACTAGCGTAGCACCGAGTTGGATGTTGCTAGCGTCAGCCCAAAGGAAGAACGGTTTTGTGAAGTCCGGAAAAGCGAGCGTTGCATTTTTGGCTGGCATCTTTTTACACGCTTCAAAAGCTTCTTGATGTTTCCGTTCACACTTCCAAGGTGACTTCGGTTTTGAACCTTTTTGTTTACCACATTCCGCCGCCAAGTCCGTCAATGGCGCCATCAGGTGACTCCGCTTCTCAAAGACGTCTCTGGCATGCGACAGCTTCGCGGGTATAATCTGAGAAAGAAGGAAGGAATGATGAAAGTTGAATCAAGTGTTGCAATGGAGAGTCTCGCTAAGTGGAGTGGCAAAGGACTAATTCAGCGCCGACCGGGTACAACCCTGTACACGTCGGCGTTCAACCCAATGCTGATCGTACGGCGGCTACGATAAATGGAATCGCATCAAGAATACTAGCAGATCGCCGAAGGAATGGCAAGGGTATTTCGATACCATGAAGAATCTTTGGGTGAATCGTCGATCGGACGGAACCATCGACGAGGAAGCGGAAGATATCGCTTTGGGGATCGGCAGCCAGATCGGTGGTTTAGCTACACCCGACGCGAACGGTTCTCCCAACATCAAACGGACATTTGAAGAGTTGGACGACCGTATCGGCCGGGAAACTGATGAACTGTTTCCAGATCCAGAAAACCCAACGGTGTTCGAAGAGGTGAAAGCATCGGTGAAGAAGTTAAAGGTGGTTCAGGAAGTCGTGCAAGGTTTCGACGCCAACGTTGCAAATATTAGAAACCGTATCGGATTCGGCGCCGAGGATGAATTTAAAGCTCCCATCCAGAAACAGTTATGCATTTTGGAATCTCGTGTTTTGAAACTTGAAGATTCCGAACTCGATTCGGATCTGGTGAGCTTCATCATTGCAAATCGCGCTCGTTAAGGGGACGATTTAATGGGTCTTCAATCAAATATCGCAGGAGCCGTCGCAGGAAATGTTTCTGCTTCGGTGACACAACAGGTCGAAGAGCAGATGGTTCCCCTCCGTGCTTTCATGATGCATTGGACTACCTACTACGACGACTACTCTCAAATCGTCCCCGGTGATCTACTTGTATCCGCTCTAGGAATGTTGAACACTTCGGTCAAAGATCTTGAACAACGTGTTTCTACTTTCAAGAATCATTCTTCTGGAGGAACCAGTAGTCATCCTTTCAGTACGGCAGGTTTTGGTTCTCATCAGACGGGAGGTTTTTCGTCCCATCAGTCACAATACCAGTTTTCTACACCAACATCTACTCCTCTGCGGGCGAATCATTTTGGTCCACCGGGAGGGACTGCCCCCTACGGTAATGCAACTGGATTTCATCATCAGCACGGCGCTCCGGTCGGCGGGCAGGCTTCTTCGACGTTCATCACCCAAGAGCAGTACCAGCAACTGTCGGACGAAGTCGCTCATTGCAAGAGCCGGATTGAAGAGG
>JACLAD010014603.1_pt1 | contig 9970 bp, 8 predicted proteins | sample 8027901 | NCBI WGS metagenome assembly JACLAD01 (sample SAMN15725071, study PRJNA655200) | protist metagenome | isolation source: fluorescence activated cell sorting (FACS) single amplified genomes of... | place: Spain: Blaines Bay Microbial Observatory, Mediterranean Sea | collected 2016-07-05
CCGGTTCAGTGTCTCCCCGCCCCTGGAGGCGGTCCAGAAGGCGTTGGCAAGCCATGCGGCATCGCGGAGGGCCTCGTCGGGGAGTCGGAGGACGCGGTCGATGAGGACCTCGCCCTCACCCGGCTTCGGCATCCGGATGATGCCCCTGCCCGCCTGCCAGGCCGGGAGGGTGTGGCTGTGTGTGCCGATGGCGTTCCGCAGGGATGTGGGGACGCCGTTGGGACCGAACGGCTGCCCGTTGGCATTGCGGAACAACGGCCCTTCCGTCGAGTCGCCACGTCGAAGGTCGAGCAGAGCCCGCACGTGGGCCGCGGGCCCGGGCGGGACAAGGACCTCGCGGATGAGCCGGTTGGAGCGGACCGTCGCACGGATAGTGACGCCGTCATCGCGGACCTGGTGGACCTCCAGGTCGCGCCAGAGGTTGAGTGGGATCCGTGCGCCGTCGGCGACACGTGTGCCGTCCAACGCGACGTCGGGGTGCGTCGCCGCAGCGATCAGTGCGGCGGTGTTCAGCTGGTGGGGGTCGGGACGTCCGAGGCCGATCAGCAGGCGAAACAGGACGTCGAGTTCGAGGGGGTCGCGGGCCTGTCCGCTGTGGGCCTTGAGGTATGCGGCCCGCAGGTCCCTGACGAACAGTCCGCCGGAGGGGTGTTCGGCGAGCGTCCGCCAGGGCGGCGCGACGTTGTGGCGCATGTGCCAGCGGTCGAGCAGGTGGAACCGACGGTCCCAGGTGCCCCGGTTGATCCGGTCGTCGATGTCCACGGTCGGCGTGGGGCCGTTGGGTTCGGGGAGGGGTAGTCCGTAGCGGTCCAGGAGGTCCAGTGCGTAGGCACGGATCTCCGCGAGGTCGGTAAGGACCCACACGTCGCTGTCGTCCAGACGCGTCCCGGCACCCGTCTCCCGGCAGAACTCCTGGAGATCGCGGGCGTGGTTGCGCATCTCCGGTTCGGCGTCCTCGGTGACGCGACCGGCCAGGGCAGCGCTGCGGGCGAGGAGTTCGTCGAGCCCGAGCCGTCCGGGCGGACGGGACAGGCGCGGACTGGGGCTGGTCTGGCGGGCCTCGGTTGCCGCGGTGAGGCAGGGACCGCACAGCCCCCCGGTTGAGGTGGTCGTCCCTTCACACCCGGCGGTCGAGCAGGGTGTCGGCTCCAGGTCGAACAGTGGCGTCGGCACGGCCTCGAGGTCGACGAGTCCGGACAGGTCGTCGGGTGCCCGCAGGCGCGAGGGGTCGAGGTGGAGATCGTCGTCGTGCATGGGGTGTCCTTGGCTGAGTTGGGTGTCGGTTGGGGCCACCACCGACTTGAGTGACGTTATTAACGCTAGTAGGTGGGTGCGACAACCGCTGATCGCCCTTCCCGGGGCGACCAGCGGTAGAGGGCGTCGCCCTGTCCGTGAACGGGTTACCCTTCGGACGATCGCATGCCGGCCCAACCACCACGATCTGAGCCGCGGGCCGACGCCGACGTGCCGGCCCTCGTGTCGCTGTACTGCGGCGCCGGCGGTCTGGACATCGGATTCTCGCGCGCCGGGTTCGACCACCTCGTCGCCCTGGACTCCAGTCCGGCGGCGGTCCGGTCGTGGAACCACAACCTCGGCAGCGAGGTCGGGCGAACCGCGGACCTGGACGTCGACGCCGACCTCGAGGGGATCGTCGCACTCACAAGGGGCCGTCAGGTCGGGATTTTGGGTGGGCCGCCGTGCCAGGGGTTCTCCCGTGCTCGATCCAACGGCGTGGCCGACGATCCCAGGCTCCGTGCGCCCGTACGGTTCGCCGAGATCTGCACGCGGGTGGCCCAGGAGGCCGACGTCGCGTTCGTGGTGCTCGAGAACGTCGACGCGCTGTTGGCGGACCGACATGCCGACGTGGTCGAGGAGGTGACCGGGCACCTCACCGGTATCGGACTCTCCGTGGGCACGCTGGTGCTCCAGGCACTGGACCACGGTGTGGCCCAGCGGCGATCCCGTGCGTTCCTTGTCGCGACACCGGTGACCGGGGCCGAACCGCAACGGTCGGGCGCGGACACCGCGACGGTGCGGGACGTCATCGAAGCACTGCCCTGCCCGGAGTTCAACACGCCCGACCGGGTGCCGGTGGTCGGCAGCCACCACGCCAACCACGTGACGTCGCGCCCGAAGTCGGACAGGTTCAGGACCGGGACGTTCAACCGGTGGCGGTCCTTCAGGCGCTTGGACTGGGACCAGCCGTCGCCGACGGTCGCCTACGGCAACCGGGAGATCCACGTCCACCCGGACGGCGACAGACGCCTGTCGGTGTACGAGGCGATGCTGCTGCAAGGCTTCGATCACGAGCATCGCCTGTTCGGGACCTTCTCCGAGCAGGTCCAGCAGGTCTCGAACGCCGTCCCGCCACCCCTGGGGGAAGCCGTCGCGAGGGCGGTCGCCGACGCACTCACCCGCGCGCGGGTCGGCGGCGCGGCCCCGGGGATCAGGGACGGGAAGGGGTAGCGTGCAGACCGATCGGGAACGTGCGACGGTCGCGGATGTCCGTCGTCGAATGGACAGCGGTGAGCAGACCAAGGGTCCGCTCACCGTGGACGACCGTGTCTTGGCCAGGATCAGCGACGGCATTTACCGTCATCCCGTGTCGGCGCTCCGAGAGGTTGTCGCTAACGCCTACGACGCGGACGCGACACTCGTGGAGATTCACACTGATCGGCCGAGGTTTCGCACGATCGAAGTGCACGACAACGGGTCGGGGATGACGGTCGAGGCGCTCGTCCGGATGGTCCACCACATCGGCGGCAGCGCCAAGCGCACCCAGGAAGGGTCCCGCCTAGGGGTGGCCAGCGGGAACGACCCGATGGTGAGTCCCGGGGGGCGGCGGCTGATCGGCAAGATCGGCATCGGCCTGTTCGCCGTCGCCCAGCTCACCCGATCCTTCCAGATCATCACCAAGGTGGCCGGCTCCGACCACCGGCTCATCGCCGACGTCAGTCTGTCCGCCTATACGGAGGACGATCTCGCCGCCGACGAACCCACAGCGCCGGTGATCACCGGCAGCTACAGCATCATGGCGGCACCCGCGACCGACCCCGACGCCCAGGGCACGTCCATCGTGCTGTCCGGTGTCCAGCCCGCTGCGATCGACCTGCTTCGCTCCGAGACGCTGTGGGACCGTGTGGAGTCCCAGGAGGATGATGAACCCGCAGCTAGCCGGGCCTTCCTCCCCCGCTACCACATCGGGCGTCTGGCCCGTGGTTCGACAGACACCTACGAGGTCCCGCCCGAGCTGCCATGGGCCGACGGTGATGCTGCGGACGCCAAGTTCGCGAAGCTCTACGCCGGGGTCGTGCACGACATGGGGAACGTCGCGAGGTCCGGCCTGGAACACACGCTGGACGACTACCTCGCTGCGTTGTGGCGGCTTGGCCAGCAGCTCCCGGTGGAGTACGTCGACGGCATCCACCCGTTCGACCAGACCGCACCGCTGCTTCCCCGGGTCTTCCGGCTCACCAACGGCATGCGGGGGCAGGCCACGGAGATCGACGTGCCCGACGGCCGGTCGATCCGTGATGTGACCGGATTCCGCGCCCCTTACCGGGACGAGCACGACGAGTTTCGCGTCATCGTCGACGACGTCGCGATCCGCCGCCCCATCTCCTTCAAGCGGCTGCCACAGGCGAGCACCGAGACGAAGCGCAAGCGGCCACTGCTGTTCGTCGGCTCCTTCGACGCCCCGCTCGACAGCGTGCCGAAGGACCTTGCCGGTGGACGTCGCTTCGGCTTCGAGGGCTATTTTCTGTGGACGCCCAAGGTGGTGCCGCGCGACCACGCGGGCGTCATGGTGAGGATCGCCGACGCCAGCGGCACGCTCTTCGACAGGACCTTCCTCGGCTACCAGATCCGTGAGAACCAGCGGCTGGCCCAGACAACCGGGGAGATCTTCGTCGAACACGGGCTCGACGCCGCGCTCAACATCGATCGCGAGTCGTTCAACTTCAGCCACCCGCACGCGAAGATCCTCACCGGCTGGGTCCACCGGGCCTTGCGTCAGCTCGCCACCGCCCAGAAGCGGATCGCGGCGGAGGACCGTGCCGAGGAGGCCGCCAGGCGAGGCGCCGAGAATCGTGATGCCCTTAAGTCACTGGTCCGAGAGCGCGTCGATGCCGTGACTGGCGACGAACCCGTCCCGGTCACCTTCTCCGGACCTGACAAGCCGGTGCGCGACCAGGGCCCCGACCCCGGTGTCGAGCCGGATCCGGTCCCCGGGCTGTCGTTCGGGCGTGACCTCATCAACGATGCCCTCCCGACCGGAGGGGGACGCAGGCAGCGAGAGGAGCGACAGCACCGCGAGGAGCAGATGCGCGCCGTAATCCAGATCCTCGACGCCTACGGGGTCCTCGACGCCATCACGCCCGAGCTGCGCGAGCGCCTGATCGCCGACCTCGCGGCCGTCCTTGGATCCACGCGGTGACCAGTCACGCCGATGACGGTGCCGACCTGGTCGCCGCCGCCGTCACCAACCCCGAGACCCATGGAGCCGTCGAGGTCGCGGGCAAGACCAGCTACGCCCCGTGGCACCTCCCCCGCAAGCAGCTCTGCAGGTTCGAGCAGTGGCTGACCGGCATCGACGCGCTCAGGCGGGAGCTGTACACGTCACGGGAGCCGGGGCGGAACTTCAGGTACCTGTCCCTTCCCGGTGACGAACTGCTTGATCTCCGCGTGCTCACCAAGGCGTTCGGTGACCCTGAGGGACCGCAGATCGCCTTCACCGGCTTCAACGCCATGGGGGGAGGGCCCCGCCGGGCGGAGTCCGACCTGTCACTGAACGAGCTGCGGGCGCACCCGGCGATCGTCCGGGAGGGATCGGTGGTACTCGACAGGCGGATCGAAGAGGTCGGCGAGGAGGACTCGGTGGGCTATCGGGAGTTCCTGCAGCGCGCCCCGTTCGACGCCGTGAACCTCGACCTCACCAGCTCGGTGGGAAGCGACCCGCCGTTGACTGCCGGGTCGGTGATGCAGGCGATCAGCAACATCCTTCACGCGCAGATCAACAATCGACGCGAACCCTGGCTGTTGTTCCTCACCACGCCGTTGGGTCGGCCACCACGGATGAGCGAGGGCGCTCTGCGCCAGCTCCACGGCCCGTTGCTGAAGAACGCGCGCCAGACGGAATTCCGCACGGGGATGGCTGCGGTGCTCGACCTTGCCGAGGGTAGCATCAGCGGCGGCTACGAGGCGCTCGCCGGGTTGGATGAGGGCTCATTCGCACGGGTCATCGCCCTGGCCCTCTCGAAGTGGTTCGTCGGACTGGCCACGGAGCGCCCGGACCCGTGGGACCTCACCCTCACGAGCCTGTACGTCTACCGGGTCGCCGAACCGTCACCGGACATGTTCTCCTTCGCCTTCCGATTCGCCCCGGTGGAGACCCATGCGGTGGACTCCACGGGCCTCACACTGCCGGTCGGGAGCGCCCGACCGGGCAGATCCGAACTGGAAGTGGCCTTGGGAATTCTCGATGCCATGGGAGAGACCCAAGACATCGACCGGACCCTCACCGACGACCCAGCCGTCCTTCAGCAGGCAATCAGCTTGACCGAGCAGATGCTCCTCGACGCGAGGTTCGACGTCGCGCCCTACCGCGACTGGGCGTTGACGACGATGCGCGAGCGCGGACTCGTCTGACCCCGCAGATACGGAACGGCGTGGCCGGTGTATCGGACCCACCTTCCGCGACGACGACCGCGTGATTCGAGCCCGGGGGAACACGTGTTGGCTGCCTCGTTGGTCAGCGGGATTGGTGTCGGATCTGACGCTGACGGTTGGCCTCTCGCTGCGCCGGGTCGTAGCGCTGGGTGACGGCAGGTCGTGACAGTCCGAGACGTTCAGCGACCGCCGACCAGCTGTGCTCGCCGCCGACGGCCTCGGCCACCAGCCCGGTGACGAAGTCCCTCGCGGTCTCCTCGGCCGCGAACGCGACCGCCACCTCGTCGAGCCCGTCACCCCGCCCGTGTCGGAGGGCCAAGGACCGGAGCGCCGCACCAACACGGGGATCGGACCAGAACTCCCGACCGATCCCGCCGATGCCTTCCTTGGAGTCGCTCATGAGATCGCCCTGCACATGCCCTCACCCTATCGGCCGGCGGCAGGCCGGACGGGCCTCCCCAACCAGCCGGAGTGTGGCCACGTCGCACCCACGCGCTAGAGTGCCGTTATTAACGACACTTGGGAGCAGGACGTGACCAGAGAACACGACTACCCACAACCGACAACCGAACTCGCTGACCAGCTCGAGCAGGCTGCCCGCGACCTCACCGACAGTGCACTCACGCTCAGGAACAGCCATCCGGGCCGCGAGCGCCTCATCGCGCTGGCCTCGGCCTACACGCTGTTGACCGGCCTGTGGCGGGCGACGCTCCGGGACCGCATCAGGGGCCAGATCGACGTGGAGAAGCGACGCCAGGCAACCAGCTGGTCCACGGTCGCGCGGCTGCTCGCCACCGCTGGCGTGCCGCTATCGGCCTCCCAGCTACGCCAGTGCACCATCGCCAGGACCGGGGGCGGACAAGCGGCCAGGCGCCGACGCGACGTCGCTCGACGCCTCAACCCCGACGACCTGCAGGCGTGGCTCCTAGAGGGGTTCAGCTACGCCGAGATCGCACGGCGCCAAGGCGTGAGTCCCCAAACCGTGGCACGCCACGCCAACGCCAACGGGCTCGCCCACCTCAACACCCACGGTGCGGCGAAGGCCGGACCCGCACCCACCACACCAAGTGAAGGACCGACATGACCGACCATCACGACATCACGAACTGGCAGCTTCACCACACCCGGGACGGCCGACAGGCCGAGATCGTCGTCGACGCCTGCTGGGCAACGGTGACGTGGCCGGACCGCCCTGCGACGACCGCCCACATCCGACCCCTGGACCTGCTGTCCTGCCTCGGGCTCGCCGGCGAGGACCCGCACGCGTGGGATCTCCTCACCGAGGGCTGGCGCCTGCATCTGCCCACCGACCGATGCGACCCGATCCCTCGGGCAGGGTCAGGCGCGGAACCGATCCGCCACGGCGGAGCGATCAGGGCCGACGGCACCTGGGTCCTAACCGCCGGGGGCCGACAGGTCAGACACCGCCGTTCCGGGACGGTGCTCTGGAGCTGGGGGGTGGCCACCATATGGACCGACGACGAGTGCGGACTCTCCGTCATTCAGGGACTGCCCGACGGTGCGGAGTGGGCCGACGCGGGCGAGGAGGAGACAGTGATCGCTGAGATCGGATTGGAAACCTTCGACATCCGCCGTGCCTGAGCGGCATCGGATCCGCACCGACAGTCGCCGAACGTGCCCACCTCACCCGTCAGGCCGCAAACTCCAGGCCTCCACGAACCTGGGCCCAGCGCGGCGTCCACCATGGGGGGGGGTGGCGGACGCGACCTGGGCAAGGGCCGCCTCACTCGAACTCGGGAGAGTCGCCGTCCCCATCGGGTTCGCGGAGCAGATTGCGTAGCGCGCGGACCGCGGCAACTCCACGGGCATCCTCCACCGAAGCAAAGCCGCGCTCGGAAGCATCGAGCTGAAGTCGCGCGGCTTCGTGATCATCGGCCCCGAAGCAGATCTTGCCCATGTCGAGCATCACCGTGGCAGCGCGGCCCACCAGGCCGGCATCAAGGAACAGAGCCGCGCAGCGGTCAAGGACGAAGATGGCGTTGGCATGGTCGCCTGTCCTCGCCACGATCTGGGCGAGCACGGCGAGGCTGCTGGCCTGGCCCCCGCCGATGTCGTTCGGCAGGGCGGCGAACGACACCGCTGCGGACAAGAGGGGACCGAGTGCCTCGTCGAAGCGCTGCTCCTCGGTCAACATGACGCCGAGGCTGAGGCGTGCCGAGGCAGCGTTGACGTGGTCGTCGTGACGGTCGAACGTCCGCAGGCATTCCTCCTGCAGCGAGATCGCCAGTTGTTGCTCCCCCATCTGGTAACGGACGTGTACGTGGTTGTGACTTGCGCGGGCTCGGACGAGTTCGCCTTCGGCAACCCCAATAGCCTCTGCGAGCGAAGCGGACGCCGCCGCTAGATCGCCCGACTCCCGATGCAGCGCTCCGATCTGGAACAGCGCCACGGCTTCAAGGTCTCTCAGGCCGACCGCCGCGAAGTGTCGTCGTGAGGCACGGAAGTGCGTCATCGCCTCAGACGGCTTGCCGTCGAGGTCGGCCAGATAGCCAGCGGCGTAGGTGACCACTCCCCTGAGACGCTCGTCCCACGGTGCGTCCTTGACGTCGTTGACCAGTCGTCGAGCGGACGCGAGATCGCCGGAGGCTCGAAGATCCTCGATGAAGTCGGTCAACTCCGACGCCGCGCCGATGTCATCGTCCATCTGGGTCAAGGCTGTGACCAGCCCGATGATCGGGTCCAGATTCATGGGCGCGGGACCTGACGCCGGTAGTGGTCGACAACCCTTGCCGAGACTGCCTGGAAGGCATCGGGCCGGTTGAACTTCAAACGGTCGAGAAGAAGCTCCCGGACCCGGTCGTGGATCCGGATGCCGGATGGATGCGGTTCGGTCAACTCGCTGTCGTCGAGCAGGTCGTAGATGCGGGCTGCCTCCGGCTCCTCGACTTCGAGTACCACCCCGACCAGTGCCGGGGTCAGGTGATCCGGAATGCAACCCAGTTCCAGTGCCGGCCCGAGTTCCTCCCCGCCGGGGGCATCGAGGATGCGCTCGAGTAGTAGGCGGGCGAGCTGGTTGTTGTCGCGCGGCTGGAGGGGACCGACCGCGTCCCAGCCACCTGGTCCCCGCGCGAGCGTTCGCAGCAGGACCAGCAGCAGCGGGAACCCGCCAACGACGGCCAGCACCTCGTTCTGTCGGCTGGCCTCCTCCAATCCCGCGCGACGAAGGAACTCCCGTGCGTCCTCTGGGGCGAACTCGTCGACGTGGACCCCTGGATGCAACCCGATCCTCCCGGACAGCCATCTCGGGTTGCTGATCGCCAGATCCTTACGTCCCGCCACGATGACCTTGACCGACCTCGGCAAGCGCGGGACCAGCGTCTCGCAGGCGAACACGTCGAAGTCGGAGGCGTACTCCCACCGATCGATGACGACCACGCTCGGCCTGCCAAGCATCAATCCGTCGCAACCCTCGCCGAAGGCCTCGGCAAGACTGGCCGGTGCTCCGCGCCAGTAGCTGTCCGCGGCCAGCCGGTCCCGGGAGCGGGCGCCCAACGTCTGTCCGAGCCTGGAAGCAGCTGCTGAGAGCCCGGTTGGCTCCTTGACCAGACCGATCGCGCCAAGCAGTCCAGCAGCGCCCCCGCCACCCTCGAGTACCGACTCCCGCCGCAAGTACTCATCCAGTTCGGCGTTTAGGCGGTCGAAGGCGACGTGCCCCTCACCGAGATCGCCGCTGACCTCCTTGAGGAACCGCGGCACTCCGATCGTCCCGTTTGGTGCGTTGCGCATGGACACCCGCACACCAGTGGTCTCGGCCAGCTCCTTGAACCGTCCGACCAGGGCGCTCTTCCCCACGCCGCCGATCCCATGGACCGCCAGCACCTGCGCATCGTCCGCGAGAAAGCCCTTCAGGGCGTCGAGTTCCTCGGCCCTGCCGACGAAGTCCTCTCCCTGCATCCGACCTCCCGTCCCGGTCAACACCCCCCACTGTAGTCATCGGACGGGCTTGCAGGTCTTCACGGGGCCCAAGCGCGATTTGCGACCGATCGCGGGCCCGGTGGTCAGGTGCGCCCTCGGGCTCCGTTCCTGCTAGCGGGAGCCGATGCGATGCGACCCTTCATGGCCGGAGATTCGCGTCAAGGCCTACGACGTTGGGCGCCGTACCGGTGCGCAATAGCCACCTGAACTTGCAGCACATGCACTCCACCCCGGTCGGGAAGACCAGATGGCCCCGCCGCGAGTGACCCTCGCCTGCTGAGTCAGGCCGGCCGGAGTCGTCGGCAACCCGGGTCCACCCGGCCTCGCGTACATGGGCGTGCAACGCCGAATCATCCAAGTCCCGGAG
>JACLAD010007970.1_pt1 | contig 9967 bp, 4 predicted proteins | sample 8027901 | NCBI WGS metagenome assembly JACLAD01 (sample SAMN15725071, study PRJNA655200) | protist metagenome | isolation source: fluorescence activated cell sorting (FACS) single amplified genomes of... | place: Spain: Blaines Bay Microbial Observatory, Mediterranean Sea | collected 2016-07-05
TATACCTACAGTACAGTATTTTCTGTTGCATGAATGCATGTTTTTATGCTGTAATATGTGTACGTGTTTAAGGTATTATCAATATACATCACAGTCTGGGCGTGTGTTAGTGAGCCATTTTACTTCTACAAATACAACTACTCTCTACTAGTGGTTAAATAGTCCCTCAAAGTGTGTCTTGTCTATACTACATGCGCGTCAAGTACTAGCATAAATCACTTTGATTTGCTTATGACTTTTTTTGCCTCTCATCCTCCACTTAGCGGAGGAATGAGCGCGAGTTCATCACCATGCTTAAGGCAAACTGTGACTGCTTCCATGTCGACATAATCTTCATTAAGTGCCAACACCATTGCCGCAGACAATGGCCTCAAGGAAGGCCACTGTGTGCACAAGAAATCAAGAAGCTGTCGACCAGATACTGCTGCACAAGGTACTTCCAAGTCAGATTTTTCTAGACCTACCGCCTCCCGCGCAGAGGCAAAAAATAAAACCCTCACTCGCACATTAGAGACGCCACCCGCGGTAGCTGCTGCTGTAGCGTCAAACTTTTCATCGGCCATTACCCTGGATTAAAGTAAGCTGTTCCTCATCTATTATTTAAAACTCGCATTTGCCTCCATTGCCCCCCTCCCTATAGTTACTTATTATAATACCCCTTTGACATTCATTATATATAACGCATATATGTGCGTGTGAATGAATGGGTGTTTGTGTATATCTTACACATCTTATTATATTTATATATATATATATATATCGCGCGCGAGTAAATTGAGCGGGGAGTGTGGACAGGACAGGACAGACGGGGAGTGAGAGAGGGGCAGTGTTGAAGAAGGAACGGGTAATAATGACGACATTAGTGATCAGAGTTGCGGTACTTTTGGTACGCGCGTACTTGTCTTGTGGTACTTTCGGTCCAGGTCTGTACGAAGCACGGTCGGTACACCGTACGTACGGATCGAAACTCCGTACTACAATTCCCAAACCATGATGAGATGTTTATGCCGTACATATTTGAATTACTTATGGGCACACCACAGCGCAAAATTTACAGAACGGCGATTTGGGCGGCAACGACACTACACCGTTCTTTACCGCCATTATTCTTCCGTCTACTTCTAACAACAACTTAACGCACACACAACAACAACACGGAAATTATGAAGAAGAGTGCTTCGCCTCTGATACCGCTTTTACTGCTATCGCTTGCAGCTAGATTTACCAATGCCAAGCCACCGCATATCGTATTTCATCTTGTCGATGATCTTGGCTTTAGCGACGTTTCTTACCATGGCTCAAAGCAAATTCCCACGCCTGCCATTGACTACCTGGCGCTGCGGGGTGCTCGTCTTAATTCATACTATGTGCAGCCTGTGTGTAGCCCAACTCGCGCAACCTTAATGACTGGGCGGCACGTGATTCATACTGGAGTGTATGATCCAATGAACGGTGGTAGTGGCGACCTCAGCCTCAATTTTACGCTCCTGCCGCAGCACATGCGTACGCTAGGGTACTCTACGCACATGGTAGGCAAGGTATGTGCATTGTTGCGTATGTGTGTGTCTATGTCTCTATGTGTGTGTCTCTATATGTGTGTCTGTGTGTGTCTGTGTGTCTGTGTCTCTATGTGTGTGTGCGTGTGTCTATGTGTGTGTCTGTGTCTCTATGTGTGTGTTTGTGTGTCTAGTCTCTGTGTCTATTCTTGACAGAATTTGTATTTTATTTTGTTTTTGGCTTTTCTTTCATTCCCTGCTTAACACCTGCTTATATACATACACCCATCTCACCACCACCCTAAAGTGGCACCTGGGAGAATCTACACGCCGGTTCACACCACTGGATCGCGGCTATGACTCATACTTGGGGTACCTGGGAGGCGCCGAATGCTACTGGCTTCATGGCACGGAAAAGGCGATTGACTTTTTTGATGGTTACGAGCCTTGCTTCAACTACACGTGTTGGGACGGAAACTTTTGTGACATTAACAAGTATTCTGCCAATGTGCTTGCACGCCGCGCGGCTGACGTCATTGACGAGGCTTCGCGTGGAGACAAGCCACTGTTTTTGTACCTTGCGTGGCAAAATGTGCACTCGGGTAATCACGAAGAGCTGCAGGCGCCGCAGTCGTACATTGACTCGTTCAATGACACCATTAGCCATCAAAAACGGCGCAATTTGGCTGGCATGATCAAGTCGCTTGACGAGGGCGTAGCCAATGTGACGCGCGCGCTCAAGGAAGCCGGCATGTTTGAAGACACCCTGATCATTTTCTCGACGGACAATGGGGGACCAGCCGACAATTTTAACGGAAACTGGGCATCGAATTGGCCGCTGAGAGGCATGAAACGCACCCTTTTTCAGGGCGGCGTTCAAGGTGTTGGCTTTCTCTCGGGGGCCGGGCTCAGTCCGGCGCGTGTTGGCTCAGTGTTGACGGGAATGGTCCATATTTCCGACTATTTGCCATCACTGCTCACCATGGCTGCACGCGCCAGCGATATGCCCGAGTTTGGGCCGAGTGCGACGTGGCGCAATGTCGTAAGCGCTACCGCGGCCGCCGGTGGCAACTACGGACTGGTGGATCCTCCCTTTGTGCACGGAGATGGCATTGACGTGTGGGACTACCTCTCTGGCGTGAATGAGACGTGCCCGCGCACCTGGGTGTTACACGAAGCGCACCCTGTCAACTCAACCGATGGTAACGGCAACGCCCTGCGCGTGGGCGATTACAAAATTGTGCTGCGCACAGGCGCATCCTGGTCCCGGGGCAGCATTGCCGGCACCAATGACGGTTGGTATGGGGGCTTTGGCTCAACAGACCAGTCCAATGACGGATACGCACTGCCCACGGGCAAGCACACTGAGCCATGGGTGGTCAAGTGCCCACCCCCGCCAACCAACGTGACGGAAGGCTATGCCTGCGAGCAGATCAAAAACGGTGCAGGTGCCGATGACCCCAAGTATGCCTGCTTATTCAACATTGCCGAAGACCCGTGCGAACATAAAGATCTCAGTGCGGAGCAGCCTGAAAAGGTGACGGAGATGATGGAGGCTCTGGCTACATTTCGCGCCACTGCTGTCAACAGCGCTACGGCTACGCACAATCCCGACGGTGCAAATTGTCCAGCAGTTCGTGTTGTGGAGGGATGTGGTCCCGAGGGTAGCAAGGCACCCATGGAGTGCCACGCTGAAGCTTGGTGTCATGGTAAGCCGTGATTTTGATTATTTATTATTATTCAGTACAAGTAGATCAGAGTTAATAAAAAATTAAGGTTTTTTTGCATTTTTCAGTTTTCAACTTGGCACACAGTCGGGCTTACCATGTAGAGAAAATGTTTTTTCATAGAAGGGAGGGACAATGAGGACAACATCAAGTGATTAAACAAAGTGTACCAGTAGTTAGATACCGACGTAGTTTTTCTTTTATACACTCTCTCACACTCCTGGTCTTCTTTTTTTTCTCTCCTCTTTTCTTTTCTTTTTTTATACTTTTGTGCTTGATTCCATAGGGGTATTATTCACGCCACTGGTTTCACTTGTCCGGCCTTTTTCTTCTTGCGCTGGCGCTTGCTTACTGCCGTAGCCTTGATAGCCTCCTCGCGCTTACGTGCAGTTTCAGCTGCACAACTGTTCATAAGCTCGTCCCAAAACTCGACAAATTCGTCGAGGTTGTCGGCTGAAGGCGGCGGTACAGCCATGGCTATACGCTCCGCGCGACGCGCCCGTCCACGAAACCCATCATTCGTATCCGCAACCACTGCGGGTGATGCAGACAAAGGGAAGGCGGCCAAGGGTGCCGGCACGGGCGCTGGCGCTGGCGCTGCAGCCTTAGTAGCTTTGGCAACTTTGGCAGCAGCGGCTTTTTTGCCGAAAGTTGGCATTACAGTAGGAGCATCTGGCGCAACCCGAGCGGGTGGTACTGTCTGTGAAGCTGGAATTGCTGCTGTTATTGTCTGAGTCGGCTGTGGAGCAGCTGCACTGCCAGCGCCGCGCAAGAGGCTCATCAGCTTGGCAGCATCGGATGAGAGCGCAGCCGGTGCAGCTGCACTGGGCAGCAATTGTCCCAAACCCATACCACCACTGCCTGGCACGTGTGCTGTGGGAGGAACAGTGGCAACGGCAACAGCAACAGCAGCTGCAGCTGCATCTGTAGCTACTGCTGGTGATGACGAGGAATCGGCAGGCGCAACCGCAGCCTTGGGCTTGGGCTTGGGTGGTCCGAGAGCAGCCCATTCGGGCGCACCACCACTCTGACGCACACCATGTGTAATGTTGACGACCCAGTTTAGAGCCATACGAAAACCGCGACCGGAAGAGCAACGGCCGCCTAATGTGGTGCCTTTGCTTTGCCATTCGTCAAACAAGACGTCAATTTGCGTGTCTGCACCGCTGCCAATGACACCGATGACATTACCAAGGGCACCCCACGGTATACGTCCGCTCTCCTTGACACACACAATACGGTCCCCCAGCACAAATGTGGCGGTACCATCGGCTGGTACCGCCGAGTCGGAGGCCAAAATGAGGTGTTTGGGATGCGCAGTCGGCAGCGTCGACACGACAGGTGCAAGTTCCGCGCGATCGAGAACTTCCTCGATGCGCGCAATCGTGGCAGCGGGTAGGAGCTTGGAGCCGTGAGGCACCTGCTCGACCTGGTTGTGAGGCAGCTGCTTGATGAATTTGCGCAGTGCCTCGGTGGCCGGTTTGGCGCTCTGGCCGTTACCCAGGAGAGTGTCGGTGAAAAAGTCGGCATCGCGCTTATACGTCTCGAGACCTGATACCAGGGCCGGAAAAGCCGTCTTGATTTGGCGCAAAATATCTACCACAAGCGTGGACACGAGCCACTGGCCATCCGACGACTTTGTTGTGTAACCCGGCATTTCTAAACCTTGCCTTGCACTCTTCATGTGCAGCCCAATGTCAATCTTGCCGCGGCCGCGGTTGTGCGGTGTGCCATCGAGAACAAATATGGCGCTAGTAAAGCGGCTGATGAGGTGGCCCGACATGCCGATTAGACGCGCGGCCTGGTGTGCGGGCATGTACTTTACTGACTGCGGGCCCGACAATGCTTTGCGCAAATCGGGCAGCTTAGCTTTTGACAGCTCCACACTCACGCGCTTGCGCCCCATATCCACCGCAGTCACTTTGCCGCGCGCGCCATAATAGGGCTGGCCCGTAAAGACAACTTCAGTACCGACCGGGTATCGCTCCGCAAGCGTCATAACGGACGCGCTAAGGGGGTCGCGCCACACGTTTTTGGCATCAAGTACAACCGCCTGCAGCGCATAGCTGAGCGACTGGTGGCTCCAGAGGCGTTCGGTGCGAAAATTGCCTTTGTCATCCATGCGCGTCTTTGTACCAGCGGCCAAATTGGCAGTCACAATGACGTGTACAGGGCCGGTATCAACGCCGCGCTTGTGCAAGAAATCTTCCCGCAGGGCACCGGCCACCTTTTTCCAGGAGGACGCCTCCGCTGCCGAGTGCTGAACCCAAACAGGGGCTTTGCTGCTGGACGGCGTGCCGCGTTTGCCACTGAGCGTCCACTTGCCCTCGAGCGATGACACGGAAACCACGCGGCCCTCCGCCAGATGCGGGTAGCGTACGAGCGAGACTTTGCCCACCAACGCCAGCATTTCTGGCGACTTGGCAGAGACTTGGGCCTCCGCCGCAGCCGTTGCTGGTGGCAAGAGGGCCACAACACGACTCGGGTGCTTGCTGGGGAAATTAAAAACTTTCACGGCAAGATTGCGCATTTGCGACCTGTGAGGAATGTGGCGAAAAGTTGGAAAGCCCGGGAAGTAAATATCGGTCGAGTAGCTCGGCAGCAGCCCAATGATGTGCGCGTCTGTAGTATCGGTATGCGGGAAACGCATATCCTCCATTACAGCGCGGCTTTCGTACAAATCGGGCCACACCCCAGGAAGCGAGGACCGCATACGGCCTAGAACTTTTTCGCCACGCACAGCATGAATCGGTTTACTGTGGCGATTGCGCGCGGCTTCGTCGGCTTGCAAGAAGGCCGTACGAGTAGCCATGGCCTCAAGCAAGCGAACTTCATCGATAAACGGAATAAGTACCAACGCCTCCCAGTCGGCCTTTTTACCGTTGAGGTCTGTGGCAAAATCCAGCGGATAAAAGTCAATGATGGGCGACTGAGGGCTCACCATGAGGTCGTGGTAAGCAGATGGCACATGCTGCATGCTGCCTGGCGGAAGTACGGCCATGAGCTGCTCAAAGGGTAAAAAAGGTCGCCCCATCTCGTACTGCGGCACAAAGTCGGCAATGCCGTGCACATCGCTGCAAAAAGGCGCATAGTGCGACGGGTAGTACCAAGACCACGAACCCACGCCATGATAGTAGTACGTGTAAACCCACTGCAGACCCGTCACATAAGTACGCGCCTGTTGCAGGCGAAACGCCTCATCGTACACCTCAACATGCATCTTTTCGCGGTAGTAATTGGCCTTGTGCATGAGCCACTCGGCCTCGTAAATCTCTTTGGCTTCTACTTCGGCCGCGTCCTCCCCACCCGAGTCGCTGCCGTCGCCGCCGCCCCCGCCGCCGTCAACGCTATATTGGTCCTCAGCCAGAGCTAAACCTCCAAAAATGTCATCTTGAATCACCGCCGTCTTGGCCTTCCCACCTTTTGCCTTCTTCTTCTTCTTCTTGCCGCCGCCGCCGTCGCCGCCTCGCTTTGCTTCGAGCCACTTTATGCCGCCGTGGATCTCGTCAAAGGCCGTGCTGTCCACCTTACTGAGCTTGCTAAGCAGCACTTCCAATCGGCCCATGTTGATGATACCATTGCCTGTAATATAGTCGTCGCACTCTAGCAGGGTCTCCTTGAGGGTGGAGAATAGAATAGGTAAGATATCCTCGTTGATGTGAAAGTAGGGCAGATGCGGCATAAAGTCGTTGCCAATAAGAAAACTCAGCAAAACCCAGTCGTCTAGCACGCGCTCAAACGAATACGGGTAGCTCAACCCCCGCTCAGTCAACTCCATAAACTCGAGATTGATATACTCGCGGTACAGCGAGAGCGACAACAGGTGAAACGTAGTCTCCTCGGCGCTGCGCAGGCGGCTGGTTGCGCCGCTGGAGCGGTTACCGTAGACCACCTCCTCGCGCAACAGCGAAAAATGCGGCTCGTGCGAGACGAGACCAAGTATAATTAAATCTGCATCGAGGCCGTACATGCAGTGCCGGGTGTGTGGATTATAGTCGGGCCGCAGCTTCTCGGCCCGGATAAAGTCCATTATCTTGTGCTCACCCTCACCGGGAACCTCATTGCCTGAAAGCACAATCCGCACGTCTTTCCAGAGCGGGTCTGTCGACAGTTTGCGCTGTACAAAGTACTCAAGATGCTTCTGCAACCGCGCCATAAACGGCGTGCCAGGCGTAATGCAGTTGGAATCAAAACGCTCGTTCGCATCGGCAACGTCTTTACCCTCGCGGCGCGCTTTGTCAAGCGCCTCCTGCGCGTCGCGCGCCGAACGGAAACGGCGGGCGCGCTGCTGATTCATTTTGGCACGCGGCGCGCAGCCATCCACAGCCATGTAAAACAACTCGCGAGGCCGGATGATACGGAAGAGTGTCTCAATGTAGTCGACAATACCTTGGAAAATAACCTCCTCGGTAATGCGAAACTGTCCATTGTCATCATTTGGGTGCGAGCAGTTGTGGATAATGCCGTTCATGTCCAAGTACAAGCGGTCAAATACAGGAACCTCATTTTCCTGCACGACCTGCGACAAGCAGGGGTAGCGCTCGCTAATCCAACGATAAAACTTGGGGATTCCCATGGTTAAAAAATATGCGAAAAAAAGTAAACTGGAGTGAAGAGCAAGAAGGAAAGAGCCAAGATATGTGTTCAATATGTACGGGACTTCGTATTTCTTTTTTGGAAGAAACCAACACCCCCCTCCAAAAAAAAAAAAAATAAGAGTATAACTTTTTCTTACAGAGAGAAAATCAGTGGCGTTATGGCAGCTGGGGATGTGACAAATGTGGTGATTGATTCAAGTGGGTTAGACCCAGGACACCGGGCTAGGCTAGGGTTTTTTGGTTAAATGCAGTGAGTGAGGGAAAAGAAAAGAAATAAGAGTAGGCAAATTTACTTGTGGGTAACACGGGCGCGCGCGTAAGATATTTTATAATTAAGGACATAACACTCTTAAAATTCAGGATGTGTGGGGGGATGGGGGCGGGGATTCCAGTACGGACGTACGGAGTACGTTTCGGTACCAAAAATCCCTTACGTGTGTGAATTCGTACGTACGTACGTTTGGACGATGACACAGAGGTAGGTATACCGAGTGGAGGGCATTATGGCAAGCAAGATATATAGATAGATATTCCAAGATTGATAAACAGTATGTTTCGGTACGTCCGTACGTGCTGAGTAGTAGATACATTGCAAACAGGTTTGGCGGCCAGGCGGCTGGCCGGCTCTATGGAAATTTCTTGCCGGCAAAGTGAGAGCGAAAGGCTGTATGATACCGTTAGTAGTAGTAGTCCCACCTGTTGACGCACCCAGCACCAGCACGCAAAAGATAGAGTAGTAACATACGCGTACATATAACACTACACGCCCACACGGCTGTCACCACGCAAAAGCATCCTTATCCTCACCCTATTATATTATAAAGCCTTCTGTACAATAACAAGCAAGCAGGCTTGGCCATACTATGACCGGAAAAAAAGTTGAACTCTACAGCTATTGATGGGGATTTGGTCGTAAGCGGTAGCGACGATGGCACCGTCAAAATGTGGGAAATGACGACAGGCACGTTTGAACGCACGCTAAGGGTGGGTGGGAAATGTTGACATCAAGTCAGTGGTCGCAGTTTGTGTCATTTTTGGTAGGATCGCAAAACACGGTGCCGTTCATGCCGAGTCGCACCCATAAATGCTCAAGCAGGCTCTGCAAATATGCATTCTCCTCCGCGAGCAATTTAGACTGCATCTTGATGGCATCAAGCCGCGCGACAATGTCCTCCTCTTTGAAGCGCACAACGCCTCCAGTGGCCGCATTAATCACCAGATTGCCATTGACGTTGCCAATAAAGTGATTTTTTTGGCTATTGTTGTGAGTTGTCGCGGCGGTGCTAGTGGTACCAGCGCTACCACATGTGTTCTCAGTGCTACTACCGCTCCACTCAAGACTGTAAATATACCGTCTTGCCTCTTGGTAAGCATACGAGCCATACCGTGATAGAGAAATTTTTAGTTGAGTCACCGAGGCTGGTACCATGATTCTATCGCGGTGGTTTAGATACGTAGTCGTTCCCGTTTTCCGGCAGTGCTCGTTCAGAACAGGATCGGAAGTCGCTTCCATACTGCACGCAAGCATCGGCCACTGTCCTTGCCCACTCTCGTTGTAGTAGCTTAGACTCTGGCCGTGATAATCCCGTATATGGCCGTCGTTGAATAACAGCAGAGAAGGCGGGCCCTGTATGTGCATGCGCGCAAGCCCGCCGCGATAGTCGCCGCTATACTGAATAACTATGGAGTCATATTTAGTAGAATTTACAGTCTTTGCAGTACTACTAGTACTACTGCAGTCAGTTTGCGGGGGTCGATCTACCGTAATGTAGTGCTCAGCCCAACCGGACCCCCCCGCTGCATTGTGAGCCCAGCTAAAGCCCTTTTCTGAGTCCAATATCACTGTTGTGCCGGGTCCGAGCTGCACAAGCGGGCTCTTGGTCAGACTCTCAAGGCCATCAGCTGCGGAAAACACCGGCATTGCCACCGTCTGAGCCTTGGCTGATATTGCCATAACAGTTCCCACCACCAAAAGTACAAAAATCACCGCGGAAAAGGCGGCATGAAATAAGATGGGTAACAATGCTCGTCGGGTCGATAGTAATAAGTAATGTGGTACTACTCGTTGTGCAGACGATGGAGCGGAGCTGATATTTGTCATAATTGTCATCGTCATGGTTATGATAGAATTACTAATGTATGGTCC
>JACLAD010009001.1_pt1 | contig 9964 bp, 3 predicted proteins | sample 8027901 | NCBI WGS metagenome assembly JACLAD01 (sample SAMN15725071, study PRJNA655200) | protist metagenome | isolation source: fluorescence activated cell sorting (FACS) single amplified genomes of... | place: Spain: Blaines Bay Microbial Observatory, Mediterranean Sea | collected 2016-07-05
CAATATCATTGTTTCATGAAAGATAGCAATTCACAAACTATTGATACGTACCATAACAATTGCAACAACAACAACAACGACGACGACGACGACGATTGCATGGATTTCAAATATTGTGGAAGCGTCAACACCATGTTCAGGGGTTTTTTTTTATCTGGTCACGACGGGCTTTGTTAGCTGTGGAGAGGTTCCGGTTATAGGTTCCGCTTACATGGGCGGGATCAAGCACACAAGCATAAGAATTTCGTCGGGCAAGAGCACTGAAATGGCATTTTTGCAACTAGCTTCTTCTCTGAATTTGCACTCCACCGCGACGCGACGAGCAAGTGCATCTAGCCTATTAGCGCTCTTATTTGATCGAGTTCGGCGAGTGTGCGTGCGTGCGTGTATATGCTTTCTTCTTATTTTGCACGAAGATGCAGGTAGCTTTGTGTAACAATATCTATGCTGCGTGTTCTGCTTTTGAGCACATTTGCGCCCTACCCTTAAGAGGACCTCGCACACAGGAAAAATATTTATCAACGGTATATTCTGATAAAAATATGAGCTCGCAGAGATAGGCGGAACTGCTTTTACTCAATGTCCCATCTTTTTCCGGGCCAATGAAAAAAAGTACGGTTGATATGAATAAAAGTGGAGAAGGGGATGATCTACTACCACCGCCGCGAAGAACAGGCCGTGTATTGACATTAGACAGGGATCAACTTCAGATGATTAATTCAAACAGAAAATTAATATCAGCTAAGGAGAAACTACTGGGTAGCATGCACAGCAGAAGGAGTCTAAAGATGAAGCGCAGCATAGCTGGCAGAGAGTCTTTCAAGCGGCTGACCTCTCAGAAGCAACAATTTGGGAGACGCAGATCTTCAGCACAAATAGATGTGAAAGGTATAGCCCGCATATTGCTGTGATCGTAATATCAATCTCCACAGTGCCTTGCGCTTCGAATTTGTCACAAGGTCAATTCATTTATGCTTTTATGTAGGCTCAGATTCCGCTCACAAGTCAGATGAGAGGATTGGTAGCAGTGGCAGCTTTAGTGGGTATGATAAAAACTCGAGATCATCGGGAAGGAATAATTCCTCGATGTTCAACAAACCTGACGCAGAAAAGAGCAATTCAGTGTTGAAAGAAATTGTGCTTACTGGGAGGGCGATGGAGACGCTGCGAGAACGGGTGGCAGTCGCATTCGACGGAATCGACTGCGCTGAAGTGGAGCCCGTTTTGATCGAACAGCATCACACTCTGTGGAATGTCACGTCTGCTACGGATGGGATTGTGTCTATTCTCTCAAACATCATCTTAGGAAGCAAGAATCGGAAATTTGCCAAAAAAAACAATCGCCAGCATAATTTACGTTCCGACTTGGGCATTGGAGGGTCAGATGGTACGGTCATTTGATATACTTTCAGTTTTTCCTAATTCATTTTTTGTTGTACCAATTTGCCTGTATCATTCCATGGTTTGATTTATTTATTTTCCCAGGTAGAGCAGATTTTGATAATATCATGCAACTCGCGGACTGGGCGAGCCGGTATGGTGATCCTGCGAATGCCATATTTGTCTCTCGTTCTCAAGCAAAATGTATCGTGATATCATTGATTCTCATGATCGATTGGGAAAGGCACGGCGGCAATGATATTGGAAGAGGTTTCAAGACAACTGCAGAACGGACGCTAGAGCTCAAAAAAGAGGTTGAGGGCAATGCAGCATCTCTGCGTGCTGTGAGCGAGGATCTTCTAAAGAATAATGCTGGATATGCAACCATTACTCTTGCTAACAGCCTTCTGGAGACTCTATTTACTACATCTTCGCGTGAGGGCGCTTGCCAGGCCTCTGAGTTGCTCTTAACTAATTTGTGTAGTAATTTTGCACCCGCGCAAATTCTTGTTGAGCACACAATGTTTCGTAGAAGTATTCTGCAAACATGTGATATGCTCACCAAGTATCTCTTCTCTTTTGGTAAATCTAAAATAGACAAATGTTGGGCGAAGCAGTTCGAAGCTCTCATGGGTCTTGCTACCGCTGCTGGGTCCATGCGATACCTTCTTGCTTGTGTATGTATACTTCTGCGATTTAATTGGATAAACCCCTCACACGACATAAGAAAAATGCAAAACGACAAAAATTTGAAAGATGTAGGATATAATGATCTATCCCTGGGTACATGCTTCCATCAACTTCCAGCTCTGGAAACACGAGCTTTTTTGCAAATTCCAATTGCATATGAATCCAAGTCAATAAGTGTGAAAATTCATCTGCGCATATGTAAGCCTGCCTCACCTTATGACACGAAAAATGACTTTATTCTTGAAAAAATGGAGGCTCTGCCGTTTCAGGTTTCACCGTTGACAACTGCAGGAAAGCTGGTGTCAATGATTGCAGATATGACTTCACATAACCCAAAGCATATAAAGATTACATTTGATAAGGAAGTACCAAAAGACGAAGGGATAACAATGGAGACCATTGGAGTCAAGAATAGCACAAGAATTGATGCGGTCCTTTTTACTAAACTAGCTACGCAAATGATACACAATTACCACCAACTTTGGAGTTTTTCTTCCATCAGCAGCATATCTGAAGAAGGAAGAATGCAACAAAAGATCACAAATATGAAGGAGACACATGTGCCTTCGGAGGGTAAGAATGATAGATGCAATGATAAGCAGAGTAATAGCTCCATGAACGATGAATTCGATTTACGATTTGATATTTTACTAAAAAAAATTCCTTCTGTGAAGTCTGCGTCAATTCAAAATTTCACAAACATTGGCGTCAAAGATCAGGAGGAAATCAATCGCCTCGGTAAAATGGCTGTCTTTTCTGCATCGATATTAACTCAACTTGACCGGTTAAGTATTTACTGGAAATTTAAGAAGCTAACTGGAATTTCCAAAAACAACGTGGAGAAAGTGCTTCCAAGTATCAGTGGTATTGCAGCTGGAGTTCCTATGTCCCTCTGTTTGGAGCCTGAATCGTTTTCAATGCTTGGCTGCGCCTTGAGATTCGCGATGCATAATCTTAAAAAGGGCACTGAAAAGCTCCACATAAAAACGAGCAAGGGCATGAAAGAAGCATCTAATAATGACCATAACAATGAGATTTTTCAATATGAGAATAGAACGAAGATGTTACTGGTTTACAAGATTGTCGCACTTCTTCGTATTTTGTGTGCGCATTTACAATACATCAGCGCCTTCGGCATTACATTTGAAGATATAGGCTTTGTGCTTTACAAGAGAAATGAAACAAACGCTAGTTTATCTGAAATTCGTGAGAACTTGCTCTTACTTGCAAAAAATCCGGAATCATTGTTTTACTCAAGCGATCACGGTGATAGAGAAACCGATTCGCAGCATAATGGTGGATCTGATGCAACATCAGATTCTGAACTGTGTAATTTGCTACATACGTCCGCGATCGAATGTCTTACGCATGGGTTTTCATCAATATTTGCAACTGAGCTTGATCATGCATACTATATTATCAGTTCAATCGTTAATGAAATCCAAGAACTTCGTGATCAGCGACGCAAGGATGCTCACAAAAAGAAACCTACAAAAAATGCCGATAGAGCTGCTGCATTTTCTTCTTTTTTGCATGGACAAATCGAAAAATATTTGAAAAGTCATGAGTTGTGGATGAACATATTTCAACGAGCTGACCCATCATCGAAAGAGGAAATGGACAAATTGTACAAATTAATGATAATGATGACCTCTATCGTCTTTGGCAATGATGCTGATATAACTGATTCAAATCATGAGCATATCAAGGAATATCTGGAAATAAGCTTGTGCGAAGCCTTTGTGCAAGCCACACGCGCCCTATTTGGAGTTGCGCAGCAAGTTCTTCTTCTACATCGTTGTAATAATGAATTTGGCACGGGCTCACTTCAGTCGCCCGAAAAATCCAAAAGAGTGTGGCTTTACATCATTGGACAAATGTCCATTCTTATATTTCGCGAGGTAGGGTCATCGTCTGGAAACGTCAGCCATGAGTCTCGTGGCAAAGGGCAATTATCGCCCCGGATTGCACTTGTAAGTATTTGGATGTGTGCTCTACAGAGTTTTCAAAAAATTTTAGAGCCAAACTGGGAAGAGAGCACACTAAAAGAACTTCGGCTGAGCCTTATGGTTATGCTTATTACCATTGATAGACTTGTGTCAGAATCAAATAATGTTACCCATGCTCTTCTAATTGAATTGGAAGTTTCTATTGGAAATCTGCTGTTGCAGTTTGCTTCCAGTGCTGTTATTTTTGACAGACCGGAACTTTCAGATAAGCTTTCTACGATGCACCTACTGCTTGGTGGCCTTAACAATGAGCAGTACATGAAAATACAGAAGGATATGAGTCGACTTTCTATGCACAAATATGCTTTGCCTGATATGTATAAACACTACCTGAGCAATTTGGCGTCGGAGTCGTTGAAAAAGGATAATGAAAATATCGAAAATATTTCTGATGATGTCGATGGAAGCACAGAGCAATCGTTTTGGAAATGTGTCACTGACAAAGAAAGTGGAAGAACCTATTACTGGAACAGGATGACACGCTCTAGTGTTTGGGAGAAGCCTAAAGAATTGATAGAACTGGAGAAAATAAAAGAGGGCGAGAAGCTTGCAACAAAATGCCTTGGCAATAGGGCTAATCAGGACGAGGATCGTTTGAAAAATTTCAACGATTTTGAAAAACAACTTTGTATGTTTCTTGAAGGGGTTATAGATATTGAAGCATCAATGATCTTGGATGATGATCTTCCCAAATCTGTACCTGGTATTTTCCTGAAAAAGCTACTTTCCACGAAGGATGGTAAAATTTCAAAATTGAGAAGAAAAGTTTTGAGTCGCGAACCCCTTCTAGTAAATGCACTTCTTGCATCATATGCAGCGACTCTGAAGCATTGCTGTCGCCTCCATACATTGAAAGAGATAGCTACAGAAAGCCAAAAAATTCCACAAAGTGCTTGTGACTTTTGGAAAAGATGCCAAAAAAAAATTGTAATGCTTGGTGCAAAATATAGAAAGCTTTCGGCCGATGTCGTGAAACAGAAAATAACAATGATAGTGAATCGCTCAAAATTTCTTCTTGATCTTTATTCGTATACTTCTCTATTTGATAACATTGTGGAGGCTAATAAAAGTAAATTAAAAGAAAGCTCAATCGTATCGATTGATGATATATATTCATTTGTTAGCGATGAAAGCACAGATATAAAATCTGTACGTACATTTCTATTTTCGAAAAGGTCGGCAGCAACATCAAGATGCAACGGATTAACTATATATGCCAAGCTAATCAAGGTGATCCAGCTACCACAACTGAGACGCTTAATATGCTCCTCTCTATTGGAAAACGCAACAAGCGTGTTTAAATACGAAGATATTTCAAAACAAAATGGTCTGATTAATCTTCATACGTATGGGTTCAGGTGTTCACATTGTGGACCTCTGCTTTCCCACAAGGTAAATCGAACTTTCTTTGCTGTTGTAAAAGAAATTATTTGCACAATCCGACGAGCATCAGTTGACTCATCAAATACCACACGCCGAATGCATCGATATGGTGAGCAAATTCTCGCCATACCGATTCTATGTATGGCATGCAGTAGTGGGGCTACCAACGATTGGGCTTATTTGCATGATATTGGTTTGCATGAGCTTATACCAACTCTCTACAGCCGTACATCCCAAATAAGAGATGCTCTAGAAACTGTAAAGAACGCAAATGGAGCAGGAGACCGATCTCAAAAGAAAAGCAAACAAACAATTGAGATGCTCATTTTAGGACAAGGTGTTGGGCAAACGCTATCTAAGAATTCAGAAGATATCGCAGATAAATCAAGTGGACTTTATGACTTAATTCACAAGTTCGTATACCAGACACCAATTGTGCAAACTTCTCTAGGCAAAGATGTACAAATGTTTTTGACAGTAAGCGGGCATGTATATGCCTGCGGGAATAATCGTGATGGATGCTGTGGAACTACTAATGTTGGAGGATTTGTCGATGCCCCTACAAAATTGGAAGGGATGACATCGATTCGCGCCGTGGACATTCAGGTGAGTAGAGATGACCAGGCATTTGCTATTGTGCGTACAGTCGGAGGGAAGCTATTGAGTGTTGGGAACAATAATCATGCACAATTAGGACATAGTGCTGGAAAATCATTCTCATCTCGATTGTATCCCATCACAAGTCTGTATAGATCAGTGGTAGAACAAGTATCGGTAGGTTACAATCATGTGCTTGCATTAACTGATGACGGTGACGTGTTTAGTTGGGGTCAAAATGACAGTGGGCAACTTGGGTTGGGACACAAGGAAACGGTCCATGGTCCCGAAAGAATCATGGATTTTTTTGTACCAAAGTACACATGGGAGTCGAATGAAGAAGAGCAAAAGAACGCTGCTGGAAATAGGCCTGAGTATCAACATAAAAATCAGCGTCAAGTGTTGGTTACCTCTATTGCAGCTGGTGGTTTTCATTCTTTGGCTGTCACAAATGATGGTAATGTGTATGGATGGGGAAGCCATACAGACGGGCAACTTGGTCCACATAATGCTTTGATGGAGCCCTTCAATTCGCGAGCAGATTCTACGGGCAATAATTATTCATTGAATGAAAACGAGGAAGATAAAAGCGTGGAGCGTGGCAGCAAAAAAGAAGGAACCGATCCACCCTTTTTAGAGGGAGATTTAGTAAAACCATGGCCACTTCGAGCATTGCATTTCCTTACAAGCACACCACTTCATGTGAAAGCAGCAAAAAATAACAGTGCTGTGATAACATCATGTGGATGTTTGTTTTGCTTTGGAAATAACGACAACGGCCAATGCGGGGATCTGAGGAACATTAAATCTGCATATCGGGATGAGATTGTAGGGACAAAACCACCTCATATGTTTCTCAGGGGAAGGCCATCTAACGGTGATAGACAAGTCGGAGTTGGTTCAGAGGATCAAGAATTATTGCCTATGCTTCTACCCGGTAGGGTCTTTAATGTTACTTGCACGGACAAGTACACGATTGCACTTTTGAATAATAAAGGAGATTGCACTTATCCATCATATGAACTTGTCCGAAATGAGCGAAAGGCTCGGTGGTTTCTTAAGTATCAAGCAACAACAGGAAAGTCTGTTTTAGGTGCTGGGCATCCCGTTTCTTTACCCAGTGAAGATAAAGCAATGCAGATATCAAACAAGTTTGGAATAGAGAATATTTCCAGTGAACGTAGTCCGAGAGAAAAAATCCAAAGAAACAACAAAAATAGTGTGCCCTTGTCAGGATTTGCAAATGGTAATGTGCACCCTATGGACATGGTACCTTCAGTGGACAATAAAAATCTATTTATTAAGGAATTTTTGAGTACCGCTGGAAAGGAGCTATATCAGTATGTAAATAATTTTGTTCAATCAAAAGTTGTAATACAAACAGCAAAAGATCTTGTAACCAAATTCCATAGCATTACTGCCTTCAAGCGGATTGGAATTACACGAATCGGGCACCTGAGAAAGCTAGAGTGTATCCTTCGCGGACTTAGATCAATGTATGATTCGAATCTTGTTGGAAAGACTGTAGAGCAGTTGTGGGGATGGGGAGATTGTCCCAGTCTGCACAAAAGCGCAATGCATGATTTGAATATTTTTCAATTTTCTTCTATGCCAAGGGTACTGCTGCAAAGGCATGTTACCACAACAGTCCAGTTAACGACACATTTAAGTGGGAACAATAATTCAGCTGTAGTTCTCCGTTTGCCCATACAGCCGAACCCAAGTCCCAGTGGGCTTATCAACGGACTCAAGAGGAGATCGCACGCTGCGACGCAGTTGTTCAGCCGTTTTTTGGCCATCCGTGCTTCTGCAATGAAGGCTACCACTATTAGCAACAAAAATTTGAAGGATATCATCTCTCCTTCAAGTAAATTTGAGCGTTCTATTATACATGCATTGGTGCAAGAATTAAAAGTATTAGATGAATGGTGCAGTGGAAAAACTGAAAAAAAAAGCCGCAGGAGTAGTCAGGCCAGTATAGCGCAACATCCAGTTGCAAAAGATGAAAGCGAAATTAACAGAGTATCTGTATCTGTTACGGAAGGCGTACTTGACCTTTTGCTCCAATGCTGCAATCTTAGTGAATGGTGCAGAAAAGAGAAACTGACAGAGTTGGACAGTCTTTCACTTCTGCTTCGATTAATTGGTAGAAGACTAAGTACTCAAACTGTGATTCTTGCTCTTCGCATATGCCGATGGGTTTTTCCTCATTTGTCATGTATTGAATTAGCAAATGCATTGAAAATTCTACAAACTTCTCATTTACTTGATCTAGAATTAATTGATAGTACGGAAGGTGAACTGAATCAAGATTCTCCGATAGCATATTTTCTTCACATCATTGGAAGGGCATTTTATCAACCACTGGGGTCAGGAGCAAAGTCATATCTAGGTAAAATGTTTTCTGATATGTCTAATTGTAGCTCTATAGGTGGAGATGTTCTGGAGACTGTGATTGCGGCTGAGGTTGTAGCTCTGGTTCGCTTTTTGCTGCAGAGCAATAGAGCAGAGTGGATTCAATCTATTAATTCATCAATACTGGGTGCGCTATGTGTTAGTAATCTTAGATTAAGCAAAAAGGGATCGGATAAATCCATTACAGATATTAGTAATAGAATGTCAATGGGTGTGAGTAAAAGAAAATCTATGGGCGTAATTCCAACGACTCCGACTCTCTCTCGCGTTTCATCGTCACTATTGAAGACCAAAGAGCATTCTTCAAATATAAAATTGTTGTATGATAATGATAATGGTGAATCTCGATCATCATTAGGTATAGATTATGATGTCGCTCTCCCCAAAAAGCAAGCTGTATGGCGGATTATAGGCGCTCTTTGTGTGCTAGGCGGGCAGACCGAAGTATTGAGAGACAATTGTCGCGTTCGTATTTCATCGACATCCTCTATACCTAGCGTGACATCAGTAGAGGATGGACGCCAGTTTCCAGACACAGAGAGTACAAATAAGTTGTCTAATGTTGGAAGACTATTGCGATATGATGCAGCAGAGGTAACGCTTATGTTGAAGCAAGCGAATGAGGGCGTCATAGAGCGTATGATCATACCAAGAGACCAGGTTGAGCCTCTTGCAGATATATCAATTCCTGCTGACAAGATTAAAGTGCCAAATTTGGTATTAGATGGTCTTCAAAATTTATTCGTTGGGAAGGCACCTATTCAGAAGTCAACCGAGGGTGATGTTGATGAGCTTGTTAGTATACAATTAAAAATGAGAAGTGCAAAAGCACTGTGCTCGATTCTATCCATCAAACCTGACCTTCTAATGTTATATGTACAGAAAGGTTACTTTTCGTCTCTCTATTCACACATGCATTCTCCAAGTGCTCACAATATGGTCAGCATTTCGCCATCAAAGCTTGAGAGACAACTACTAAGAATGCATCAAATCTGCAGAAAAGCCGTCGAGCCTTTCATCACAACACCAAACCTGATTGAACCGCATGATAGTCAACATGGCACCTCTTCTGGGTTTTCTTTACGCGTTCGAATTCATGAGGTCACTGAGATTTCTCTTGTTGACCTGAATGGGTCTGGGAATGTGTTTTGCTCTCTGCAGTTAAATCAGGGCAATGATTATGAAGAAGGGGGTGTGGATATCGAGAATTTGTTAAATTTTACGAATCAAACATTTACAACACAATCTGCACTATGCAGAAAGCGAGAAAAGGCGCGAAGTAGAGCTGTCACGTCTGGAACACGCGAAAGTATATCATTCATGAATGGAAACGATGATTCTAGCAATTCTTCAATTCTTTCAAATCGATCCTTGCACGCATACCGGGCGGTATGGCAAGGAGCAAGGCTTGATTCGCAAGACATGGCGTTTCAAATATACGATCCTCAGTCTGCGATGCTTATTGTCAATGTCTATAGTCAAAGCGCGGA
>JACLAD010015722.1_pt1 | contig 9961 bp, 7 predicted proteins | sample 8027901 | NCBI WGS metagenome assembly JACLAD01 (sample SAMN15725071, study PRJNA655200) | protist metagenome | isolation source: fluorescence activated cell sorting (FACS) single amplified genomes of... | place: Spain: Blaines Bay Microbial Observatory, Mediterranean Sea | collected 2016-07-05
GGAGATCTGGTAAGGAGTACTGAGGTGCATCGAGACAAACTCTTCCTTCAGTGGCAGGGGTGCCTGCGCCCCATAAATCGCACAGCCGGAACCAGCATAAACAAAGCGCTTGATACCTCCCTGCAAAACCGCATGCTCCAGCATCTTGACCGTTCCCAACTGGCTGACGAGCAAGTCCTTTTCTGGGTAGTCCACAGAGTTCTGGTTGGCAAAGAAGGCAGCTAAGTGGAAGATGTAGGCAGGCTTCTCGTGAAAGACGCGCTTTAGGTCTACGTCATTAGTAATGCTGCCCTTGACAAACAGTACATTTGGCAAATTAGGTATGTTCCAGGAGTAGGAAGCAGAAAGATCATCCAGGATGATGACCTTGGCCGCACCAGCTTCCGCCAAAGCTCGGCAGAGATTACTACCAATTGCCCCCGCACCACCGGTAACGAGGATGGTTTTATCTGCGTAGGGCTGAGAAAAATTCATATCTTTTCATCGCTCGTTAATTTGAATTGGTATCGGTCAGCACGTAGCTGCGGATTTGGAATCCAAGAACATGTACAGGCTCTTCATGTAATATTCTACCAAAATGAGCACCAGCTAGGGAAACAATCAGAGGGCTATTCGGATCATAGTGTGAAAAATCTCCAACATGACTGTGGAGAATCCCTCCAAGATTGATACGGACATCATTCTGAATTGCCCAGTCTGCCATATTGGCCGAAGCTGTTGCGTTGCTCACTTGATAGAGCGAGGCAAATAGATTGAGACCCGCAAGAACAGAAATATATCCCCACCAAAACATGCGTGAAAGTGAAATATGCTGGCAGGCCAATATCGCCCAAAAGGGTACAACAAAAATCAAATAACGATTGGCAGGACGAGTTAGGGATAGGAGCAGAATGTAACCAAGGATTGTCAGAAGTAGTATGCGTGATTCCTCATCTTTCCAGAAAGCCTGACAACAAAGTAGGAAATTCCAAAAACCGATGATCTTAATCAGTAAAACGATCTCATTGCCAAGCAACTGCTGAAAACTACCAAAATCCATTTCTCCCAAATTTTGGTTGGTAAAACCAAGCAATATGGAAGAAACTAATAAGAGTGCTTTCAATTTTAATTTTTCAGTATTCAGAAAGGCTGGAATTGTCAAAAAGAACATTCCTGAAAGATAAAAACCATAGCTGAAATAATTATTTAACAGATTTGCTAGAGAAATACTTGCATGTCTTTCACGAAACCTGTCAGGAGCCAACCAGAAACCAAACTCAAATCGATACCAAGAGATAAAAATCATGAAACACAAAGAAGCCACTAAAATAAACCAACAATGACTTTGATTCCATGACTTGAACTTATTTTTCCAATTTAAATGGATCCATCGTAATCCTGAATTCAGCAAAACAAATGGGAGACTATGATACTTTACAATACCTGAAAGTCCCAGAGCCAATCCACCTACTATTGGTTTTTTTTGATAATTATAGGCCAGCATCATCAATCCAACTGATAGGAGCTCTGCATATGCTCTACCTGAATAAATCCAAATGAGTGGATTTAATGCGACAACTATAACAACTCTGTAATCTCTATTTTTTAACAACATAATAAGAACTAGTGTGCCACCAAATAAAGCGAATATTCTATAAGAGGCAAACTGATCTGCTCCAGTAACAGTAACGATTATGCTAGAAAGATAAGAATAAATGATTGGATTGGCTTGATCTGCAAAATATGCTTCTAGATAAGATTTTTCATTTGTAATAAAAAATTGGCTGCCAAACCGATAAACCCATTCTAAATTTACAAACGGAGTATTAATATAGGCAATGTGAAGAGCAGCGAATAGAAAGATTATTATTGGTGACCAGTATTTTTTGTCAATTTTAAACCAGTTAAAATCAGAACTCATTTTTTGTAATCTCCAACTGAAAGCAATTTTTCAATCAAGCAGTACAAAATAATGAACCAATACCGACTACCCATTTCTTTTATTTTTAGTTTAGATTCACCAGCCTTGCGATTAACCCAACGATTTGGAAGGATCTCGTAAGTGTATCCTCTGACGACAACCTTAAGTGGAAGCTCTACTGTCAAATTAAAATGATGACTTAGGTATGGTTTTAAACCTTCTAATGTTTCTCTTCGATATAACTTAAAAGCATTAGTAACATCATTGTAGCGAATCATAAAAAGTAACGAAATTATCCAGTTGGTTAAGCGATTCAAAATCAGTTTCAAGGTTGGATAGTCAATCACAGTCCCTCCACTTATAAAACGATTTCCGAAAACTGCATCTAATCCATCTATTTCTGCCTTTCTTAAGAATTTAATAAGATCTGTTGGGTCATCAGAAGAATCCGCCATAAATATTGCAACATATTCACCGTTCGAATTTTCAATACCCTTCCTGACAGCTAATCCAAAACCATTTGGAGGGGTATTATCTATTCGGATGATCGCTGGATTTTGTAATGATAATTGATCGATTAATTGGGGAGTTTGATCTCGTGAATTGTCGTTCACAACAATCAATTCATAGGAAATAGCCTCACTTTCTAGTGCTTCACTGAGAGTAATCAGTGTATTACGAATGCAGCCTTGTTCATTATAAGCAGGAATCACTACAGAAAGTTTCAACACTCTCGCTCCTGTAGTACATTGATGATCTCAGTCAAAATCTTTCTAATGTCAAAGTTATACCCCCAATTTGTGTAGTGACTTTGGAATTTACGCACATCACTAATCCACCAGATGTGGTCGCCGATTCGATTCTCTTCTGTGTAACTGATTTTCATCTCCTTTCCAGTTAACTCTTCACAAAGTCTGATGGCTTCCAGCATGGAGCAGTTGGAATAACGCGAACCACCTACGTTATAAACTTCCCCAACACGTGGGTTCCGGAAAAAATGCCAAAACATTTGAACCAGATCATGACTATGGATATTGTCTCGTACCTGCTTACCTTTATAACCAAGCACTGTATAAGAATCACCTTTTACCGCACATTTCGCCAGATATGCCAAGAAGCCATGCAATTGAGTTCCAGAATGGGCTGGTCCAGTCAGGCACCCGCCACGGAAAACTCCAGTATTTAAGCTGAAGTAGCGTCCGTATTCCTGTACCATAACATCTGCTGCTAACTTTGAAGTCCCAAATAAACTGTGTTTAGACTGGTCGATACTCATTGACTCATCAATTCCGTGCTGCGCATAAGTATGATCAAGTAGATCCCAACGACTTTCCAACTCCACTAGTGGGAGTGAGTTCGGCTTATCACCATAGACTTTGTTGGTAGAGGTAAAGATGAAGACTGCTTCTGGGCAGTACTGGCGAGTCATTTCTAACAGAACTAAAGTACCATTAGCATTGACAGTAAAATCCATTACTGGATCACGCGCTGCCCAGTCATGAGAGGGCTGAGCAGCTGTGTGAATCACACCGACTATTGAATTTCCATAATACTTAAAGATCCGATTCAACGCATCAGCATCACGGATGTCAGCTTCTACATGACGATAATCGGGGATTTCCTGTTCAAGACGTGAGCGGTTCCAACGAGTTGAAGCTTCCTGCCCGAAGAATTGGGCCCGCATATCGTTGTCAATTCCAACAACTTGAAGACCTTGATTAGCAAAAAAGCGAACAGATTCTGAACCAACTAAGCCTGCGGAGCCTGTAACCAGCAGAATATCACTCATAAATACATTTGGATGGAAAGAATTAGTTGAGAATTGAGCGTAGTAGTTGCTGGTTTTCTCTCAACCACTCCAGAATTTCCTGAAGGGTTGTTTTTACAGAATGCTGAGGGGTCCAACCGGTTGCTTCGCTGATTTTGCTTGTATCAGTTACAAACCAGGGAAGATCACCTTCCCGACCCATGGGCTCTGGGTGGATCGGAATCCTTCGAGTAGTCAGTTCTTGGCACATTTGGGTCAACTCCAATAGACTGACACTATTCTCGATTCCTCCACCAACATTGTAGATTTGTCCACGATGTTGCTTAATGTTCTGCATCTGCAAAATAACCAAGTCCGCCAAATCGGCAACATTCAAAAGATCACGTACCTGTTTGCCCCTTCCCTTGTAACCGATGTAGGAAAGCTCTCCACCGAAAAAATGTCGAGCCAACCATAGAACAATCACACCTTGGTCAACTTTGCCCATTTGCCAAGGACCCGTCAAAACTCCACAGCGATTGACAACCATTGGCAGCGAAAATGAGTCAGAATATTCCTGCACCAACAGTTCTGAAGCGAGCTTTGTCGTACCGTACAATGTACGAGTTCCCTCTAGGGGAAACTCTTCATTGATGCCAGCAGATGAAATTCCTTTAGTTGCAAAGGCAGGCTCCAGTACAAATCGTGTGGGCTCTTCAACAAAGGGAAGCTGGCTAATCGGCGATACCGGATAAACCCGACTGGTAGAAAGGAAAATCATTCCTGCTCTGCAACGTCGAGCTAATTCCAGGCAGTGATAGGTACCCAAGAGGTTGGTATGAACCAGATAGTCGGTGTCTCCGCTTCTCCCAGCTAGGGCAGATGGCTCAGCGGAGCACTCAATGATCCAATCTAGTTCCGAAAATTGAAGGTCTGAGGGATGACGCACATCTCCATGAACAAATGTAATTCCAGCTTCAAGCAGGCGAGGCAGATTTAGTTCAGAGCCCCGACGCTTTAGATTGTCCAGAACCAGCACTTGGCTATCCCCAAATGCCTGCTTTAGAGACATTGCCAAGTGAGAGCCAACGAACCCTACACCTCCTGTGACAAGAATTTTCATTTGGTCTCTCTGATATTGGTGAATTTTCAGGTTCTAAGATGCTCTCGAACCATTGCGTAACATCCCCTCCTTTCCCATCCAATCCAGAGTTTGCTGAACCCCGTCTTGAAGAGTGAATAGGAGTGTCCCCACGATTTCTTCAGTTTTTTCAATTGGGTAGTGGGCTCCAGTGAGCATGTTGTTCAATCGGAAGCTGGTCAGCGGTGGATCACTCCAACCAAGAGTCTTACAGGCGTCTCCGAACCGAGCGATCTGCCGCATTGCTCCAATCGGAAAAACCGGGGTTTTACCAGGTCTCCCCAGTTCCTGGCGAATCAAGTCGGCCCACTCTTGGACGGAATGCTGAGGATAATCCCCAAGGTAGTAGGTCTGCTGATGGACGTCCCTTCCCCCCTGTAGCAACAGTTTCTGCATCATGTGAACAGTGTTGCCAACAAAGCTCGACGGTTTGATGATGGGTTGTTGACCAGGTTGTACATACCAACCACGATCTACAACCTTAAAAAATGTCTTATAGGAATGCTCGAACCACGGACCCCAAATCGAAGTAGGCCTCACAATCACCCATTCACAGGGAATTTTGCTCTCCCGTACCATCTGCTCACCAATTACCTTGCTTTCTCCGTACAAGTTGGGTGGGCAATACTCTGTGTCTGTCTGGGGCACATGCCCATTACGACAGACCAGTAGACTGGAGGTGAACAGGATTCGCTGCAGATTGGGGATACTCTTTGCGGCCTCCAGTAGGTTACTCACTCCAACCGTGTTGGCATCAAAGAAGGAGATATCCGGAATATCCATTCCTGTCATTGCGGCCAAGTGCCAGATATGGGTCGGAGCAAGTTCCTCAAGAGCAGCTGTGAAGGACGCTTTGTCGCGAATGTCGATGGATTGCCAGTATGGCTGGTGCGCTAGGACTTTGGGTGGGCGAGTATCAAAATTGACAACGGTTTCAACATTGTCCAAGGCCCACTGCATAGCAGTCGTACCAATGAAGCCAGAGCCTCCGGTGATGCAAAGACGGCTAGGATTCATGAACAATGACTCTGATGCACAGATTGAAGAAATGAGAAGGTTTCTTGGGCGCAACGTTCCCAAGTATATCTTTGGGAAAATTTAAAGGCCTTCCGTCCAAGTCTCTGACGCAGAATTTTATCATCCAGCAACATCTTCAAACTTGCAGCAATCGATTTAGGCTGCTCAGGGTTGAAATAGAAACCGGCATCACGCAAAACTTCTAGCATCGGCCCCCGATCTGAGCAAGCGATTGGTAAGGCGGAAGCCATTGCTTCAAGTAAGCTAATACCAAAGGTTTCACAACTCGAAGGAAACACAAACAAGTCAGCCTCCCCATACCACTTCATAGTTTCGTGATGAGAAAGACCCCCATGATAGTGCGCGAATTCCCCTAAATCAGAGTGACGTTTGATTGCCTCCTTCATTTGCTTTAGGGCTGGCTGATCCCCCGATCCAATCAAGTGGAGTTCCAGGGAATAGCCTTCCCGCTTCAATTGGGCCACTGCGTCGATCAAATGCCATTGATGCTTATATTGCTTTACCGTTGAAACATAAAGCAACTGCACAGGGTTTTTCAGTTCATAGTCTTTGGAGTTTTCGTCAAATTGGCCGATTCCATGGGGGATCCTGCGTACTTCAACATTTTTAAGCAAGTTCGGGTAGAACTGTTGAAGGTAGCTTTGGGCGTGTTCAGACAGGCAGATCAATCCCGAACACTGACGGAAAGTTTTTGCTTGGCCTAGTTGAAGCAGACTGAGCCGAAGCCATTCCTTCGTCAATCCTTCACGATTTTTTTCGGCTGTTTCAAAAATCTGCATGTTTTGGAACATCGTCACATAAGGACGATATTTACCCAAATATAAGCCTCCAGGTATGAACAACAGGGCCTGCTCCTGCGCAGCTAACCTACCCAGCTGACTTTGTTGCCACTGCAAACGATGTAAAAAGGAACAGTTGAGCTTTGGAATTTTTCGCAAATCTAACCAATCCCTCTGGGGGAAAGATTGTAGTGGGTTACGCCCTCCACAAACAATCACTTTCTGGAACCCATAAACTTGGGGATCTACAACACGAAGGATGTTTTGTAGATGAATGACACCTCCGCCAGCCCGGAGGTTAGAGGCGTCAATTATGAGTTTCCTCATCGTTTAAGAGTGATTTTTGGGAAAAATACCCATTCTCCAACAAGGCCATAGGGTGTTGCATTGAGTCCTTTTTTGAATTCAGCGATCCCTTTTGGCGTTTCTTCACTTAGTCCTCCGATGTCAAACCATCGACAACCATTTTGCTTTGCAGCAACTAATGATTCCCATAACAATACAGAATTTGCCTGGACCTTTCTTCCAATCTCATTCGTTATCCCAATCAAGTAGATACAAGAATCACCAGCTTGTACAGTTACCAATGACCCAACTCTCAACCTACTCTCAGGCGAATCCTGCAACATGGCAAAATATAGATTAAACTTCCAAGTAGTAGATTTTTTTTGGTGACCAAGAGCTAGAATAAAAGCATCCGTCAAACCAAAGAAGTCTCTGGAATTTTGTAGTGCCGCATAATCCTTTACTAATTCCTCTAATTTTTCCCTATCTAAATCGCTACTAATAACTTGTACGCCTGACTTTTGCCCCTTTCTCAGTGCGGTTCTCCATTTTCCTTTTAATTGCATCAACAGATTCGCTTCTTCATTGGTCAAATCGATTCGTCCAGATGCCCATGGAGATTGCCGCGAAAGCCAACTACCACCGATACTTTTCAATCTCTTCATCGATACATCAGAGCGCTCAATTTCTGGTGCTACTCGAATTATCCACCACTTTTTTCGAAATGCATACTTTCGAAGAACACTGAATATAATAAATTGATCTGGGAAGGGACTTGGGGGATTAGAGTTATTGATCAGCAGCGGACCCCTGTTCAAACGAGCAACTCCACCAACGAAGGGTAACTCTTTAACTAAGACCTGAGCTAGGGCAATTGGTAGATTATTCTCATCACTAATCAGAAGGCGATAAGGCTGCCAAGATTCGGCCTCCTTTTTTGCTTCTCCGTACTCCCAAGATTGGAGCAAATTAGTTGATGTACATTTTTCCCAAAAGATATCCCATTCATTTCGACCTAACTCATGAACTTGCCAGTTTTTTCCCTTTATATGTAGAAGGTCTGCTTCATATCTTTCAATATGATTTTGGGATATACTATGGTGAGTCGGAAAAAAAAGGATATGATTACGAAGTTGGATTGCTACTTTGTGCTGATGTTTTTTTTGCGTAACCTCAGGCGGCAAATCTGGCCAAGTTGTAACTGGAATCTGCTGATTTTGCATAAAGTCATAAAGTTCTAGTGCGCGATTACCGGGGTCAACAAAGAAACCAGCTTGGTAAGGTACAACTGTGCCTATGTGACTCATCAGAGGAGTTAATGAAGATTCTGCTGAACAAAGTCCAGTGCTGTAAAGTTTCTCCCATGCATACTGGTTTTGTATTCGCTGATTAGCAACTGTATCAAGGTCTGAAATCAATGGCACGAGTAGACGCTGACTCCATTTACTCATCTTCGGAGACGTAGAAACTCTGTCAACTATTTTCTCATCGTCTCTAAAAGGAACTCTCTTTGGAAAACAAAAGATCCCTAGAGACTGAATCAGTCTTTTCAAAGTCCAAATAGCAATCTTTGCAAAACCACTTTTTGAAGAATTTTGCAAGGATGTGTTGATATTAGCTAATTTCTTCCACTTTTCTTCATCTCCGCATAATTGATTTGGACCATCTTTTCTGACCACCAAGACTGCACCATCTGGAATCGGAAGTAATTTGTGAGGGCTGTAGAGAACTGCATCTCCAATCTGACCAACTCCTTCTTCGGGTCTCAAAACATGAGTCGCGTCTTCGACCAACCAAGTGCTCTGTTGTTCGCAAAGTTTGATCAACCATTCCACCTCCCTCGTTGGTTGACCGAAATAGTGTACTAAGACAAAAAGATCCGGTTGGATATCACAGAAAATCTGTTCAACAAGTTTCTGTTCAGGTCTAAACTGATTGTTGATAGGATAAAAGTATATTTGAATCCCAAATTCTCTCAGAGGCTCTAATGAAGAGTTGCAAAAATAATCGGGGAAACAGACTCGGGGAACAGAGCCATAAACCTGAGATCTCCAGGTAGCCAAGGCTAGGAGAGACCAACTAGATCGTGAATACCAAAAGGATTTATCTTCCCGAGTGCACCATGGTAATGAAAGATTGGACGCAACGGGGGCAGGAGTAAAGAAGCCTTGGAGCAGTGCTGCAGGGTGTGGAAGTGGTGCAAGTGAAGGGATCTTCAACTCAATCCCCAAGACTCATAGGTTTTCAATGACTTCCTATAGAGAAAATCAGCACCTCCTTCTAAATAGGCTCCAACCAAGGCATGAGAATCTGTTGGATTGATTGCATCTCGACGGATCGCCCAAGGTGGAACTCTCAAAGAGTTATTACCGCGGAGTCCAGTATAAATGAATTGAAAACGCTGACGTGCTAAAGCTAGTGCTTTAGGACTGAAACTAGCTAAATCTCCAAAAGTATAAGCAAAGTGCTCTACACTTATCCCCAATTTATTTTCAATTAGATCCGCACTTTCAACAATTTCACCTTCCAACTCGAATCCAGAAACTTTTGAAAGTCGGGCATGATGTGCGGTGTGAGCGCCAATAGTATGACCTGAATCCAATAGAAACTCCAAGTCTCTCCAACTCATATTATTCCAGTGATCGGGCACCTCACTTTCTATTAATCCTGGCCAGATATGTTTTGAGACAAATCCACGCCAATTATCTTGAGGACTCAGTGCAGCAAACTCTGACACAATGAAAAACAGAGCTTTAATTCCAAGGGGGTTTAGGATTTTTTCTACAACAATACGATTTGAGTAAAAGCCATCATCAAAAGTCAGAAGAATGCTTTTTTTTTTAATCTCCTCTGATCCAGATAGTATTCTTACAAATTGTTCTGTAGTGATAAATTCCCATGATCGTATTAAATGAGTAATTTGGTTAGAGAATTTGGATAAATTTTCGGGAGATATATCATGAAAAAGCATCACTCTTAATCTTTGGTTTTGCGAAAGATTAATTATTTCAAATATTGAATTTTTAACTTCAAATAAGGGAAAAATAGCCGGCAATATTATGTGCTTAATT